>Ga0055584_100001024_pt1 | contig 27071 bp, 23 predicted proteins | sample OSDHelmetaG_FD_58716 | JGI IMG/M metagenome (GOLD analysis project Ga0055584, IMG submission 58716) | Pelagic marine sediment microbial communities from the LTER site Helgoland, North Sea, for post-phytoplankton bloom and carbon turnover... | ecosystem: Environmental > Aquatic > Marine >...
GATGTCCGAATCATCAATGAGGATTCGAATGCCTGGGAGATCATATTGTCTTCGCAAGAGGCTGCTCTGTGGAGAACCCCGGAACTCTTGGCAGAAATGTTTGATCTGGATTTGAATTCGGCATCGAACGAATTTCTCTCTCAAACCTTAGATTCACAGCGTCTAACCTCTCCCAGAAATATTGTGGCGACGGAGGATACGAATTCTTCTGAAACGGATCACGCTAACATCCCTCAGGAGGATCAATGATGAGTATGAGAGTAATGAAGTCGATCCAATATCTGTTGGTCGGATGTTTCTCATTGCTGGCCATCCCGTCGACTTACGCCGATGAACGAGTCATCTCCATTCGTGAATTGATTGCCGTCAAGAAGAACTGGCCTTTGTTCGCCGAGACTCACACTTCTTTCGTGGTTCGCGGAGTGATCAGCTCTCGCACGGATGAGCAAATCCATATGCGAAATTGCAAACTGCACTTTATTATGGACTCACCGGATTCATTTCCGCGATTGAAGCCAGGCTCGAAAATGGTGAAGTTGACCGGACACTTTGACACTGAAAATAACGTCCCGGTGTTCAAGGTCACAAAAGCAGCCTCAGAATTCAGTCTCGAACAGGTTCATCTACAAATGAGCGTCGAGATCGACACGACCAACCCAGCTGCTTGGCGTAAACTGGCGGCCTACACAGCCGCTGAATCGAAATTCTATGAAAACAATGATCTGTTTCTTGTCGCCGCGAACGCTTTCGAACATTCCTATGTCGTCACCAGAACTCTCCAGGGGAAAGCCACTTCGGAAGAAATTCAGGCGTGGGTGACCTCAATGAAAGAGTTTGGAGTGCCGAAAGACTCCATTGAATTGTGGGAGTACGAGCGGTTCATGATGGAGTGGCAGAAATTGCAATCCAATCCTCAACCTCAAAACGCCCCGTTGCTCCGACTGGCGAAAGATATCTCCACAAAATACCCGGCTTCATTAACTCCCCTTGAAGTTCCTGTTCCCAAACTGGAAGAGAGTTCCCAACAAAACCCGATCAAAACTTTCCGAGAATCCGATCAAGGACAACAGAATCGTCTGTGGAGGCTCTTGTATCGAGAAGTCCTGAAAACAGAAGTTCTACTGTCTGCAAAAGACGATGGCTCCAATGCCGATCATATTCGCGATCAATTGAAGGAGGCGATTCCCGATCTTCCCGATTTGTATCTCAGCTACGATTTGCTCTGGTTGGATTGGCGGTTTTCACAACTCGGTCAATCGAGAAAAGAAGAAGCGATTAAACTCTCTGTGGAATATCGAAAGCGAAACCAATCCGAGCGAGGCAACAAAGCGTTAGAAACATGGCTGATGAAAAGGCTACAGGTTTGGAGTCAGGAAGGTCCAGCGGGGTATGTGCGAGCTGCAGAACATTACATCGAACTTCTGGAAGACAAAGAGAAAGCACACGAATTGTTGTTAAAGGCCTGGAAACTCTCTCCCGGACAGGAAGAAACAGCGAAGGCTTTGGAATCACTTGGCTTTCGTCTTCATTCGGGAAGCTGGCTACCTGTCGCCGAGTATCGCAAACTCCCACCAGATCCGATTCAAACGGCCATCCGTAACGGAGAAGTCATCAAAGGGATGACCGCACAACAAGTCGAGCGGGCAATCGGAAAACCCGAACTGACTGAACACTCCTTTTCCACCGGGCATATTTCTGAGGCATGGATCTATGGTGACGACAAACGCAAAAGAATTGTCGTTCACTTGTTGCGATCAACCAATGCCGAAGCGCAGTTTGCCAAAGTGATTGCTGTCGGTGAACTCAAGCCACGTCGGTTGAAAAGAGATCTCGTCAATGATCGCTCGACAAAGAGTTCCCCAGAAGAATAGAGAGCCTGATTGCTCAAAGGCATCAATGCTTGTGATCATGGACTGTGGAATGGAAAGTGGTTTGCCTTATCGTCCACGCATTTTTGCTTGTCGCATTTCCCGCATATCGGCTTGCTTTTTGATCTTGTCTCGTTTGTCGTGCGATTTGCGGCCTCGACCAACCGCCAATAAGAGTTTTGCATTGCCTCGAATAAAGTAGATTTCGAGAGGTACAAGTGTCAAACCTTGTTGTGATGCCGATTCTGCAAATTTGTCAATTTCCCGTTTTTTCAATAACAGCTTACGAGTTCTTTTTGCCGCATGATTTTGGAGATTGGCTTGAGGGTATTCGGGAATGTCTGCGTCACATAGCCAGACTTCGCCTCGGGTGACGCGAGCATACGCCTCGTCAATCGAACATTGACCACTCCTGAGTGTTTTGACCTCACTCCCTAAAAGTACCAGGCCACACTCAATCTTGTCGAGAATTTCGTAGTGATGCCTGGCTTTACGGTTCCGGGAGACAGAGATTCTTCCCGTACCGGCATCTTCGTCCTTCTTTTTCTTACTCTTATTTTTTTTGGCAGCGGCCATGATGATTTCTCTGGCTGATTAATGAATATTCATTATCTTAATGGTTGAGACGTCGATTCCATAGAGATCGAACGGATTGTCGGGAATTGATTGAGAGATCTGGCCATTTCTCTGGGTTTTCAGGATGTGATCATTTGAAAATCATGATGTGGCCAATTGTTGTTATTGCCCTTGCGTGCTAAAATGGTTCCGCTGGACAACTGGATTGACTCGCTACATTATCATGTCTCTTCGATGGAGACTATTACCTTGGTTATACCATGAATTCGACACGAACTTCGATCTGGCCTGAAGACGCCAAAAGTTCGCTCGAGGTTCATTCGCTGGGCGTGGTTGATCTCTCTTCTCTTATCGCCTTACAGGACAGGATTGCTTTTGAAGTCAGTGGCCGCACGGATCGATTAGGGACGGTCTTGCTGTATGAAACTCCTCCCGTTGTGACGGTTGGTCGAGAAGGAAGTTACGCCGACTTCTTGATTGATCGTGATGTCTTGGAACAAGAGTTGATCGACGTGCATTGGCTTCCGCGGGGCGGGTCCAGTCAAATGCATGTTCCCGGACAATTGTGCGTCAGCGTCATTGTTCCGCTGGATCGTCTCAATATTGGAGTGGTCGAATATCGAACCCGACTTGAAAACGTTTGTCAAAGAGTGTGTGAGGACATGCATGTCTCCACAAAGGTTCAGAATTCGAGGCTGATTTCACGGACCGGTCAGGTGGGAACAGTCGGTTTTCTCGTCAAATCCGAGGTGACGTACTATGGTTTAACAATCAATGTCCAGCCAAACCTGGAGTTGGTGCGACTTTGCGAAACCGGTGGAACAGACTCACGCCACTCTTCACTTTCTGTCAACACGATGAAACACACCCCGATGAATGGCGTACGCGAAAGTCTCGTTCGGCACTTAACGGATAGTTTGGGCTACAAATCACGCCATTGGTACACCGGTCATCCTTTACTGGTTCGAAAAAAGAAGAAGGTACATGTCTACTCTTGATATCATCTATAATGTTCCTCCCGAGAAGCCGAAGCGTCGTCTGCCGAAATGGTTAAAACGACCGATGCCGACCCCCGAGATGCAATTCACTTCAAATGTGATTGAAGATCTCGGTTTGGAAACTGTTTGTTCCAGCGCGAAATGCCCCAATCGCTCTGAGTGTTGGGCACATTCGACGGCGACTTTCATGATTCTGGGGAATGTCTGCACTCGTCCCTGTGGATTCTGTTCTGTCCCCAAAGGGAAGACAGAGACCGTGGAACTTGATGAGCCGGAACGAGTCGCGGAAGCCGCTGAACGGCTGGGGCTCGAACATGTCGTGATCACTTCGGTGACACGGGACGACCTCCCCGATGGAGGTGCCGACCATTTTTATCGATGCGTACTCGCCGTGCGAGAACGGACGGGAGCAGCCGTCGAAGTTCTTGTTCCCGACTTCATGGGAAACCGGGATTCGATTCATCGAGTGATCGAAAGCCAACCGGATGTCTTTAACCACAATACAGAAACAGTCCCGCGACTCTATGATCGTGTTCGGAGGAATGCCGAGTACCAACGAACACTGGACTTGCTCAAACAGGTCAAAGAAGAAGCACCCGGCATGGTCACGAAAAGTGGACTGATGTTAGGACTGGGTGAAACACTGGAAGAAGTGATCGAAGTCTGCGCCGATCTACGGGGTGTAGGTGTCGAAATGCTGACGTTGGGCCAATACCTCCAACCAACACCAGAACATTTGCCTGTCGAACGATTTGTTCCACCGGAAGAGTTTGATCAGATTGGCGACCTGACCCGAAAAATGGGATTTGGTCTCGTGTCGAGTGGGCCGTTTGTCAGGTCCAGTTATCATGCTGGCGAAATGGCAGGTTATTTGGGACGACACCAAACTACTCCTGTCGGCTCCTGAGCTTCGCGACAAGGCACGAGCATCATGGCGATTCCAATTCGTGTTCCCGACATCGAGATCAAGGATGAGTCCATTGAAATCGGTACCTGGCTGATGGAGACGGGGCAGGATGTTCAATTGGGTGATCATTTAGTCGAACTGCTGATTCCCGGAATTGTGTATGTCGTTTCAGCAGAATCTGAAGGAGTCTTGAGAGGAATTCTGGGGAAAGGTCAGCAAGTTGTGACTCCCGGAGAAGTCATCGCCTGGATGGAGACTCCAGAATTACCCTCAACCGAGGAGGAGCGTTCATGACGATTTGGGATGACCTACTGGGACACGACCTTGTCGTGGAACAACTCAAGAGAGCAGCAGGCCGTCAGCGATTGTCTCACTCCTATCTCTTTCTCGGACCAGGAGGCATTGGTAAGAAGTTATTGGCTCGCAAATTAGCCCAATCGCTACTGTGCCAAAATTCGGCAGACGAAGAGTTAGAAGCATGTGGGACTTGTCCGAATTGCAAACGCATGCAGGCGGGAACACACCCGGACTTTTATCAAATTGGTTGCCCGGAAGGGAAAAAGTCCATTCCCATTGAACTTTTTGTCGGTTCTGATGAGCAGCGTGGGCGACAGGGCCTTTGTTATGAGTTTTCAATACGACCTATGTCGTCGGATCGAAAAATTGCCATCATCGACGATGCTCATCTCATGCAGAACGAGGCGGCCAACTCGTTGCTCAAAACACTGGAAGAACCACCCCCAAAATCGCTGATGATCTTGATTACCGATCGAGAAGAGGGATTATTACCTACGATTCGGTCGAGGTGTCAAACCGTACGATTTCGCGAATTGCCCGACGAAGTGCTACAGAGTCTGATCGTTACGAACGAATATGTGGCGACAGCAGAAGAAGCTCAAAAGTTGGTAGCGTTGTCGGACGGAAGTTTGGAGACCGCATTTGAACTTTCGCAAGGCCGTTTGAATGACCTGTCGAAACTCATTTCAACCAGTTTCAGCACTTCGGGCATTAACCCGCTGAAGCTCGTGCCACAAATTCTGGAATGGATCGAAGCTTCGGGAGAAAGTAACGAACAACGCCGGTCTGCATTCTGGACCCTGAAATTTCTTGCAGAACAGTTCCGCCAAGAAGCCCGAGCTTCAAATACCGACGCTTCGGTGATTGATCGAACCGGCAATCGTCTACTCAGATTACGAGACGCCGAACAGCAGTTACACGAAATGATGCCCATTCCACTCTGGTTGGAAGGGTTGGTCTATGACCTCGCGTTATCGACCAGAGAAGCTCAGACTTGAGTGTTTAAGGGGCAATTCTTCGACATCGCCTGTCAAAATGTCTGGGAAATTATGGTCTCTCCTTGTGATTGTGATGATTTTTCTGCCGTTAAGGATCAGGCAAAGGCTTGCCCCATCCGAACTTCCTGAAAGGTCTATTATTTCGCAAAATAACATCTATCGAGCCCTTCAGTTCAATGTTCTAATAAGGTGCAGATACTCATGTTTTAACGATTCTTCTTTCTCATTGTGCTCGTCGGTCACGGATGCCGGGATGATTGCAGACGAATTCTCAGAGAATAGACGCACGAGCAGATTTGTCGGTTAAACTTGTTCAAAGTCGATCTCTGTCGGTCTTTGTTTCGATTGACTTGGATTTCAAACATACGGAGAGAATTCCTTGAATCCCACACTCACCCCTCATTCACATCTGCAATCTGGATCGTCAGGCGCTACGGCTGATGACCAGACCGGGATTAGTTTCTGGCAATTATTCCTACACAGGAAGTGGTTAATCACGTTCTGTTTGTGTGTGGGATTTGGCCTGGGATACCTCTATTTCAACAGGCTCCCTCCGGTCTATAGCTCCAGCGCTCGAGTTCACGTTTACATTGACGAAACTCGATTACCACTGGAAGAAATTCGTTATCACGATCGTCGACTCGACCTTCAAAACACGCATATCCAGATCATACGTAGCCCAATGATTATTGGAAGTGCGGTCAATGAGCACGGAATTGGTGGGATCCCTTCTCTTCAAGCCAGCGACAACAAGGTGGGAGTGATTCTGGGAAATCTGCACGTCGAGGGAATCGAGGACACCGACATTATCAGCATGTCTTACACATGTCGATATCCTGATGACTGAAAACGGATCCTGGATGCGATAGCCGCGACCTACAAGAAATTTCTCGAAGATTCTCACGTCCGCGACCATACCGAGTTCAAAGACTTAATTGAACGTGCCACCGGCGAGCTGACGAAAGAAATTGACCGTCATTCCAAGACTCTCAATGATCATCGTGAAGAACATCGACTGACGCTCAAAGGCGACACACCATACAACCCTCATCAAATCCGCATGGAACAGCTCGATAAAGAGCGTCTCACCCTGGAAGTTGAGAAAGGGAAGCTGGAAGGTCAAATGGCCTCCATCAAAGAGTTGGAGGCACGTGGAAACAGTCGTGGGGTGTTACTCCATATGCTCGAATCATTTAATGATTCTCGAAAGAAAGACCCTTTGGTCCCAACGCGACCCGACGGATTGTCGACATCCGCTGGACTATTGGACCTCTATATCAGGTTAGAAGTGATGATGTTGGACCACGGTGAACAGCATCCTGAAGTCAAACGGTTGCGAGCGATGATCGCAGCCAGCGAAAAGTTCTACAATGTCGAAGATTCGACGACCGAAGAGGGTGACGATGGGGAGAAAACCAAAGTTGGCAGAGATTTTGTCGGTCAATACTTGAAGTCTCTCGAACAACATGTGCACACCATTAAATCGATGATTGCCAATCTCGATGAGGAATACAGCGAGCAACAGGCGATGTCCTATAAACTCGCCAAATTGATTGGTCTCGATAATCAGTTGCGAATGAAAATTGGGAAAAGCCAGCAATTGATTGAAATCCTCGGTAAACGATTGAGTGAATTGGAACTGACCGGTAAAGAGGGTGGGATGCGGGCTGAAGTGATCGCTCCCCCACAATACGGTGGCCAAGTCGCCATCAATTTCAATCAGATCATGACACTCTCTGGCGGTCTGGGATTACTGGTCGGTTTGATGCTCGGTTATCTGCTGGAAATCTCCGATACAAGTTTCCGCAGTCCTGAAGATATTTCCTCGCAGTTGGGGGTTCCCGTGCTGGGACATATTCCGGCTATGGATCTCAGCAATGTCGTCATGGATATCGAGACAGGAATGGACACCTCACTCTGTTCATATTACGAACCGAAGTCACGAACTTCAGAAGCCTATCGGGCCATCCGAACGGCACTTTACTTCAGTACTCGAGGTGAAGGTCATAAGTTGGTTCAGGTCACCAGTCCCGATCCGGGAGACGGAAAATCGACCTTGGCGGCAAACTTGGCAATTTCGATTGCCTACTCGGGGAAACGTGTCTTGTTAATTGACGCAGACTTCCGACGCCCTCGTGTCCATCGACTTTTCGGACTCAGTGATGAAGTGGGAATCACTTCCGTCATCAACGGAACTCACGAACTTCCAGATGCAACACAGTCAACGGACATTGAAAATCTCTCTGTTCTCGTCTGTGGTCCGCGTCCTTCCAATCCCTCAGAACTTTTGACCTCGCCACGGTTCAAGGAACTGTTGGATTTGCTTCGCGAGAAATATGACTTTGTGATTGTCGATACTCCGCCGATGTTAGCCGTGACTGACCCAAGTGCTGTCGCCGCTCGTGTTGATGGTGTGTTCGTTGCGATGCGACTGAAGGCGAAGTCGCGAGTGAAAGCGACTCAAGCTCTCAAAATGCTGTCATCTTTGGATGCAAACGTCCTGGGTGTTGTGGTGAACGGCGTCGGTAACCGTCAAGATCACGCCTATGGGACATCCTATTCGTATGGTGGTAAGAAGTACCGCTATGGCACCTACGGATACGGAGAAGATGAAGATGATGGCTACTGGTTCTACTACGACGATGAAGTCGATATGGATGACGAAGACTACGAACATTCATTTCACGAAACTCATACGTAAAACGGTATCCATCGATAATTCTCGGAGAATCGATTCAATTTGAATGATCCGGGAAGATTCACAAATCGGTACCATGATTTCCAAGAATAACGCAGCTCAAGCTAAACAGATATGTAAGACTAAGGGATATCCCCCCTTTCGGGATGTGATATCACGACACAAAACCTCGAAACAGGTCAGATTCAATGATTCTTGAACAATACGCACCATGGATCGCATTACTGTCAGCAATTGGCGGCATGATGATTGGCTATTTCATGGGTTTTCGCACCGGTCGCATTGCTGGTGAACTAGCAGCCCTCAAATCAACCAGAAGTCGCCGTGACCGAAGTCGCAGCCTGCAACGTGTGGGTAGTGAACCTACTTCGGATCACCACGATGACGATGACATGGACGAACCTGAATATTCTCAACGTCGTGTGCCACGTCATTCTCACTGAGGATTTTAAGGGAGAACCCTGCACTTGGGGTGTGAACACGGTGTTCCACCTTTTCAAGAGTAGCGTACGGGTGGAGAGGCCTGTCACGATAAGGTCCTTAGAATTCATTTGCCCCAGTATGGCTCACGAATTTCGATGAGTGACCACCTTAAAAGCAATATGTCTATTTCCGCAGCAAATGACATGGATGAAAGGAAGATCAAGTGAGTCAAGTGATCTCGGCTCCACCTCAAGAGGATACCAAGCCATCAGCTCCTAAATCTCAGTCTGTGAGTGTAGGGCTTATCCTGTTGGCTACATTGATCCTGTTGGCAGCCCATATACCGCAATTGATCAGATTAGGGGCGATCATGTGGGCCAAAGAACATTACCAGTTCTTTCCCCTGGTGCTCGTCGGCGCTGTCTATTTGCTTTGGGTACGCCGCGACCTTTATCTCAACCCAATAAAATTGTTGCCGGATGTCTGTGGGGCATTACGCTGATTCAGTTTTCGGGAGGTGTTCTTTTGGACTCACCCTGGCTGGTTGGAAGTTCGGCGATGTGGAGTTTAACCTCGGGAGCTTACTCTCTTGGAGGGGGAAAATGGTTATTGAAATCATTACCCGTACTGTTGTTTCTTGGTCTGGCGATACCGCTTCCGAGTGAATACGACGTGAAGCTCATTACCTGGCTGCAGAGATATGTATCAGTCAAGGCTTCTGAGATTCTGGACTGGATGGGTTATCGCCACATGCTCGATGGTGTCGATCTGACGTTTATTCAGCGTGCGTTCAAGGTGGATCAAGCATGTAGCGGCATTCACTCGTTTTTCGCCGCACTCTGTTGCACCTCTTTCTACCTTGCTGCGTCTCGACGAAGCTTCTTCCGATACTTATACATGATTCCCGCCGCCGTGTTCTGGGTGGTTGTTGCCAACATTCTCCGAATTTTGTTAGTGACTCTATTGAGTATGGAATGGCATCTCCCCGTTGATGAAGGGTTGGGCCATGAACTGTTCGGTATGTTGGTCTTCGTTTTCGCATTGGGAATGATTTTCAGTACCGATCGTCTGTTTGTTTTTGTCCTGCCACTGCGAATCTCTGAAGGGGCTCCCCCCGAGAATGTGACTGCGAATGCCTCGTTTCAGAAAATCTTTTCCCGAGTTCCTCGATTTGGTTTTGGGGCGTTTGCTGCCACTTTGCTGCTGATGATCTGTTTTGCAGGACTTGGCGGACTTTCGGTTGTTAGGGCCGATTTACTTAATCGTGAACTCGACCTCGTCATGGATCATAAGGACTTCTATCGGGTTCCTCCACAATCGATGCCGGCCGAATGGAATGGCTGGATCCTTTCTGACTACCGCGAAGAACAACGAGATTTCTCGAATCCGATGGGCGCCTATTCACAACTGTGGACCTATCAACGTGGAGGTCAGGTTTGTCTGTTTTCGATGGACAGTCCATTCCCCTCGTGGCATGACCTCGCAGTTTGTTACCAAAATATCGGGTGGACACTGTTGGACCAGACAGACGTCAGTTATCCAGAGGGTTCACCGGTGGCGGGACAACGGACGGAATTGAGTTTAAATCGTACCGATGAGGGATATCAGTGTGTTTACTTTGCCGCTCATGACGCGGAAGACCGACCAGTGATGGTCCCTCAACTCTATCGAGTGGATATGACTCGACGGTTGTTTGATGAAATCAGATCTCTCAAACAGATCATGGGTCAACAACATCAATCGGCAACTGCCCCCATCTATCAGATGCAACTGGTCACTCAGACACGCTCCGTTCATAACGAAGCGCAACGACAACATACACGGGAACTCTTTAATCACTTGAGAGTGATCGCCACCCAAACTGCTGAACGCGGCAACGTGCCAGAATCGACAGAGGAGTAGAATACAGACAATGACAGACTCCGATCCCAATATCCCCAGTCAACCTCTCGTGGCACCCAAAAATGCTGATAAGCCGCGCACGCAGAGATCTCATTCGAATCATCCCAGACGGCCTGCCAAGCGAAAAGGTCGCCCGAATCCCTTGATCCTGACACTCCAAAGAATGTTAGGTGGAGTTGGCATATTTTTTTCTGGGACGATCCGTCTGACCGGACGTTTCTTTCGAGGATTAGGCGCTCGGAAATTCAAACATCTGTTACAGGGTATTCCTGCCTTTCTCATGTTTGGTGGTGTGGTCGCTGTCGCGATGGCGATCAGTTTGCATCGAGATGAATTGATCCCAACCTATCAATCCGTAGCCGAAGCAGCCAGTAGTGCCGGGAAGCTGGATGAGTCACTGCTCTATTATCGAAAATTAAAAAGTTTGAATGGTGGCTCTCCAGAAACACGCTTTGCTTACGCCATGGACTTGAACCGCAAAGCAGTCAAGACCATCGAGGATGGAGAAGAGCTGAAAGCCTCCGATCAAGAAGCAGGTGAGGACCAGATTCAATATGGCCAGTCGTTGTTGATGGACGCGCGGACCACGATTGAAGAAGTCGCTCCTCTGGACGCCCAAGGTCTCCCCGATGCACACCTTTACCAAGCGAGAAGAATGCTTTCTTCTCCGCAAGAGTATCTCGTCACGAAAGAGGGAGGACTCAATTCGGAGGGAGTGAAAGCGCTCGAGCATCATTTGCTCTCTGCGGAAAAAGGATTGAGTAACTCTATCGAATTACAAATGGCGTTTTTCTATTACTATCTCGGGATGAATCAATTCCAGGAAGCTGCCGAGTATCTGGAAAAGGTTGCCGTCGTTCGACCGCACTTACGTTATGAATTGACGAACCTTTATTTCCGCATGGGAGATCGTAAGAACGCTTTACGAAATCTGAACCTGGCCTCGGATTACTACGAGAGAATGGTTCGTGAAAATCCCGGCAACCACGAAATGCGAGCACGTTGTGCCACAATTCGACTCAACAAACGGGACCTTCAGGGTTGTATTCAGATGTTGGAGTACGGACATTCACGCGAGAAAAGTGATGAAAGTCCCTACCCACAACTGTTAGCCCAGACACATGTGGCAGTCTACGATGTGCTCTCGCGTGAACCCAACACACCGTTAGAGCAACGTCTGGCTCATTTGAGAGCAGCACTCAGCTACGTCATTGACTATCAACCGGCTTTGGTTCGCATCATTCAGTTTGTGTCGCAACCGGGCGAGGCCGGACAAGAAGTGGAAGCCTACCTGCAAAAAATGATTGCAGAAGGTCGGATGCCAGCGACTGGACACTTTGCTCTGGGGACAAAAGCCTGGCAGGACAAAGATATCGACAAAGCGTTATGGCATCTGGAGCGAGCTTTTGAACTTGATCCAGGACTAGGCCATATCGGTAATAATCTGGCTTGGATTCTTGCTGAAAAGGATCCCCCTGATTTGGATCGAGCCATCCAAATCATTACAAGTGTGGCGAGCAAATTTCCGAATGTCCCTACTTTCCTGGACACCAAAGGTCAGATACATGCTAAGCGAGGTGAATGGGAAGCGGCACTGAGAGATTTGGAAGCAGCACTCCCCTTCATGAAGGACAACCTGGAGTTGCATAAAGCGTTAGCGCAGGTTTATGAGCAACTTGGGAAACCAGAACTTGCCAGCGAACATGTCAGAATCGCAACCGAGTTGGAAACCGCCAAGAAAATCAAAGAACAAGCGAATCCAGCCTTTAATTTTCAACCAGGAATTCCCACGCTCCCTGAAGGGGAATAGAAGGACGCTCTCGCCGTCGTGAGAAAGCAACTTCGGCTTGTATCGGCAGGATTAAGCGTGTTCAACGAGCGCGTATTGTCCTTGAGAATGTGTCTCAAGCGGCTTTAGCGGACATCGATCGCATCGGAAGCGACAAGCTCAGAGAGTTCCTGTAAAGACTCTTTCATTGCGTCATGATCAATTTCATGCACATTGATGGGGCTTCCAGGGGCGTTTAACATCGTAATGGTCAATCGACCTCCCAGATGTTGCCGGAACTCCTCTAAGCCCTCGAAGAGATTGATCGTGTCATCCAAGAGCGGATGCCACATCGGAATTCCTAATGACTTGAGAGCATTGATTGTTTTGATTGCGTCTCGATGGTGAAGCTTGTACATCCGAGAGGAGTACAGACAGTCTAAAGCCACTCCGATGGCAACAGCTTCTCCATGACGTACATCAAATTCGGTCATCACTTCGAGCTTATGAGCCGACCAATGTCCAAAATCCAAAGGACGTGCTTCCAACGCCTCAAAGGGATCACCGCCAGCAGTAATGTGACGAATGTGCCAGCGAGACGATTCGCGAATGGCCGTCGAGCATGCTTTCAAATCCCGATTACGAATTGCGGATGCATTGTCACAAAGCCACTTAAAGAAGTTCGCATCTTTGAGTAATGCCACTTTGATCGCTTCGCTGAAACCACAGGAGAATTCGCGGTCGGGGAGTGTCTCCAGAAGTGTTACGTCGTTGATGACGGCCCAAGGGACAGCAAAAGTACCGACCCAGTTCTTTTTCTGAAACAAGTTCACACTGTTCTTAACGCCCACTCCTGAATCAGCCTGAGCAAGTGTTGTCGTGGGAATGCGTATCAAGCGGATACCACGATGGGCAATCGCAGCCGCGAAACCGACGGCATCCAATACGGCTCCGCCACCAATGACAACGACATAACTGCGTCTGTCGAGGTCATGAGCATTGATGACTTTCAACATCCGTTCGAGAAGATGAATGTCATTTTTGACAGATTCACCACCGGGAATCGTTTGGAGATTCCCGGCAAATTCTAATGTTCCCTGATGTGTTTTCGAGAACTGATGCAATTTTGATTTGAGCTGTGGATTCGCAATCGCGACGGCTTCATCGATCCAGAACTGAACTTTGGGCGTTCGGCCCGGAGATGATTCCAGTAATTCAGCCAGAACTGACAAGTCTTTTCCAAACAGATCCTGCGTAAATCGCAAGCGATGAGTGGCAGGAACTTGGAAGTCAAGATCGAGTGAGTCGGGAACTGTGGATTCAAACATAGCGCTATTGAACGGTGAGGAGGTTCAGGGAAGGCGTATTCTGCCCGAAATGGGTCTCTACCAACTATATCCCACCGCGGACAGTTTTTCAGCCATGCTTTTCGGGGAATGAATCGATTTCTCGGTAACTCATTGACTGTACGTGCCTGAAAAACCGCATGATCGTCCTGAACGGACTCAAAATCAGTTCTTGATTGAGGTTGTGTCTCGCAGTACATTCGCCATCCACACCTTTTGCACACAATGTTCGCACACTCGAATTCATGATGATTTGGGTTTGGAACGAAGAGAATCGCCCACGAAGGACGCTCCATGAACGACATTCCTGAAAACTCGAATGAAGAACTTCTGCACGGAGACGGAGAATCTTCTCCTGTGGATAACTCTGAAGCGATTCCCGCGCCGACTGATTTTTTTGGAATTCTGAAACGTCTCGGCCCCGGATTGATCATCGCCGGTGCAATTGTCGGGTCTGGTGAACTGATCGCAACCACCAAGACAGGAGCTCAGGCAGGAATCACACTGCTCTGGCTCATCATTCTGGGTTGCTTGATTAAGGTCTTTGTGCAGATTGAACTTGGTCGCTATACCATCACTCACGGTGAAACGACCCTCACAGCACTCAATCGAGTTCCCGGCCCACGCATGAAGGTCAACTGGATCGTCTGGTTCTGGCTCTTCATGATGTTGTGTACCATCGGGCAACTGGGAGGAATCGTGGGTGGAGTCGGTCAGTCGATGGCGATCTCGATGCCAATCACTGGCGACTTCCGAGAAGCGATTCAAATCCCGTCTGTCTCTCAAATCGGTCGATATCTCGATCAGGATCCGTATTTGATCTCTGAATGGGACCTGAGACTCAGCCGCACTGTGGCTGACCCCCAAGAAATCAGCGATGAAAAGTACGAGAGTCACGAAAAGAAATGGCTCTCTGAAACCATCGGTTCGACAAGATCACTCATCGATCAAATCGATCAAGAACTTCTTCTGAAAATAAACGAGCAGGTTGAACTGTTGGTCAAGTCTGAAGCGGGGCAATCCCCTGCCCTCGGTGTCCTCTCCTCTCCTGCTCCCGAAAAATTAGCGGCTCGCAAAGAGTTAAGAGAATACTTAAGTCAAGCGAACGCAGAGCTTCTCAAGTCCCTGGACAACACGGAAGCTCTACCGGACGCTGTGAAATATCTGCTTGAAATGAACGATGCTCAATTGGGCCGTGCATTGCACGGGCATGCAATCTTGTCGGCTGAATTGTCGGATGTGGATCGTGATCGCAACCGTGGAGTTTCAGCCGCCTCTGCCGCCTCTCAGCTACAACTTGCGACCAAGACGAAAGATGAGAGCCTGTTGAGTACGGCCAAGGCATTAGTGACCGAGAGCATTGAGCCTGCGACTCAAGATGACAAAATCTGGGCGGGAGTCGGCACGCTCATCACCATCATTCTTCTCTGGGCAGGACGTTATCATCTACTCCAAAACATCTCCACTGTTCTGGTCGTGGCCTTCACGTTAATTACCATTGGAAATGTCATTTCTCTCCAATACACCGAACAGTGGAGTATCTCGCTCTCTCAATTTATGGGAGGACTGACAGGTGGACTTCCCGAGAAAGTGCCGGGAGAAAAAGACCCACTTCTGACGGCACTCGCCACCTTCGGCATCATCGGAGTCGGCGCAACCGAATTGATCACCTATCCCTATTGGTGCCTTGAAAAAGGGTATGCAAAATGGGCCGGAGTACGTTCAGACGACCCCGCGTGGGCCGATCGTGCAAAGGGATGGATGCGTGTGATGCTCTACGACGCTTTTCTTTCCATGGTCGTCTATACCGTGGCCACCATCGCTTTTTACATGATGGGTGTTGCTGTGCTCTTTAACGAAGGACGTGACCCCGAAGGGATTCGTATGGTGAGCACCCTGGCAGCAGCCTATGTCCCTGTTTTCGGAGAATACGCAGGCTGGCTCTTTCTGGTGGGTGCGATCGCTGTCCTCTATTCAACGTTCCTCGTGGCAAATGCAGGTAACGCTCGCATGTATGTCGATGGGTGCAAAGTGTTTGGCATCATCGGTCGCGACAACCCCAAAATCCACGACCGCACACTGCTGTTCTTCTGCACTTTAATTCCTCTCCTGAGCTTCTCCATGTATCTCACCGGTGCCGACCCGGTGACACTCGTTTTGATTGCCGGCATGGCACAAGCCGTAATGCTACCGATGATCGGACTAGGCTCGCTTTTCCTCCGCTATCGAATGACAGACCAGCGATTGAAGCCCAGCAAACTCTGGGACGCCATGCTCGTGCTCTCTTGTCTGGGATTATTGATCACTGGTATTTGGGGAGTTGTCAGTCGGTTGTGAGTATGTTCGCCCACCTTTCGGTGGTGAACCAATTTTGTGTGATAGTGTCTTTCTGATCGCACTGGGGATCGCATATCAAGGGACTGTCGAAGATGGTGGACTACAAAAAGACCATTAAAAAGATCTTTGTTTGTGATCACCTTCCTGACTACTTCATTGAATGGGGAGGTGATCAGGAGTGGAAAGACAGGGTAGACCACACACCCAGTGAGGCACAAGATGCTCTGGCTGCGCTTGCAGCAAACTGGAAATATGCTCGGAATACGGCAACGCTTCCATGGCTGGCAATGCACCTTGCAGGAAATTCAGTTGCTGAATTCACAAATAAGGATTCTGATTGGACTGAGAGACTATGGAGTGATTGTGTTACTCAAGATGAGTTTAGGCTTACTCTGGCAGGTTCTCAGGCTCTGGCGTACACCGGGTTCTACTTCGGATATGAGAACTTTCTAACAGAGAGTTGTGTCGCAAAGATCCCAAACTCAACAACTTCTGATTTTAAAAATTGTAATTTGATCAAGAAGGGCTTGAAGAAAGCCTTCAACAGTTCAATTGAAAAGACGGTCTGGTCAGACAACAAGATCATAGTTGCTCGGGAAGCCCGCAACTCCCTTGTCCACAATGGAGGCAAAGCCAGTGGAAAGCTGAAAAACATGGGAGCACAGTTGGTAGAAGATGGACACGTTTGTGTTCATCCAATTTTGTTAAAGGAACTTTTCCAGACACTGAAAGAAAAAGTGGATTTAATTCTCAATAACTGGTAGCAAAGTTAATGACACCGGGCTGAAATCTCGTGCTCTACTTCAGAGACAAAAAACGGGCGACTTCGCAGTGAAGCCGCCCGCAGGATTTTGCAGTCGTATTGTCCAGTTTTGCTCAGACAGACACGTTGATCTCGAAGCCTTTTCGCTGTTCGCGAGATTGCCATGTGTTGGCTTCGGTATCGTTGGTGATCTGCTGAGTCTCTGGATCCCATTCGAGTTTACGGCCAAGGCGAATGGCAATATTCGCCAAGTGACACGTTGTCATGGCTCGGTGATGACTCCAGACATCCGAGATTGGATTCTCACGACTCACAAGGCAATCGAAGAAGTTGGCCATATGAGCGTTGTTCTTCGCGGGATCTTTGCCGCCGTAGAGTTCGGCAATCGCACCTTCTGGCAGTGGATTACTTTTCAACTCTTCAACAGGTTCCCCTTTAGTCCGTCCACGACTGACATGGAAACGGCCTTTGGTTCCTTCAAACAAGATGCCGTTGCCATCGGAAGAATCGCTGACGATGTTCATTTCCACGCCGTTTTCGAACATCACAGTGATGTCGAATTGTTCGGCTGTGTTGTAACGATCGTCTTCAACAGGGTATCCATTCATCATTTCAATCGGATGCTTGGCTGTCCCTTCAACACTGACAGGACCTTGCCCAAGTCCATTTTGCTCGATGGCCCATTGAGCAATGTCGACATGGTGAGCACCCCAGTCGGTCATTTTTCCACCGGAATACTCGTACCACCAGCGGAATTCGTAGTGACAACGTGAATTCCCCCATCGACCATCGGGTCTAAACCTGAAATCCTTTGTCGCAACTTGCCCTTGCCACATATCCCAGTTGAGCCCTTGAGGCACGTCAACTTTCGGGATCGATTCACAAACCGGAGATCGTCCAATGTTACAGGTCACCTTTTGAACTTCACCAATTCGCCCATCACGAATCATGGCGATGGCTTCCAGGAAGCGAAGTCCCATTTCACTTCTTTGTTGTGTTCCCACTTGGAAGACCCGTTTGGTTTCTTCCAGCACTTTGATGATCTGCTTCCCTTCCATGATGGTGAGCGTCAACGGCTTTTCGCAGTAGACATCTTTCCCGGCTTGCATCGCTTCAATGGCAATCTTGGAATGCCAATGGTCGGGAGTGACGATCGTCACCACGTCAATATCTTTGCGGTCGAGAATGGCTCGATAATCTTCGTACATCGCGATATGGCCATCGAACCCTTTTTTGGATTGAATCCCTTTGACGCGATCACGACCTGCATCAAGGTGGAGTGCGTCCACATCGGAGACAGCCACACAATCAGAGAACTGCATCGCGTTCGGGCCAACTGCTCCCCAACGACTTCCCGTTCCAATACAACCGAGAACCGGTCGCTCATTGGGAGTTTGAAACGCGGCTGCTCGCGCCGATTCCGCAGTGAAGAAGTAGGGCATCGATGCCGCCGCTGCCGCGGCAGTCCCCGTTTTCAAAAAATCTCGTCTTGTTGTTGAACTCATGAAATTCCTCGTGTGTAGAAGTCTGGAGAACGCATTGGATGTTCTTTATGCACTTGTTCAGTCTCTGTGAATCAATGACTGATCCCCCACAATATACGGCTGAAGAGCCTGCGATGATACTATTTTCTGGATCAAGTCACCTCAGCCAGGTTGATCAATCTCGAAGTTCCGGAGTGATCACTGAAGTGAGCGACTCAACGGCTCGAATCGAGTGTAAAGCGTCATCATTATGATAACACTCATTGCGTTTATGAGACACTCTATCAATCTCGAAAGACGGATAAGAGGGAGAGGAATCACTCTCTATCTCCATGCTGTGAGAAGAGATACGTCACTTCTTGAGATTAGTTAGCGCGCTTGGCATTTCGTCTGCATCTAGTAGTCCTTCGACCCACCATCTTTTCCCACCTTTGAAAGGAGACCATCATGATGCGGGTACCACTTTGTGGGCTGTCAGTGGCAGCCTTGACCTTGTTAGCTGGCGTGAACACCGCCAGCGCGGATCATTGTCGATCTGGCGGCTATGGAAGGGGATATTCCAGTTACGGGTATTCCTCACCGTATCGATCAAATGTTCGCACTTATCGATACACGACACCTTACTACGGATCGTTCAATCGAAGCCGTGGTGGTTATGGGCATTACGGCCACAATCACCGCTACGGTAATCGTGGTTCCGGGGTGTATATCCAGGGCCGAAATTTTGGTTTCGGACTTCGATACTAATTCTCTGAAAACTCATTCGATATTGTATTGAATGACGGAAATCCCGGTTCATTCCACCATCCCGCCGGTGGAGTGAGTCCGGGATTTCTTTTTTGTAGCAAAGGCATCACGAAATTGTTTTCGTCGGGAGATTGAATTTGTTAGCTTGAGAGCCATCATCCGTCGAATTACCAATTTCGGGAGAGAGTCTATGTGGCGGTACCTTGCCTCATCAGTTTTAGTGATTTCTGTTTTGCAACTGCCTGTCACCTTTGCAGATGTTGATAGCGATTTGGCGACCATCCTCAATGTCGATCATCGTGCTGAAGGAAATCTTGCTGCACAAACGGCCTACGATTCTCTCATCTCCGCCGACAAATCGAACCTGCCGACACTCTTGAAGGCGTTCAACGAGGCAAATCCGCTGGCTCTGAATTATCTTCGTTCAGCGTTCGAGGTCATTGTCGCTAAGGGAGACGGTGAACTCCCCATGCCCGAGCTTTTGGAGTATTTGAATGACCAGGACAACAACCAGAAGGCCCGCGCAATGGTTTTTGATCTGATCAAAAAGAACTCTCCTGAAAAGGCAGAGAAGATGCTCGATGAAATGGTCACAGACAGCAGTGCTGAAATTCGATATCAGGCCGTTGAGAAGCTGCTGGGGCAAGCGGACAAGCTGTCGGGAGACGCGAAAAAAGAGGCCTATCTTAAAGCGTTAAAAGGTGCCTCTGAAGAAGGGCAAGTGACACAAATTCGCGATTCACTCAAAGAACTCGATGTCGATGTGAATCTGCAAAAACATTTCGGATTACTGACCCAATGGAAAGTCATCGGTCCCTTCGACAACAAAGACACCAAGGCTTTTGATATCGCGTATCCTCCCGAAACGGAACTCGATTTTTCAGCAACTTACGAAGGAGTAGAGGGAGATGTCCAGTGGCAGACGATTGACACGGAAGATCCCATGGGAAGTGTTGACATCGCCAAGTCCATTGGTCCTTACAAAGGGGCCGTGATGTATATGTACTCCGAATATGCCAGCCCCGCACAACAAGAGGTCTATTTTCGACTGGCGACTGCCAACGCCTGGAAGCTCTGGGTCAACGGAGAACTGGTCTTCGCTCGGGAAGAATATCATCGCGGAATGCGGTGGGACCAATATCGCATTCCCGTTTCTCTCAAGGAAGGCGAGAACAAAATCCTCTTCAAAATTCTGCAAAACGAACAGGAACAATCCTGGGCACAAAAATACGAAGTGCAGCTTCGAGTCTGCGATAAATCTGGTCAGGGTTTGTTGCCGGAACAACCTTTCGATCCCACCAAATAGTGATCTCCGGTAGCCAGTCAATTCTCTCGCCACCAAATCTCTGTTTCAGATAGATTAAGCCATGTCTCATATCAAAACAGTATTGTTCGTCACCACCATCCTGATCAGCAGTCACCTGTTAAACGCTGAAGATTGGCGTCAATTCCGCGGAAACGACATCTCGGGAGTCTCTGCATCCCCCCTGCCCGATGTGATTTCGGGAGACACAATTCAATGGGAAGTAGAGCTCCCCGGACGTGGGCTCTCGGCTCCCATTGTTGTCGGTGATCGCGTCTATGTCTCTGCGAGTAGTGGTTTCGATCAAGATCGTCTCCACTTGCTCTGTTACAGCAAAACATCAGGCAAGCAGATCTTCGAACGTCAGTTCTGGGCGACCGGTCGGACTGTCAGCCATCCCAAAATGTGTAATGCCACACCCACTCCTTGCAGTGACGGCGAACGAATCTTCCTTAGCTTCTCGAGTAATGATGTGATCTGCACAGACCTCGACGGAAACTTACGCTGGTTGCGCGGGCTCAATTACGATTATCCCAACGCCACAAATTCATTGGGAATGTCATCCTCGCCAGTGGTCATTGACGAGACACTCATCGTGCAAGTGGAAAGCGATGCTGATTCGTTTGCCTTCGGCCTGAACGTGAAAGATGGCACGGAACGCTGGAAGCTGGAACGTCCACGAAAGGCCAACTGGACCTCACCCACAATTGTCACAAAACCACAGCCACTGGTTCTCTTGCAGTCGTCTGAAGGTATTGATGCACTCGATCCAAGAACAGGGAAAAGCGTCTGGAAGTTCGACTCGGGGGCGTCCACGATTCCTTCCAGCCTCGTGAGTGGAGAGGTTCTCTATATTCCATCTAACGGCATGACGGCCATCGATCTCAATAAGCCCAAAGAGGAGGCTTTGTGGAACGTCAAGCGTTTACGTCCCTCGACTCCCAGCCCGATCCTGACAAATGGAATGTTGCTGACTGTCGATAGTGTGATCACTGCCGCAGAAGCCGATACCGGAAATAAACTATGGGAGTTTCGAGTCTCCGGCCCGTTCAGTGCTTCTCCGATTGCGTCCGGGAGTCGCGTTTATCTGTTTAGTGAAAACGGTTTGGCTCAGGTGGTGGATGTTTCGGAAGAGGAAGGAAAGCTGGTCTCCGATTATGACTTTGGTGAGAAAATTCTGGCGACTCCAGCCGCTTCCGATGGAGCCATATTTGTCCGCAGTGACGGCCATCTCTGGAAAATCGGCAACTAGCCGACAGGTCTGAAATCATCGAGAGAATCGAATCCCGACCGCCTGCTTGTTCTCTATGTGCGTTCGGTTAAGATGGTTTTCTGTCATTGTGACTGATTCACATCCCGAAATTCGATCATCATCCTGAGACTGACAATGCCCGCCCCAGATCCACACTCTTCACAATCCGGGCCTCGTCCACTCTCATTTCAGGCTCCCCAGGGTGATATGGCAATTCTGGCCGGCTCGGGCAACCCACTCCTGGCACAGAAAATTGCCACAGAGCTTGGGGTCTCGCTGACACCCTGTAAATCGCATCTCTTCAGCGAAGGGAATGTCTTCGTCAGAATTCGCGAGAATGTTCGGGGACGCGACACCTTCATCATTCAAGGCGTTCATTACCCGGTCAACGATAACTTTGTGGAACTGCTGTTCTGGATTGATGCTCTAAAACGGGCATCCGCCGGACAAGTCACTGCCGTCATCCCCTTCTTTTCCTATGCAAAAGGGGACAAGAAAGACGAACCTCGCGTCTCGATCCGGGCGAGAGTTTGTGCCGACGCGATTGAAGCGGCGGGAGCGGATCGTGTCTTGACGATGGATCTTCACTCCCCGCAAATCCAGGGTTTCTTTGGAATCCCCGTCGATCATCTTTATGCTCGTCACATGATCTGCCAGCATATTTCCAAATTGAACATTCCAGACATGGTCGTGTGTAGTCCCGATGTTGGTTTTGCCAAATCGGCCTCTGCCTATGCCAATTTACTGGGTGTTCCAGTGGTGATTGGAAATAAACAACGTAAGGATCACTCTGAAAACGCGGAAGTTCTGGAAGTGATCGGAGAAGTCGCAGGGAAAAATGTCATCATGGTGGATGACTTCACGATCACGGGCGGCTCGCTGATCAGCATGGCCAATCTCCTGAAAGCCAGAGGGGCCAAAGACGTTTATGCGGTCGTCACACACGGCGTCCTCGCAAAAGGCTCCGCTGAAAAGATCGAGAACAGTCCCATCAAAAGACTGTTCGTGACTGACACCATCGAGACAAGTCAGGAACGCCCTCCCGCCAATATCGAAGTCATTTCGGTCGCTTCCATGCTGGCGCGTGCGATCCGTTCAATTCACGATCGAACCAGTGTGAGTGAATTGTTCCCCGACGATTGAGATCACCTGATCACAGAACGGATTCCATGACGAAGAAAGCTCAAAAACTCACTCCCATGATGGAGCGGTATCTCGAAGTCAAACGAGAGAATCCGGGAACCATTCTGCTGTTACGGATGGGAGACTTCTACGAACTCTTCAATGAGGACGCCAAGAATGCGGCCAAAGTTCTGGGACTCACCTTAACCAGTCGGGACAAGAATTCAGACAACCCCATTCCGATGGCCGGGTTCCCGTATCACTCTCTGGAAAACTATCTCCAGAAACTGATTGGTGCAGGTTATCGCGCCGCAGTTTGTGAACAAGTCGAAGATCCCAAACAAGCTAAAGGATTGGTCAAGCGCGAAGTGACACGCATTGTCACGCCGGGAACTTTGACCGACGACTCGCTTCTCGATCCGCGCTCAGAGAACCTTCTCGCAGCGTTGTCACCCGGAAAAGAAGAGCTCGGGCTGGCATGGTTGGAACTCTCGACCGGTAAGTTTCAAGTCGCCTCCGTAAGGATCGCAGATCTTGCTGATGAATTGGCCCGCCTCTCTCCTGCGGAACTTCTGCTGCCCGAAAATATGAAGGACGATCTTTTAGGAAGTTCGGGATTGGGTGCCAGCGGAACACTCATCACCGAACGACCCGCGTGGAGTTATTCTTACGAAGAATGTCGTCGCCTCCTGAAAGAACATTTTCGAGCAGCCACTCTGGAAGGGTTTGATATTGAAGAAGACTCTCCAGCAACCACAGCCGCAGGCGTCTTGCTGGAGTATGTGCAGGAGACACAGAAGACCTCGTTATCGCACATCACACGGATCACGCCCTATCGTCGTGGTCAAAACCTGATCATTGACGAAGCGACTCGAAGAAGTCTCGAATTAACTTCGACGATTCGCGAAGGAACACGAGACAACAGTTTGCTCGATGTAATCGATCAAACAGTGACCTCCATGGGAGCAAGACTCCTGGGAGAGTGGTTAAGTAATCCGCTCACGGAAATTGATCAAATTAACGAGAGGTTAGACGCCATTGGAGAGATTACCAACGATCTCTCTTTGATGCAGGATGTCCGTGAGCTTCTCGACGATGCCTATGACCTGCAACGCCTCACTTCGCGTTGTGCAACGCGTCGAGCATCCCCGAAAGATTTAAGTTTTCTTGCCAAGACACTTTCGATTCTCCCTTCACTCAAAGCAAAATTGTCTGGCCGAAAATCTCCACTCCTCACAAACATCGAATCTCGATTCGACCTGTGTGCTGATGTGCGCTCCGATATTGAAAAACATCTGGTGGATGAACCTCCGCTCCTCGTTTCCGACGGGGGGATGATTCGTGCCGGAATCAGCGAAGAGTTAGATGAGTTCCGAACGCTGTCCAAAGGTGGGAAAGAATGGATCGCCTCCTATCAGGCAGAACAGTCTGAACAGACCGGCATCCCCAATCTCAAGGTCGGGTTCAATAAAGTTTTTGGCTATTATTTGGAAGTGACCGCCGCACACCAAAGCAAAGTTCCCGATCATTTCATTCGCAAACAGACGTTAAAAAATCAGGAAAGGTATATCACGCCGGAACTGAAAGAGTACGAAGAGAAAGTCCTGCGAGCGGAAGAATGTGCCCTCACCCTGGAACAACAGTTGTATGATGAACTGCGCGAGCGAGTCGCCGAACAAGTCGAACGACTGCAAAACACCGCGGAGCTTCTTGCCATCACCGATGTGCTAATGGGCCTCTCACACCTGGCCAATCAAAAGGGATATTGCCGACCAGAAATGACCACCGATTCGACTCTCGACATTCGAGAGGGACGGCATCCGGTGCTGGATCATCTTCTCGATGCGGGAGAATTTGTCCCCAACGACACTCGACTCGGAGGCCAAACCGGATTTTTACAGATCATCACTGGTCCCAACATGGCGGGTAAGAGCACATACATTCGCCAGTCGGCGTTACTGACCATTCTCGCTCAAATGGGGAGCTATGTCCCGGCCAGTGAAGCTCGTATCGGGATTGCGGATCGCATATTTGCACGTGTTGGAGCCAGTGACGAGTTGGGCAAAGGTCACAGTACCTTCATGGTCGAAATGACAGAAACCGCCCGCATTCTCAATGCTGCCACGGATCGCTCGTTGGTCATCCTCGATGAAATCGGACGCGGCACCAGCACTTATGATGGTATCTCGCTCGCTTGGGCCGTCACCGAGTATCTGCATGATGTCATCAAAGCTCGCACCATGTTTGCAACACATTATCACGAATTGACGGAACTGACACAAACATTAAAGCAGGCGACGAACTGGAACGTGGCTGTTCGCGAACAGGAATCAGACGTGATCTTTCTCCATAAAATTGTCGAAGGGACAGCCGACAAAAGTTACGGCATTCACGTGGCACGTCTGGCCGGTGTGCCGCAACAAGTTCTCGACCGCGCGGGCGTGATCCTGGAAACTCTGGAAGAAGATCATCTCGACGAACGTGGGAAGCCGAAAGTACCCGTCCGCGATACACATAAACAAACTCGTCAGCTCTCTCTTTTCGAGAGCGAACCCCACCCGGTTGTGGATGAATTGCAGGGACTCGACATCAATCAACTGACACCGCTTGAAGCCCTGCAAAAACTGCATGCATTGCAAGAGAAGGTTCAGGCGAAGAAATAATGTTCCCCCACATTGGTTGAGGACTCGGTCATGAAACGCAAGCAATTGCAGGATCGGCTATCTAACAAACTCAAACGCGAATCACTTTTACTGCTCGCAGGGTCGGTCGGAGCTTTTCTCGTCGGACTTGTCGTCCTGTTCTTCACGTTTTGGTTCACCTTTGGAACACTGCTGCTTACAACCTATTGGTGGATCTCATTGTCGTACAATATGCTCTGCATGTTATCGATGGTCTTCTTGATGTTGTTGTTCATTGGTAACGCGACCACAGACCGTAAATATCTGGATAAAATCGAATTGAATATCGGTCCTCATCGAGATCTTGAAGTTGCCGTGGCAATTGGAACAGGTTTCGGTTCCATTCTTGCCTTTTCTGATGGGAAAGCCGCACGTTCCTCAATCAAGATGTTCACAACCTTACTTTACACAGGGCCTCGGATCATAGTCGCCAGTTGGTACATGATGAAACATGCGTTAAAGCTCAAGAACATCAATTTTAATCTGGTGACTCCCGCAATTGCTAAAGCGTACAAAGCCGAAGCCCGAGTTTCTCTGGAACAACTTTTGGAAGGAACGCACGAAGCAACGCATCGAATCATCTTGGAAGATCTCCTCAAGATCGATGGTGTCGTGTTGCTAAGATCCCCACCTGCTGGAATCACGCTCTCCCCGGAATTTATCGAAACTCTGCGTCATGACCCGTGGTGTCGAGTGATGAAAGAACTCACTCTCTCTGTCTCTTTACGTCCGCCCTTTCTTTATTCCGTATAAATCCGCGTTCTCTGTTTCATCCGTGTTCTACTTCTATCAAACAACTCGACGAAACCGCTTGATCGTTCACTCGTCTTAATTTCCTCTGCGTCGCCGCGCCTCCGCGCCGCTGCGTGAGTCTTTTTTCAATCAGAAGTGATCAGCGTCCGACTTATTCGATAATGATCTTAGATTAACAACGGCTGAGTTATGGAGCGCTCCGGCTGGGCGTGAGATTATTCTTTCCTCGGTCGTGAGCTGCCAACCCATCAGAACCATTCCACATCGCGCATGCCGACTCGGAGAGTCGGCCCACAATAACCCGTCCTCTGGTTCGTTTTATCTGCGAGATCTGCGTTATCCGCGGTTCCTTCAAATTCGCATGCCCACGGCAAGCGAGAACTATGGCAGCCAGTTTTTTGTGATTCATAGCGCCTCTGCGACTTTGCATCGAAAACTAGCACTGAAACTCACCTTGCCAAACTCTCCCTACCAGAGTTAGCGTTCGTGGTTCGCGGATGTTGACCGTGGTGCATTGCGTGCACCCTACGAAACGCTGGTGGCTCAGTAGGGTGCACGCAGTGCACCATGAATTAGATCACGCATCAATTCGTTCTTTGGCAATTTGAACGTCATATGTATAACCATGCGGATGAGGGCAGGTGTTGAGCCGCCAGCGCAAGCTGGCAAGAGACATCGATTAAGATTGCACGTCCCCTGCGTGCTGGCGCACGCGGCTCAATCAAATAGCGTGTTGAACAATGACGACCGCTGCAACGTGAGAAAGGAGGCGATTTCGCGTGGCGTGAAAAATGCGCACCGACAAAAAACGGCAGTTCGCCGAAATGAGGCAATTGACGCAACTCGCT
>Ga0055584_100001025_pt1 | contig 27058 bp, 25 predicted proteins | sample OSDHelmetaG_FD_58716 | JGI IMG/M metagenome (GOLD analysis project Ga0055584, IMG submission 58716) | Pelagic marine sediment microbial communities from the LTER site Helgoland, North Sea, for post-phytoplankton bloom and carbon turnover... | ecosystem: Environmental > Aquatic > Marine >...
CGACGCGGCCGACGACGACGACGCGGCCGACGACGACGATGCGGCCGACGACGACGACGCAGCCGACGACCCCACCGTCACCTGGGTCGCGCCGCTGCCGGCGACAGTCGTCGAGGAGGGCACCGCCCTTGTTCTGCGGGGCGAACTGACCGACCCCCTCGGCGACGCCGCGGACCTCACGGCCGTGTTCTCGTCCGACGTCCAAGGCGAGTTGGGCACCGAGCTCCCCGACGACTTCGGCACCGCCAGCCACTCGACCTCGACCCTCGTGCCGGGCTGGCACCAGCTCAACCTGGAGGCCTGCGCCGCCGACGGACGGTGCGGCGACGCAGAGCTGTCCTTGGGCATCTGCGAGTGGTCAGCCGGCCAGGGCTTCGACGCCGACTTGTCCAACTACACCCTGTTCGGCGACGCCGCCTGGGACGCCGGCGGCTGGATCGAGCTCACGGGCAACGTCCAGAACCGCACCGGCCAGGTGTTCAACACGGCTGAGCGAATCAACCCCGGCGACATCTCCATCCGCTTCTCGATCCAGACCGGGCCCAACTCGGGGACCGGCGCCGACGGCTTCGCCATGAGCATCATCGACGCCGCCGACCCCGCCGAACTGGCCACGCTGCTGGCCGCCTCGGCGTCGGGCGGCGGGCTCGCCTATGCGTACGGCGGCGCCTACGGGTCCTACGTCAACGACGCTCTGCACGTCGAGATCGACACCTGGCACAACGTCGACAACGGCAACACCGAGCTCCACACGGACCCGACGCCCGAGAATCACATCGCCGTGACGCTCGACGGGGACCCCGGCAACCACATCTTGTGGACCCCCATCCCCAACATCGAGGACTCCCAGTGGCACGAGGTGCTGCTGACGGTCATCGGCTCCCAGGTCACGGTCACGCTCGACGGAAGCGTCGTCCTGGACGGCCCGATCACCGGCTGGTCGTTCCGCGGCGGCTACATCGGCTTCTCGGGAAGCACCGGCTTCTACTCGAACAACCACCGCATCCAGAACCTGGAGTTGCTCCCCGAGTGCCTCGTGCCCTGAGACGGGGCCCACAACTTGCTAGAGTTCGCGGCCGGGAGAACTGCCGTGCCGCACCGGATGATCGGGCTCATCGCCCTCGGGTTGCTCCTCGCTGCCCCCGCTCACGCCGACACGGCCCGCCTGCAGGCGCTGGGCGACGTCGGCCTGCTCACCGAAGACAGCAGCAACGTCTTCCAGAACCCCGCCCTCATCGGCAACTACAGCAACCGCGTGTGGTTCTCGTTGGGCGTCCAGGTGGGCGGTCCCACGGTCACGCTCAGCCCCCTCGGCGGCGGCGCGATCCGCATCAAGGACGTGCTGACGCTGGGCGTTGTGCTCAACCGGCACCCCACGCTGTACGACTTCGGCGCCGGCCTCTGGCCCGTGATGCAGGTCTACATGCCCACGGGCCCCGGCGGCGTGCTCGAAGGCCCCGCCGGCCCCAGCGAGGAGTCGGCGCCCCTGCGCTTCCCCGTGGACCTGTTCGCGGGCGTGGGCGACCGCTACTCGCCGCTGCGCCTGGGCGTGAACGTCTACTACGGGGTCGGCGCGAGCCGGGACTGGCTGGTCGAAGACCGCGACGGAGACGACCTCGAAGAGAGCAGCGTCGTCCGCCGGCAGACCCACCTGTTCAACGGCACCGTGGGCGTCTCCGGCGGGTCCATTGCCGACGAGGTCCGGCCCGAGGGCTGGATTCGCGTCGGCTACATGTCCGCTTGGCACGACGAGGTCGCGGAGATCGAGAGCAGCCCCGGCACCTTCGACCCGACGATCGACCGCATCCTGGCCATGGACCGCGACCTGCGCGTCGGCGGCGGCTTCCGCATCCACCTCGGCGACGTCGACCAGGGCGTCGTCGTGACGCCGGGCTTCCGCTACGACGGGGCGGGCGGTGCCTTTCGCTTCGACGACAACCGGGTCAACCCCGACTCCCCGGCCGAGAGGGCGGAGCGCAACGCCGAAGCCCACGACGCAGAGGTCGGTGTGGCGGTTGCCTGGCGCGGCGAAGGGCTGCTGGTCCAGGGCTCCGCGGCGCTCGGCGTGCAGTCGGTGGGTGTGACCGACGTCTTGTTCGACAACGACGACAACGTCGAGGAGCTGGGCGACCAGATCGTCAGCCTCATGGCGCCGGAGCTCAGCGTCGGCGCCGAGTACCGGGTCCTGCCGGCCTTGATCGTGCGCGCGGGCCTCCGCTCGACGGTTCTGGGGGGCCGCACGATCCAGACGCTGCGCGAAGGCTCGGGCGTCGTTGACGCCGTGACCGACGACGCCGTGGACCAACGCATCGCGACCCTCGACGCCCAGGTGACCCTCGCCGCGACCGGGGGCCTGGGGCTGGAAGTGAAGCGCTTCCACGCCGACGTCATCCTGGGCGGGTTGTTCATTCCTACGGGGACGACGACCACGAACTTCTTCAGCCGAATCGATCTCGGCTTCTCCTTCGACTAGCGTGACGCCCGCATGTCCCTTGTTCTGACGATTCTCAGTGGCGCTCGTGCCGGCGAACGGCTTCCGGTCCGACGAGACCGGTTCCGCATCGGCCGCGGGCCTGGCAACGACCTGATCTTCCCTGAGTTCGACCACGTGTCGACGCGGCACGGCGAGCTCCGCAAGGAGGCGGGCCTGTGGTTCTTCCAGGACCTGGGCTCCACCAACGGCTCCGCCGTCCGTCGCGCCGAGGAACGCGGCTTCCTGGACCTGCGCAAGCTGCACCGGCCGCCGGTGGAGCTGGGCGACGGCGACGAGCTGCACCTGGGCGACCCGGCGGCGCCGCTGCGCGTGTCGATCGTCATCGACGACGCCCTGCACGCGGAGCTGCTCTCCGGCCCCGCCAAGCAGGCGCCGGCGGCCGAGGACCCGATGGAGATGACCGTCCGCGCATCGAGCGAGGACGATCCCGACGCCTCGGACGTGACCGAGCTGCCCAACCTGCGCAGCAGCCTGGGCACCGGCGGGTTCCGCCTGCCGGACGACCCGGGCTTCGGCCGCAGCAGCGGGCCTGCCCAGTTGCCGGCGGCGTCGAATCCGGGCTCGCCCTTCGACCCGCCGTCGGCCCAGTTCGCGAAGCCGTCCTCGCCGTTCGATCCGCCGGACCCGGGGCTTGATTCGCTGGGCGGTGCCGACTCGCCCCAGGCGACCTTCGCGCCCGCTCCGCCGCGGGTCCCGAAGCAGGCTCCGCCGCCGACCCGCCCCCCGCCGGGTCGTCCTCAGGCCGACGGCCTGGGCTCCGCGGACCTGCGCCCCTCGGCCAAGGTGCCGCTGAAGCGCCCCGACGGCTCCCTGGTGCCCCTGGACGAAGCGTTGCGGATCCTGGAGCACCTGCAGATCAGCGAGGCGCTCCACCGCGCCGGTGGTGACCTGATGGCTGCGGCCTCCCTGCTGTCCGTCGGCCCCGTCGACCTGCAGAACCGCATCGAGCGCCTCAAGCGCGGCTGAGCCGGCCCAAACGGCCGCAATGCTCCGCTCCCTGGATGCGGGGCAGGGGACCGGCTACCCTCCGGCCATGCGCTCCAAGGTCATTCTGCAGGCAATGCTGGACAACGGATTCTTGGAGTCCGAAGCCCACAACCCCAACGACTACATCACGTACGTGACGAAGGCCGCCAAGCAGTTCGAGCTGCTCCTGGCGAACGTCAACGCGCACGAAGACGTGGCTGAGATGGTGGCGTCGATGTTCGACGGCGGCTTCTGCACCCGCGCGGCCCAGGCAGATCCCAACGAGTGGATCATGTTCGCCGAAGCGGCCATCGAAGAGCTCAAGGTCGTCTGACGCCCCGGGGCGACCTCCGCCCCGCGCCCGTCCGCTCCCCCCGTTCAGCCCCCGGCGAGGCCCGCGCCTACGCGGCGGCCTTGGCCTTGCCCTTGGGCTTGGCGTTCCACACCCGGGTGGCCAGCAGCGTGCCGATGAGGGCCATGGGGATCATGGCGACCGGCCAGCCGATCCAGTTGGCGGGGTCGAGCACCGCGCCGGTCAGGTTGCCGGACTCGTCGAAGGCCTCCTGGGGCAGGATGATCCCGTAGGTCAGGGACATGACCGCGGTGCCCAGGTAGACGAAGCCGTCGATGATCCCGACGGCCACGCCGACGTTCTTCTTGCCGCCGAAGTCCATGGACGCCGTGCCCGACAGCATCCCGTGCACGCCGATGATACACATCGACATGATGACCACGAGGCCGCCGACGATGGCGGGGTTGTCGTAGGTGAAGGTCAGCAGGATGGCCATGGCGAGCATGGCGCCGTAGAGGATGCCGGCGACCGGCCCGCGGCGGCTCTGGAACACGCGGTCCGAGATGATGCCGGCGAAGACGCCGCCGAGGATGCCGGCCGCGCACAGCCACGTTCCCCAGTGCTCGTAGAAGATGGACGACTTGAGGCCCAGCATGCCGTCGGTCTGCTTCGCGTAGGTGCGGAACCACTGCATGATCGCCTGCCGCAGGAAGCCCGAGCAGAACTCGATGAGCGCGATCGTGATGATGATGGGGTTGCTGAGCATCTTCTTGAAGACCTCGACCACCGGGAGCCGCGGCCCGTCGTCACCGGACGAGGCGTCGGCCGTGTCGAAGTCGTCGTGGCCCGCTTCGCCGGGGGTGTTCTGCACCCAGCTGAAGTCGATGAACCAGAAGATTCCGAGCAGGACGGCGGGGACCAGGAAGACCCACTGCAGTCCGAAGGTGTTGAGGATCATGTATCCCCAGTCGAACGCGAAGTAGATGCCCAGGCTGATGAGCACCCCGAAGATCGCGCCGAAGACGCCGCGCTCGTTCACGTGGAACCAGGGGGCGTTGACCTTGACGATCGCGACGGCGCCGAAGCTCTGGAAGTACATGTTGATCGCGTACAGGACCGAGAACACGACGACGAAGTTGGCGGCCAGGTACTCGCTGCCGAAGCCCTTGTTGAGCAAGCTCATCGAGGCCAGGCCCATGACCAGGTTCATGACCGCCGAGCCGCCGGCGCCTACGAGGATGGCGAGCTTCCCGCCGAAGCGGTCCGTCAGGGGCCCGTTGAGCAGGAACGACGCCCCGTAGGTGATCGTGCCCCACATGAAGATCACGCCGAAGTCGTTGTTCCCCATGAGCGCGGTGCCGTCGCCGGCCTGCATCTCTTCGAAGGCGAACTTGCTGACCTTCAGGTTGTAGCGGCCCATGTACAGGAACGCGTAGGTCAGCCCCAGGGGCAGCCAGTTCAAGACGCGCCGGTGCCGGAACTCCTTCGTGTGACCCAGGTCCACCCGCGGCAGCCGGCCGATGATGAAGGCCACCACCGCCAGCAGGACGAGGATCGGAACGAACTTCTTCGCCGAGGCGAGCAGCACGCTGCCGTCCGACTCCGCGCCAAACGCGAGCGCGGGAACCAGCAGGAACAGGACCGAGAGGACGAGCGTCAACAACCGACGGGGCATGGGCTTCTCCAAGGGCGGCGACTGTACCGGCGGCCTCGGGGGTGCTCAAGCGGCGGTTGCAGGCGTCCGGTGCCGCCTGCCGTCGACGCCCCACCCACCTGCCCCTCGGGCTACCGTCGGCCGGCATGAACCTCCTCGATCGGCTGCTGCTCTCCCTGGCGGATCGTCCGGCCCGCGGGCTCGTCGTGTTCGATCTCGACGCGACGCTGCTCCACGGCGGAGCGAGGAACCTGCGCATCCTCCGCGAGTTCGCGGCCGAGCACCGCATCGACGTCGGCGCGCCGGACCCGTGGGAATTCGGCTGGGACATTCGGGACGCTTGGCGGGGGCCCGCCGCCCTGCGCGAGCCGTTGTTGCAGTTCTGGGCGGCCCGCTACTTCACCAGCGAGTACGCCGAGCTGGATCGGCCCATGCCGGGCGCGGCGGCCTTCGTGACGCGGGTCGCCGAAGTCGCCGACGTCCTCTACCTGACCGGCCGCGACGAGCCGAACATGGGGGCCGGGACCCGCCGATCCCTCGCGGAGCATGGCTTCGCCGGCGAACTCTGGATGAAGCCGTCGCCGGCCACCGCTGACGCCGCCTGGAAGGTCGAGGCCATCGCCCGCCTGGATCCCGACCGCGTCGCGGCCACCTTCGAGAACGAGCCGGGCAACGCGAACCTCTTCGCCCAGGCCTTCCCCGATGCCCAGCACTACCTGCTGACCACGTACCACTCGCCCGGCGCGCCGCCGCTCGACCCGGCCGTGCAGTCCCTCGACGGGTTCGTGTGACCTGCGTCCCCGCGAGTCCCTACTGGGGTCGGTGTCCGATCGTCGGGTCCGAGTCGGGCCCCAGCTTCTGGGCCCCGGCGCCGGGCACCTCGAGGTCCATGCCCCAGCGGAACTCCTTGCTGTTCAGCTGAACCCGCCGCCAGGTCTCCTTGGCCGGCGGGTCGGCGCGCCGGCTCGACTCCCCGACAAACGCCGGGGTGCGGGCGATGGCCGGAGCCAGCGCATCGGCGGCCATCGCCGCGCCGTCGGGGCTGAAGTGCAGGGTGTCTACGAAGAGCTCGCCGCCGGGGATCCCCAGCGCCGCGTGCTCATCGAAGTACGCCGGCAGGTCGACCAACGGCACGCCCCGCTCGCTCGCGACACCCCGCACCGCGTCCTGGATGTTCGCGCCGGCCCGCTGCATTGGGGGAAGCGCCGGCGACAGGTCCCGGGCGCGTTGGAACGCTGCGGCCGCCGCCTGCGGATCCGAGTGGAGCAAGCAGGTGCCCTCGAAGAAGTGGAAGTCCGCCCAGGTCGAGGAGATGGCCTTGCCGCGCTCCACGATCTCGAGGATCGGCCCGCACGCCTCCACCGCCTCGGCGCTGCCGAGCTCGTGGCTTCCGTCGGGCCAGACGGGCCCGGCCCAGTAGCCAAAGGACATCCCTTCGCCGTTGCCGGAGATGCCGGGCATGGTGCGGGGGCCGATGCCCGCCGTCTCCAGTTGCTGTTCCAGCAGGGAGGTCAGTCCCTCGATGCGCTTGAGGTCCTCGGCCGAGATCGACTCCCAGTCCATGGAGAACGAAGGGCGCACGTCCCGCAGGTTCGACGCCGGGGGCACCAGGATCACCGTCGTGTCGTCATCGTGGAGGGTGTCGATGATGTCGTTGAGGTTCCGCGCGAACAGCTGGGGCAAGTAGCGCTGCTGGATCCGCACGAACTCCGAGTAGTTCTCCTTGCCCACGAAGTCCGAGTACTCCTCCTGGGGCACGAAGATGTCCGACTGGTGGTGGGTGATGTCGACCTTCACCGGCTTGACCGCGCCCTTGTCCCGGAGCCGACGGGCCGCCTGATAGAAGTTGAAGCGGTTGAGGAATCGCTCCGCGCCTTGCAGGTTCTGCGGCTTGTTCTGGCTCGCCTGGTCCAGGAACTCGCGGTGGAACAGGTAGTAGCCCTGGTCGTTGTGGCCGGCGTACACGACCACGACGTCGGGGTTGAAGATGCGCACCTGCCAGGCGACGTCGATGAGCTGGAAGCTCGAGTAGGCCCCGACGCCGGCGTTGATGATGTCGATGCGCCGGTCGGGGAACGACTTGCTCAGCCGCTCGCCCACCAGCTCCGCGAACGAGGCGCCCTTTGCCCGGTAGGGCCAGCCCTGGACGCTGGAGCCTCCGATGAACGCGACCCGCAGAGCGTCTTGGGTGCGCCGCGCCGGGAAGCGCTGGTCGCGGACGAGGAAGTTGATGCGGTCCCACAGCTCGGGGCGGGTGCGGAACCAGCCTTCCTCGCCCTCGATGGAGTCGGGGTCGAGCTCGAAGAGCGGGTTGTAGCGCTCCGGCATCGTGAAGTGCAGGTAGCGGGCGGCCTCCTCGATGCCGGGCAGCGGGTAGTCCAGCTCGCCGTACTTCGCGGTGACGAGGGCTTCGACGGCCGCCAGGAAGATCAACGGAGACAAGACCAGCAGCGCGATCCGCGACCCCCAGTAGCGCGCCCGGCTTTCAGGCATCGACGGCGTCGATGGCGTTCTGCGAGTCGTCGCCCACGGTCCCCATGTCGATCTGCGTCGCGGCCACGTCCTCGCGGCTGAAGCGCAGCAGGGTCTGCTCGCCGTCGAGGCCCTTCATGCGGGCCGCGAACGACTCCGACAGCCAACCCCCGTCGCGCAGCGGCGCGGCGTCGTCGGTGCGCTCGGCGATGTGCGGCGTCAAGACGATGTCGCCCCCATCGGACAGCCCCTGGACCCGCGCGGCGGTGTTCACGGTCTGGCCAAAGTAGTCGAGGCGTTCGTTCAGAGTGACGACGATGCACGGGCCTTCGTGCAGGCCGATCTTGAGCGCCACGGGGTACTCGTGGCCCTTGTCGGCGCAGTAGTCGGCGACGCGCTTATGCAGCAACACCGCCGCCTTCATCGCGTCTTCGGGGCGCGAGAACGCCGCCATGATCGCGTCGCCGATGGTCTTGACCGTGGCGCCGCCGGTGTCCCGCACGATGTCGCCCAGGATCTCGAAGTGGGTCCACACCAGCCCGAACGCCCGCGCATCGCCGATGTCGCCGTACATCTGCGTGCTGCCGACGAGGTCCGTGAAGAGGATGGTCACGCTCTCGACGGAGAGGCTGACGCCGCCGATGAGCAAGTCTTCGCTGAACAGCTCCCGGAAGCGCTGAGACGCCACGAGCTCTGCGGCGGGCAGGGAGTCGTCGCTCCAGGCCGTCGACTCGACGACCAGCAGGGCGCGGCGGCTCGACTCGTTGCGGATGGGCCAGAGGGTCGCCTTGCCAGCGACCACGCGCGGGTCGTCGCCGCGGAGGCCGTCGTCGCCGATCACCAGGGGCTCCGGGGCGGACTCCTCGCCCGCGACCAACCAGCGGTACTCGTCGCTGCCGGTGACCCGCACCCGGTACCGCCCGGGCTCGAGCTCCAACGTCGGCTGCCAACCGCCGCCGGGCTCCAGCATCGCCTGGTAGAGGATGTGCGGCGTGACGCCCGGGCCGCCCTGGCAGTACTCCGACTCCGGGGCGTCGCGGAGCTGCGGGTGGGGCGTGAAGACGGCCTCCAGGCTGCGGCTCAAGTCGACGTCGAAGTCCAGGTTGCAGGCCGAGCAAAAGGCCGTCGACTGAACGGCTTCCAGGCCGCCGAGGTTGAGCTTGTCCCCCCGGCAGTGGGGGCAGATGACGTCCCAGCGCAGGGTCACGAGCCCGGCGGACGTGGCGGCCAGGAACGCGTCCACGACGTCCTGCCGGTCGGCGTCCCAGCCGCGGGCCAAGGCGACCGGGCGGAGCCGCGACACGGCGTCGTCGGGCAGGGTCAGCAGCAGGTGGGCGATCTTGTCGACTACGTCGGTGTCGTAGAGGCGTCGCGTTCGGGCCACGAGATCGTGGGTGCGCTGCACGAGGCTCGCCGATGGCTTGAATGGGCGGCCGGCGTGGGTCGTGGGCCTGGCGGCCTCTTCAGCCCCGGACACCCGCAGCGACTCCGCCTGCTCCCGGGCGAACGCCTCGAAGGCCGGCAGGACCTCGCGCCCGAAGCCCCAACGCCAGACCTTGCCCAGCGCGCCGCGGGGGTCCATCCAGAACGAGTGCTCGACGTCGCACCCGGTGTCGGTGGGGTGCAGCTCGCACCGCTGCAGCGACCGCGCGAACGGGCCCTTGCTGTAGTTGCGCCGGATCTCGAACCGGCGAGGGAACTCCCACTGGGAGAACTCCTCTTCGCCGATGAGCTGGAGGTTGTTGGCGGTCGTGACGAAGTGCCGCCGCGTGGTCCCGTCGGCCTGGGGCTCGTCGCGGTACTCGTATGCGCCCAGTCCGGCGGCGAGGTTCGCCGCGTGGGTGTCACCGACCAGCCGCCAGACCTGGGAGGCCGGGGCGGGGTAGGGCACCCGGTACGAGAAGTCCGGGGCCCGCGCCTCTAGGGCGGTGGCCGTCACCCCTCGGTGGGCTTCCAGGCTTCGGCGACCGCGGACGGGGCCTCCCCTGCCTTGCCGGTGCCGTCCAAGTCCAGGAAGTCCGTCATGTGCTTCTTGAGCAGCACGCGGTGCTCCTTCTCGAGCATGTTCAGGCGGTACTCGTTGATGATCTTGACCCGCATGTCGTGCCACTGGGCCCAGCGGGGCGCGCAGACCTTCGCCGCGATGCTCTTCCAGTACTTGTTGGGAACGGGGGGCGTGAGGCCTTCGACGGTCTCGCCGGAGACCTCACAGGTGCCGCCTTCGGTGGCGCCGCACTGGTTGCAGACAAAGTCGCTCATGGGGATCGGGGCTCCAGGTTGGTGCGCAGCGTAGTCGCCGGGCGGTGCGGGGGGCAATCCGACGGATGGTCAGCCGTCGTGCTTGCGGGCCAACGCGATGATTGTGCAGCCGGCGGGCAAATCGACGGCCTTCATGAGCCGCGACTCCAGCTTGAGAGCGAAGGTCAGGGCGCGGTTCACGGGCTCGCTGACTTCGACGTAGCTGGCGCCTTCGCTGTGCATGGACGGGAGCAGGCCCTGGGCGAGCCGGAACGCCATGATCCCCGGCAACGCGAAGCTGATGGCGTAGCTGCGGCGGATGACCACGAAGCCGTTGTTGTTGAGCAGGTTGTGGATCTCGCTGGCCACGTACCGGCGGCGATGGCCCAGGGACTCGTCGTGGGTGCTCCACAAGAAGCGGTAGGCGGGCACGGTGATCAAGACGTGGCCGGCGGGCCGCAGGACGCGGCGGATCTCGTCGAGGCCGGCCTTGTCGTCGTCCAGGTGCTCGAGCACGTCGAAGCTGGTGACCAGGTCGTAGGACTCGTCTTCGATGGGCAGGTTCAGGGCGTCGCCGGCGACCACCTTGTCTTCGCCCAGCCCGGCCTCGCGGCACTGGTCCAGGCCCGGGCCCGGAGGCTCCACGCCGACGGACTTGCCGAACTGGTCGAGCAGCTGCAGGTTCCGGCCGGTGCCGCAGCCCACGTCGAGGATGTCGAGGTTGCCCTTCGGCCCCAGGTAGTGCTGCAGCATGTAGCGAATGAGGTACCGGCGGCCCACGTGCCACCAGTAGGTCTCCTCCATCCGCGCCATCCGTTCTTGCTCGGTGCGGTCCACGTTCAGCCTCCCAGGTCTTCAGTTGGAGCCTCGATGGCGGGCTCCGTCGGCACCAGAGGCTCCGGGGGCGCTGCGGCCTCCTGCTCCTCCTGTGCCTTCAAGTCGGCTTCGGCCGCCGTCAGCTCCGCCTCGATCTGCCCCCGGTCGATGCCGCCTCCCAGGGTCGCGCCTGCGTCCAGGGACGTCAGCGCCTTGCGCAGCATGGCCACGGCGGCTGCCTTCTTGCCGACATGTCGCTCCAGTTTGCCGGCTTCGTAGAGCATCATCGGGTCGCTGGGCCGCAGGGCGGCTGCCCGCCGGAAGTGGTGGCGGGCGCCGGTGAGCTCGCGCCGCTCGGCCAGCATGTAGGCCAGCCGGAAGTGGAAGAGCGCCCGCTCGGTTTCGCGCTCCACGGCCCGGCCGTAGGCGGCCTCGGCGGCGACCAGATCGCCGGCGTTCTCGGCTTCGGTGCCCAGGTTGAACCAGGCGCGCCCCGACGTCGGGTGGACCTGCGTCGCCCGCTCCCACAGCGCCCGGTTGTTGTCCCAGGGCCCCAGGTTCGCTTGCAGCAGGAAGACCATCGCGACGGCGTAGGCGCCGCCCGCCGCGGGCGTCGTCCACTTCGACAGGCGGAAGAACTCCTGCACCCGCAGGCCGCCCCAGATGATGGCCGGCCACCAGCAGGCGCTGGCGAGGTAGAGGTAGCGGTCCTGGTAGAGCATGTCGGGCTGGAGCCCCGACACCCGCAGGACCGGGGCGAGGAACCCGAGGCCCAGCACCAGCAGCGCCCGGGACCGGCGGCCCACGACGAGCGCGGTGATCCCCGCCGTGAGGCCCAGGGCGGCGGGGACGAAGGCTTGGACCAGCTCGGGGTGCGTCCACCGGTTGACGAGCTCGACGGGGTAGCTGAGCGACAGCGTGGTGGGTGAGATCAGGTGCGACGCGTAGGTCCCGACCAGCAGGATGAGGGTGCGGACCGTCGTCTCCAGACTGGGGTCCGAATAGGCCGGGGCGACCGAGCCGAGCACCACGCCGCGCACCGCCAGGTACACCAGCGCCAGCACGATCCAGGGAGCCGAGAGCTTCGCGGCGTCGAGCAGTCGGGTGCTCCAGCGGCCGGTCTGGGGACCGAACGCCGCGAGCAGGGCCGGCGCCACGCAGAAGACGATGGACGTCTCCTTCAGCAGCAGCGCGAGGCCGAAGAGGCCGAAGGCGCCGACGCCTGCTCGGCGATCGGGTTCGCCGCCGACCGCGCCGAGGTCGGGGCGCGCCTTGAGCAGCAGGAGCAGCGCGCCGAAGCCCACGAGCGCGGCGCTGGGGTCGGTCAGGCCACACACCCAGGCAACGGATTCGGCGCGGGTCGGGTGGATGGCCCAGATGCCGACGCCGAGGCCGGCGATCAGCAGCGAGCCCGTGTATCGCCGCACGAACGCGAACAGCACCGCCACCGCGGCCAGGTGGAGGCCCACGGTGGTCGCGTGCCAGCCGGCGGGGGAGACCCCGAACAGGGCGTGATTGAACTGCAACCAGAGGGTGAACAGCGGCCGGTAGTAGCGGGGCTCCGCGAGGTCCGGGGCGAAGGCCCAGACGTTCTCGGTGAAGGCGCGGGGAATGGCCGCGGGATCGCCGAGGGTCGCGTTCGTGACGATGACGGGCAGGTCGTCGTAGACGAAGCCAAAGCCCAGGGTCCGCGCGAACGCGATGGCGGTGACCACCAGGATGGCGATCAAGACGTTGCGGGCGCGGGCGTCGTCGGTCACAGGCGCGCAGTGGAGCCGATCCCCCTCGCGCGTGCAAGGCGGCTGCGGGCCCGGCCGATGACCCTTGCGGTTCCCCGATCTGCGCCCGACACTCCGCTCGTGCGTCGCCTCTGGCCCCTGCTGTTGCTGCTCGCTGCCTGCGAAGAGCCCGTCGAGCTGCCGTTCGTCCTGGACCGGACCGCGGTGTGCGACGACGACGCCTGGACGCTGACGGCCACCGCCGACCACCCCTCGGGCCCATCGGCCCTGGACCGGATGGAGGTCGACGTCGGCCTCCTGTTCTACGACGAGATCGCCGACGACGTGGACCTGCAGTACATCCAGACCCTGGTGCTGGACCCCGCCGAGGCGCCCGGGAGCTGGGAGTCGGTCCTGCCCACGGGCACCACGGCCCTGGAGTGCGGGTTCGACGGCGAGTACCAGCTGGTCTTCGTGGTCATCGACACCGCCGGCAACCAGGGAGTGCTGGGCCTGCGGGTCGACGCCCAGGAAGCCCGCATCGATTGAGTCGGCTGCCGGGCGAGGCGGACGTCCCCGAGGTTCTGGACGACCTCATGGCCCTGCGGGTGGAGCCCGCGGTCGCCCGGGAGCGACTGGCGGTCATCCGCGAGGAGGTCCTGGGCGCCAGCCCGACCTTGCAAGGCGGGATGTTCGACTCGCTCTCGCGGCCCGATCTGCGCCTGCTGTTCGAGCGCTACGACGCCCACGCCTTCGGCGGGTTCCTGCAGCGCGAGCTGGGTCCCCGCATCGCCTTCGACCTGTCTGAGCGCATGGCCTCGGCGGGCGGCCGCACCACTTGGGAGCCCGCCGACGACTTCTTCACGATCACCCTGGCGTCCGGCCCCCTGCGCCACACCTTCACCGACGAGGTGGACCGCCCCATCCACGTCTGTGGCTGCCTCTGCCACGACCGCCTGGAGGCGGCGCAGCGCATCTTCGAGCACGAGCTCTGCCACCTGGTCGAGTTCCTGGTTCGCCGCAAGAGCTCCTGCCGCGGCAAGCCGTTTCAGCACCTGGCCCGCGGGCTCTTCGGGCACCAGGACCACCGCCACCGCCTGGTCACCCGCCGCGAGTACGTCGCCGAGGCCTACGGAGTGCAGGTCGGCAGCCCGGTGCGCTTCGCCTACCAAGGACGCGTGCTGGAAGGCATCGTCAGCCGCATCACGAAGCGCGCGACCGTCATGGTCCGCGACCCCAAGGGCGAGTACCGGGACAAGCGAGGACGCCGCTACGGCAAGTACTACGTCGAGGTCGACGCCTTGCAGTCAGCCTGACCCGGCGAGGAAGTCGGCCACGCCGCGCCCGACGGTGCCGAAGCGGAACAGGCGGAAGTCGCGGCTGGACTCCTCCTTGAAGCCGCGCTTCCGAACCTCCTCGTCCAGGAAGGGCATGTGCAGCGCGCCCCACGGCACGACGACGACGTCGAACTCGGTCAGGGCCCGGTCCACTTCGCCGATGAGGTGGTCGTTGCGTCGGTTCAGGACGTCGTCCAGGACCGCTTCGATGACCTTTGGGTCGCCGCTGGTCTCCACGACGCCGGCGTAGGCGGTCATGAACTCGGCGGTCGTGTCAGCCGCCCAGATCTTCGCGGCGCCCTTGAGCAGCTCCTGGGTCGACTCGCTGAACTCGGAGATGTCGATGTCGGCGCTGCGGACGGTGACGTCGTCGGCCTCGATGGGCACCTTCGCCTGGGAGATCAGCCCCATCTTCGCGGCGCCCTTGTCGTAGCTCAGCTTTCGCTTCCCGAAGATCTCCTGCTCGTCGCTGACCCCTTCGGCCAGGAGCACGGAGCCGGCGGGGAACGACGACCAGATCTCCTCGTACGCCGCGGGCTCGCCCACGTGCATCATCCCCAGCAGTTCGACCCGCTTGTCGCGCTTGCGGAAGGTGCGGCTGCGCAGCAACAGCCCCGTCGTGTCCAGGTCGGCGTAGCCGGCGGTGCCTTCGGACAGCGCGAGCTTCAGGGACAGCCCCGAGTAGACGCCGACCACGGGCACCATCGCCATCGCGCCGACCGCCACGAGCGCCAGATTCCGCACGCTGAAGGCCGGGCCCTCGATCCAGTCGTCGGGCACCCGCCAGGCGCCGCCCCAGAATCGGATGTGCCCCCACACCGCCGCGGCCACCACGGCCTGGACGGCCGCGATGGGCAGCCCGGACCCTTCGATGCCGAAGTAGATGGGCAGCGGCATCGCGCCCAGGACGAACCAGACCGCCACGAACATGGGCGGCAGGACCAGACGCTTGGGGATTCGCGGCGTGATGGCCATGGCCGCGAACATCCCCAGGTTGGCCAGCAGCACCAGGGTGCTGAAGAGGGCCCGGGGGTACTTCACGATGTGGACGTCGAGGGACAGCGCCCCCAGCTCGTCGACCACGGAGAGGGCCCCGTCCAGCGCGAACGCGGCGAGAAAGGCGGTGACGACGAGGGCGACCGAGCGTTGCATCGCTCTTGTATAACCGCGCTCCCGGCGTGGGGTAGTGCCCGTTCGGTCGGTTCGGAGCCCCGATGATCCCCAACCCATGGCCCGACGGCGAACTCGCGCTGTTCCTGGAGCACTTCCTGTACGCCCCCGAGGCGTTCTTCGTCGACGGGGTCACGTCGGCGAAGGACGGCCGAATCGAGGCCGTCTGCGACACGACCCGGGACCTGCCGTTGGCGAAGCTGCAGCGGGGCGATCCGAAGCGCCACCCCCGACACGTGTCCGCGCCCGAGCTGTTGATGATCACCGGCAGCCTGGGCTGCCTGTCGGCCTACTTCTTCCACGGCTGCCGCTGGCACGAGGGCTGGGTCGGGTTTGGCAGCCGCGTGCACCGAGCGGACTACAAGGACATCGCTCGGCTGGGGCCGCCGCTGCACCTGGTGAGCGAGGAGACGCGCACGCGGGTGGGGACCAAGCGTGTGGTGCTGCGCTTTTCGTTCGAGTTTCGGCAGGAAGACCGGCTGGTCTACCGCGGGGACCAGAGCGCGATCTTTGTGTTGGATCCGGACTTCGGGTGACGCGCGCAGCGGCGATCTGCGCCGGCCTGTTCCTGCTGTTGGCGGCCCTCGGGCCTCCGGCGGGACTCATCTCCGAGACCATGGGGTGGGCGGGGGCGCCGGCTCGGGTGGTGGCGGCGCTGGAGCCTGGGAGTCCGCCGACGGTGAAGCTGGTGCAGGGGTTCCCGGGCGTGACGCCGGGGGAGGCGCCGACCGTGGACATCGCCGGGCGCGGGACGCTGGGGCCCCTGGCCGTGCGGCGCACGGACCTGCGGCCGACCTGGAGCTTTGAGGTCGGCGACGTGACGCTTCCGTGGATGGTCAACGGCTACACGTCGGGTCTGGTGGAGTGGCCCGGGCGGCTGCTGAGCGCGCTGTTCGGGCCGACGGCGGCGCTGCGGCTGCACCTGCTGCTGGGGGCCCTGCTCGTGGGCGGCGCGACGGCGCTGGCGTGGCGGCTGGCGGGGCCGGTGGCGGGCTGGGCGACGGGGGCCTGGCTGGCGACGGACCCCTTCCTCCTGCTGCAGTCGCGAATCCTGGGCCCCCACACGCCGCTCCTGGCGCTGCTGGCGCTCGCAGGGTTGCTGATGCTGGAGCGGGGCCGCGACGGCGCGGCCGGGTTCGCGTGGGGGCTGGGGCTCGCCGTGAAGGGAACGTTCGCCGCGCCCCTCGCGGCGCTCGGCCTGGGGCTCGCCGTGGCGCGGCGGAGGCCGCGGGCCGTCCTGTTCGTCGGGCTGGCTGTTGGCGTCGTGCCGTCGGCGATGCCCATCGCGTTCGAGCTGGCGGACTCGGTGGCGGCGCCGGACGTTCGGATGCCTGGCCTGGACCGCCTCGATCTGCGGGCGGCGAAGCCCCAAGGCGGCGCTCGGGAAGACCGCGCCAACCCCAAGCGGATGGGCGCGCACGCCTGGCTTGCAGGGCCGGTGTCGTGGTGGCGCCAATACCTGTTGCGGGACGGGGCACCCCACCGCGGGGCCCTGGATGCCGCGTCCTTCGGCAGCGCGGGGCTGTTGCTGCTCGTCGCGTTTGCGGGCTTGCTCCGTCCCCGCGGGCGGCGGTTCGAACCAGGGCGGGAGCAGCTCGGGCAGGCCGTGGTCATCGCGGGGATGGCGGCGATTCCCGCCATCCGCTTCATGCACCCGGACACCCACCACCTCCCGCTGGCCACGCCGGTCGTGGCGTTGGCCATAGGCGTCGGGCTGGCGGGAGCGCCGCGCCGGTTGGCGCTGGCGGCGCTGATCGTCGCGACGACGCTGCGGGGCGGGGGTTACCTGGACTTGCGGGACGAGGCGGCCGACGACCGATGGCGGGCCGACGCCCCGACCCAGCAGGCGCTGCTGGCCGCGGTGGTTCAGCACGGCGCCACGGACGTCGCCTACTTCGACTACGGGCTCTACCAGATGGTCGAGGGCTACGCGCCGGAGCTGGAGCCCTGGTACTGGGGCCATGCCTACCTCGGCGGCCTGCGCTCGCACGACTGCTTCCTGCGGGTGCACGCGGGTGGCTGGCTGCTGCTGCCCGCCGACGGCCCGCCCGCCAGCCCAGCGGCCGGGGTCGCGCAGACGCTTACCCCCCGCGACCTCCCACGGTTGGGGAGCCGGGCGGGGCTCGAGTCGGTGTCGGTTCAGCCCCTCGCGGGGCCGGGGGGCGAGACCATCGCGTGGCTGGCGAAGCTCGGCCCGGCGACAGGCTGGAGCGCCTGCGAGCCGGTCACTCCCACTCGACGAGGTTCTCGTCCAGGTCCAGCGCCAGCTCCATGACGTAGCTGCCGTCCCAGCTGCAGCGGTCCAAGAAGCTGCACGGGTCGTCGCTGGTGCGGTTGTTGCTGTCGTTGGGGTCGGCCCAGTCCAGGTGGAAGTCGAGGGCGACGGTCTCCGAGTTGCCCGACAGCGTGCCCGTGCCGATCTCGATCCACTCGGTCACGAAGCCGAACCAGCTCTCCTGGAAGAACCAGAGCACTGCTTCGCCGCTCTGCTGGCGCAGGTCGAAGCCGATGAGGCCTTCTTCGACCAGGTCGCTGTCGCCGGGGCAGTCGGCGTCGGGCTGCACGTTGGTGAACATCGTGTAGACGACGTCGCAGGACGCGCAGTCCTCGGGCGGGAACTCGGTCACGTTGGCGCCGGCCAGGGTGTACACCTCGGTGCACTCGTCGCCTTCGAGGTCGCCGGACGTGTAGACCTTTTCGTAGGTGATGAGCCCGCTGACGTTCTCGATCCACTCGTCGGGCACGACCTCGGGCAGCACGGGCGGCGGCTCGGTCGCGTCGTCGTCGTCGGCCGCGGGCTCGGGGGCCGGGCAGGCGGTCAAGAGGGAGGCGGCGAGCAGGAGCAGCAAGCGATTCATTGAGTTCCCCGATTCACGGTGCGCGCCCGTTCCGGCGCGGGCGCACGATCCCTACGGGACGGGGGTGCTGTCAACGGGCGATGGCGGCCCGGCGGGATCAGAGGGCGGGTTCGCCGTCGATCAGCAGGGCCCGGACGTGGATCTGCCCGCCCTCCACGCCCACGAGCACCGCGGCGCGGTCTTCGTTGGCGGCCGCGCGCACGCGCTTCTCCAACTCCCGCCGACCCTCTTCGGGGATGTAGTAGCGCTGGGCGCCGCTGCCTTCGTCGTGGGGGAGGAGGGCGGCGCAGGCCGGCGGCGCCCCGCAAGCGACGGGGCGCAGGGCCTGAGGCTCGCCTGTGTCGTCGATGCAGAAGCAGCAGGGCTCGTCGCCGCAGCTGTCCTGGGCGCCGTCGACCTCGTAGCGATACTGCAGGTAGTGGCCGCGCAGGGGGTCCCGGGGGTCGTACCCACCGATGAGCAGCGTGTACTCGTCGCCCGCCTGGCGCTGGTGGAGCGCACGACCGGCGGCGAGCGTGAAGACGAGCGCGGGCAGGAGCGCCGCGAGGGCGATGCGCGGGTTCATGCCTCGTCCCCCACGGCGGCCGAGGCGAGCTGGCCCGACTTGCGGTGCCAGACCCAGGCCAGGGCGACGGTCAGCAGGCCGCCGGTGATCATGCCCAGGCCGGTGTTTAGCATGGAGCCGAACACTTCGAAGTACATGATGAGCACGCGGACGGCGATGACCGCGGTGAGGGCTCGGAAGAGGCTGCCGCGGCCCAGACCGGCGGCCGCCCAGGCGAGGGCCCCCAGGTAGAAGACGTGGGTGAGGGCGCCGATGACCGGGAGGTCCTCGCGGCCGCCGAAGGTGAGGCTGCCCACGGCGAGCGTCACCCAGGTCAGGATCAAGGCGACGCGCAGCCCGGCGAGCGCTCGGGACGGGGCGCCGGGCAGCAGCTTCGGCAGGGCGGCGATCCACAGCCCGGTGAGGGCCGCGGTGACGGCCACCGCGCCCCCGAAGGCGTCCGACGAGCCGCTCTCGTACCAGATGAAGGGCACGGTGAACCCGCCCACGAACGCCGCCGCCCAGGTCAGCTCGGAGAACGTATGCACCAGCGCCGAGCGGCCGCGGCTCAGCCCCGGAATCCGGGCCAGGCCGAGGAACAGCAACGGGCTTCCCCAGAGCACGCCGACGCCGACGGTCGCCTCCAGATCGCCGGACAGGGAGTCGAACAGGGGTTCCAGCACCGACCCCCACGTGACCAGCAGCCCGAAGAACAGCAGCGCGCCCACGAAGCGGCTGCGCCCCAGCAGGACCGCCGGGAGGGTCGCCAGCGTCCACACGCCCAGCAGCTGCCACAGCTCGCCGTCGTGGGTGATCTGGCCGATGAGGGAGAGGCCGCCCAGCGTCGAGCCATAGAGCAGGACGACCAGGAGCTCGCTGCCCAGGCCGCGCCCTTCGCTGCGGGTCCACGCCAGTGCTGCGCCCAGAACCGCGAGCAGCAGGCCCACGGCGGCGAGCTTCACGCCCATGCCGACGGCAGCCCAGTTGGCGGCGATGATCGAGAGGATCCCGAGCCCGATGGTCGCGGCGCCGAGGCCGCCCAGGGCGTAGGCGAGGGTGGGCCGGCGGCGCTCCGACTCGTGCTGCTCGATCGCCAACCCTTGTTCGGCGGTGATCAGCCCGGCGGCTTGCCAGACCTGCAGCTTGCGGCGGAGGCCCACGCGCGCGACCTAGTTCATCACGTGGATCGCGTGCCCGAGCACCTTGTTGGCCGCTTCCATCATCGCTTCGCCCAGGGTCGGGTGCGGGTGGATGGTCAGGCCGATGTCCTCGGCGAAGGCGTCCATCTCGATGGCCAGGGCGGCTTCGGAGATCAGGTCCGAGGCGTGGGGGCCGACGATGGAGACGCCCAGAACCTGGTTGTCGGCGGCGTCGGCGATGACCTTGATGAAGCCGTCGGTCGACAGCTGCGTCAGCGCGCGGCCGTTGGCGGCCCACGGGAACTTGCCGACCTTCGTGTCGAAGCCGGCTTCCTGGGCCTCGGCCTCGGACAGGCCGGCGGTCGCGATCTCCGGGTCCGTGAACACCACGGCGGGCACGGTCTTGTAGTCGCAGGCGACGTCCTTGCCGGCCACGACCTCGGCCGCGACCTCGCCCTGCTTCGTCGCCCGGTGCGCGAGCATCGGGTTGCCGGTCACGTCGCCCACCGCGTGGATGTGCGGGACGTTGGTGCGGAGCTTCTCGTCGACTTCGATGAAGCCCCGAGGGCCGGCCTGCACGCCGGCGGCGGCGAGGTTCAGGCCGTCGGTGTACGGCTTGCGGCCCACGGTCACCAGCACCTTGTCGCAGGCGATCTGCTCGGTCTTGCCGTCGGCGGTGACGGTGACGCTCAAGCGGTCGCCCTCCTTCTTGAAGCCTTCAGCCCGGGCGTTGAGCACGGTCTTGATGCCGGCCTTGCGCATCTTCGTGGCGACGACGCGCACGATCTCCTTGTCGAAGCCCGGCAGAACCTGATCGGCCATCTCGACGACGGTGACGCCGACGCCCAGCTTGTCGAGCATCTGGCCCATCTCCAGGCCGATGTAGCCGCCGCCGATGACGACGATGTGCTCGGGGATGTGGTCCAGGGCCAGCGCGCCGGTGCTGCTGAGGATGTCGACCTCGTCGAACGGGAACGGCGGGATCTCGATGGGGACGGAGCCCGTCGCGATGATGGCGTGCTTGAAGGTGACCTCGTACGCGTCGCCCTCGTCGGGGGTGATGGTCGCGGTGTGGCTGCCGCTGAACGCCCCGGTGCCGGTCACCAGCGTGGCGCCGTTGGCCTTGCACAGCGTGCGCACGCCGCCGGTCATCTTGGTGACGACGGAGCCCTTCCAGTCCTGGAGCTTCGCCATGTCGATGGCGATGCCGGAGACGGTGATGCCCATGGCCTCCGCCTTGCGGGCCTGAGCCACGGTCTTGCCGGCGCTGATCAGGGCCTTGCTGGGGATGCAGCCCACGTTGAGGCAGGTACCGCCCCACATGCTCTTCTCGACGATGAGGGTCTTGAGGCCGAGCTGGCCGCACCGGATGGCGGCGGGGTAGCCGCCGGGGCCGGCGCCGATCACGAGGACATCAAACTGGGTGTCAGGCATGGACTGCGCGCCTCCGCGGGGGAGGCGAGGATCTACCTGCACCCGGCAGGGGACTCAACCCGCGTCGGCCACGGAAGCGTCCTTCGTCGCCCGCACGATGCGCAGGATCTCGGCCTTGCGGCTCAGGGGAATGCCCAGGGCTTCGTGGTCTGCCGGGTCCGTGACGGCGGCGTCGTCGAAGCCGGCTTCGACCAGCTCCCGCACGGCGGCGTCGGGGCCGTCGAAGTGCAGGTGGGTGTTGCCTTTGGCGAACCACGCGAGCAGCGCCTGGAACGGACCGGTGGTCGGTCCCTTGGTCGCGGCGTCGTCCAGGAACAGATCGCCGACGTACGTGGCGGACGGGAAGCGATCCATCCAGGCCGCCAGCCGCCGCCAGAACACGCGGACGGCGTCGGTGTCGAAGTAGTTCACGAGCCCTTCCACGACTACGATCACCGGCTGCCCTGGATCCAGGAGGTCCCCGGTCGCGGCCTCGAACGACAGGGGCCCGTCTTCGGCGAAGGCGTCGACGTCGACGACGTGCAGGTTCGACGGCGGCTCCAGGGGGGCGAGCTTCGCCCGCTTGGTCGCCGCCTGGGCCGGCAAGTCGGCCTCGACGTAAGTGATGTCTGCCTTCTCGCGGGCGAAGCGCAGTCCTCGGCCGCTGAAGCCGGCTGCGATCTCCACCACCTGGACCGCGCCGCCGCTGATGGCCTGGCGCACCAGGGCGTCCAGGATCCGGTGCCGTTGCAGCAGCAGCTTCTCCAGCGTGATGCCGCCGTTGAGCGGCGCGGCGGCCCACATGAGGGGCTGCACGGGCCAGTAGAGCCACCGCCCCATGCCCGGCACGAGCTCGGGGTAGCTCAGCCCGTTCTTGATCCAGACGTATCCGGTGTAGGCGGCGGTCGGGGAGATGCGGTCGTCGGACACGAGCCCAGGCTACGCCAATCCGCTCAGACTGCCCGCCGCCAGGTCGACGGGGGCACGCCGACCAGGCGCTTGAACGCGCGGGAGAACGCCGCCTCGCTGCCGTAGCCCACGCGCTCGGCGATCTCGATGAGGGGGGCGGCGCTGCGCCGGAGCTGGGACCGGGCCACGGTCATGCGCCACCGGGTGAGGTAGGCGGCGGGGGGTTCGCCGACGCGGCGGTTGAAGCGGTCGAAGAAGGCCGAGCGCGACATGCCCGCCTCCTGCGCGAGCTCCGCGACCGTCCAGGGCCGCGCCGCGTCGCCGTGGATGGCCCGCAGAGCACGGCCCAGTTGGGGGTCGGCCAGGGCGGCGACCCAACCGGTGGCGTCGTCGGCGTCCTCGAGCCAGGCCCGCAGGACCCCCACGAACAGCAGGTCGGCCAGCCGGTTCGCCAGCACGCTCCCGCCGGGCCGCTCGACGGCCAGCTCGTCCGCCAACTGCACCAGCGTGGCGCTGAGCCAGGACGCCGCCTCGCCGCGGTGGACGTGGATGACCGGCGGCAGGCACGGGAGCAGCGAGGCCCGGCCCTCTTCGTCGAAGCCGAAGCTGCCGCACAGGATCGACACAGCCTCGCCACCGCCCCCTCCGACCAGCACCGGCAACCCGTCGTGGCCGGCTTCGCTCGGCCAGTCCTGGATCGGCCGGACGGCGCTGCCGTCGGCGTTGCGCAGCACGTGGGGGTGGCCGTGGGGCATGACGACGATGTCGCCGGCGGCGAACTCCCGCACGGGCTCGCCGTCGACTTCCAGGCGACCCCGGCCCGCCACGATGGCGTGGAACACGCCCTGCCCGTCGGCAAACCCCCGCGTCGACACACCCCAGGGCGCGGTCAACTCCGCCCGACTGAAGAGGCTGGCGGTCACCCGCGCGATGGAGAGGAACTCGCTGAGGGGGTCCATTTGGACTCCTGGTCAAGAAACACGGACTGTGTAGCATTCACAGTCCGGCCGATCCCGACCAGAGTCAAGTCACACCCTGCGAACAAGGAGTTCCCCATGGCCAAGCGTGTGATTGCTGCCCTGACCAATTGGTTCCTGCCCGGACTCGGCTACCTCATCCTGGGCAAGAAGGTGCCCCTCGCCATCGCCTGGATGGTCGGGTTGATCGGCCTGACGTACGTCGAGTTCGGCATCAAGGTGGCCGCCCCCGAGTACTACTTGCCGATGTTCGGCTCCGTGCTGCTCATGAACACGGCCTTCGCCTTCGACGCGTGGCGGGAGTCCGCTGAGTAGCTCGTGATTCTGGTGGCCCTGGGGCACCTCTCGCTGACGGCCTGCGACTGGTGGGACGACGATGACGACGACGACGTGGTGAACGACGACGACGTGGCGAACGACGACGACGCGGCCGATGACGACGACGCGGTCGACGACGACGACGCGGTCGACGACGACGATTCGACTCCGGCCGACACGGGCTGGGGCGCGGATGGATCCATCGTGCTCACGCCCGGAACGCCGATCCGCTCGGAGGCCTGGGGCGTGGCGGTGGACGGCCAGGGGCGCGTGGTCGTCGGGGGCGTGCGCCGCGGCGACCAGAACTGGCCCGAACCGGCGGTCTGGCGGGTGCTGCCGACGGGGGAACTGGACCTGGCGTTCGGCGACGCCGGCGGCTGGTTCGACGGGGGCTTCCTGGACCCCGACAACTTCGTGAACAACCGCATCGACGACGTCGCCGTGGATGGGCAGGGGCGCATCTACGCCGCCGGGTGGATCGACGACAGCGCAGTGCTCTGGCGGCTGACCGACGCCGGGGTGCTCGACACGAGCTTCGGTGACGCCGGCCGCGTGATCATCCAGGGCAGCCAGAACGACGTCTACGTCTTCCACGACGTGGAGATCGGAGCCGACGGGCAGGTGGTGGTGGGGGGCTACAACTCGGTGGTGCCCCCCGTCCAGGGACCCTTCCGCGATGCCCCGTTCCTGCGCCGCTACGACGAGTCCGGCAACCAGGACGGCAGCTTCTCGACCAACCTGCCGCCGGGCCGGATCATGGACGTGGAAGTCAGCCCCGACGGCACCTTCGTGGTGGGCGGGGTGGACAAGCTCTACATCGGCCAGGAGCCGACGGCCGAGGGCTATCCGATGCTGCGGCGGCTGTCTTCGACGGGGGCCATCGAGTCCGGCTACGGCGTCGGCGGGACCAGTGGAACCTGGACGCGGTCGATCCTCATCAAGGGGGTCGGCGTGGCCGGCGACGGGTCCGCCGCGGCGGTCCGCACGACGAGCTTCTCGGCCGAGCTGCTGCCGCTGGGGGTGGACCTGCTGCTCGTCGATGCGGGCGGCACCATGAGTTGGGGGCCCGAGGTGCCCGACCCGCTGGAGGCGCCGTCGCGCTCCATGCAGGACATCGTGGCCGACGACGCCGGCGGCTTCATCGTCCTTGGGGGCGTGACCCGGGCCACCTACCAGCCCGAGGGCCTGCTGCAGCGCTTCGTCGACGGGGAGCTGGACCCGAACTGGGGATCCAACGGGTTGCTGCTGCTCGACCGGGGCGGCACCGCCGTCGGCGTGGGGCTGGCGGCGGCATCCCTGGGCGGCGGTGGGATCGTGGTCGTCGGCTACACCGGCTACCAGACCCAGCAGGGCCCGCAGGAGTTCAGCGCGACGGTCTGGTTCATCCGCTGAGCGACCGTGGACCGGTCAGGCGTCGCCGGTCGCCGGGGCCTCGGCGTTGGCCGCCGCGCTCAAGCCGTTGACGATCACCCCGGCCGCGGCGAGGCCGAAGGTGCCGGTTACGAAGGGCACGGTGCCTTCGATCTGAAGGCGGTCGTCGCAGCCGAACGGGCGGTCGTCCTTGGGCGGGCAGACGCATTGGAAGCCGCCGACGGGGACGTCGTAGTGCAGGGCCGTCGGCTTCGTCGGCTTCTCGATGGAGAAGACCGCGGAGACGCCGGTGTCGACCGACAGGTCCCAGCCGTACTGCTTGCGCAGGATGCTGCGGATGTCGCGCGCGAACGGGTCGTTGTAGGTGTCCTTGAGGTCCATGACGCGGACCTTCGTGGGGTCCAGGCGCGCGGCGGCGCCCATGGAGCTGACCACGGGGATGCCGTACTCGCGGCACCGGTTCAGCAGGTGGCACTTGCCCGTGATGTGGTCGATGGCGTCCAGGACCCAGTCGACGTCGGTGCCTTCGGGGAGAAGCTCGTCGGCCGTCTCCAGCTTGTACATCTGCTCCAGGGCGACGACCTCGACCTTGGGGTTGATGGCCCGGCACCGCTCGGCCATGACGTCGACCTTGATCTGGCCGACGTTGTCCTTGAGCGCGTGGATCTGCCGGTTCGCGTTGGTGACGCAGATGTCGTCGTAGTCGACGAGCGTGAGCTTGCCGACGCCGCTGCGAACGAGCGCTTCGACCGCGAACGAGCCGACGCCGCCGATGCCGAAGACCATGACGTGGCTGCCCAACAGGCGGTTCATGGCGAGGTCGCCGAGCAGTCGTCCGGTGCGGTCGAACCGTCGCTGTTGCTTGGGGAGCGCCGACGCTTCGTCCACGTCGGGGGCGACAGGGCGCGGCTCGGGGGCCCGGCGCTGCTTGTCGGTGGCGCCGGGAAGCGCAGAGGGCATCACTCGGTTGGTCATGTCGGCCGAACTACCGCCGGGCGGCGCGGGGTGCAAGAGCTACGTGGCGAGGAGCACCGCCCCGGCGCGCGTCGAAGGGCGGCCCGAATCGTGGTCTGATCGTCCGGTGACCCATCGATCCCGACTCCTGGCCGTCGTCGTCGGCCTGCTGCTGGCCCTGCCTCTGGCCGAGGTGCTGGCGCGGCTCGTCGAGGGGCCGTCGGTGGCGGTCGAACTGCGCGATCTGTACGGCACCGGCGACGCCGACGCGATGCTCGTGGGGGTCGAGGATGGGCGGGTCTACGCGGGGAGGCCGGGGTGGTCCAACGACGAGGTCGCGTTGGATTCTCGGGGACTTCGGCGGGGGGAAGCAGTCGGCGGGGACTGCTCCGTCGTGCTGCTGGGGGACTCCGTGGCCTTCGGCTGGGGGCTGCGGGTGGGCGAGGGGATCGCGGCGCAGACCGAGGCCCGACTGGACGCGACCGTGTGGCCGGTGGCGGCGCCGGGCTGGAACTCCGTGCAGGAGGCGGCAGCCCTGGAGCTGCTCGGCGACGCGTTGTCGCCCGACGTGGTCGTCGTGCTGTGGGTGCCCAACGACGTGTCGTCGCTGGAGGTGGACCGCGACGGCGCGATGTACGTGCAGACGGTGGTGCCGGGGGTCTTCGGCCGATCGCCCGAGCAGGTGCGGCCGGCGTGGGAGCGGTCGGCGTTGGCGCGGGCGGGGCTGCGGGCGGCCCGCGGACTGGGGTGGACCGACGGCGAACTGATCCTGGAGGCGGCCGAGCACGACGCCGCGCTGGCGGAGGTTGCGGCGTGGGCAAAGGAGCGAGGCGTCCCGGCGGTCCTCGCCCAGATGCCGCCGCTCTGGGACTACTCGGGCTGGGACGAGCCCTGGGTCGCCGGCCGGGCGTCGACGCCGTACAGCCGCGAAGCGGGCTGGCGGAGCGCGGCGGGGGTGGTGGGCTTTGCGCGGCTGGACCTGACCTCGGCCATCGCGCCCCTGCGGCCGTCGTCGCTGGCTCTGGCGGCGGGCGACCGGGTGCACCCCAACGGCGCCGGGGCGGCCCGGGTCGCGGAGCGATTGGCGGCGGCGATCGAAGCGGCCGGGGCCTGCCGACGGCGTTGATCGGACCTCAGTGCGCGGGCGCCACGTACGGGAACGACGGGTTGAACGGCACGTCGTTGGCCGGCGGGTTCAGCGGCAGCGACGCGAACAGGACCGGGGAGTGCACCGACAGGTCGAGGAGCGCCACGGCCAGGGTGATGTCCACCGCGGGGTCCGGCAGCATGCGCCCGTTGGGGAAGCCCGCGGGGGCCGCCGGGTCGATCGTCAGGGCGTCCGGAATGATCAACGGAGCCGCCTGCTGCATGCAGCTGCCCGTGAAGTCGCCGACCACGGTGCAGGGCACGAGCCCGAT
>Ga0055584_100001026_pt1 | contig 27038 bp, 24 predicted proteins | sample OSDHelmetaG_FD_58716 | JGI IMG/M metagenome (GOLD analysis project Ga0055584, IMG submission 58716) | Pelagic marine sediment microbial communities from the LTER site Helgoland, North Sea, for post-phytoplankton bloom and carbon turnover... | ecosystem: Environmental > Aquatic > Marine >...
CCGCCATGTGTGATGGAACTTGAAACAGGACATGTATGCCAAATAAGCGCCCTCGTATAGTTTTTATTTTGCCAACGCTCTCGGCAGGTGGGGCTGAACGTGTATTGATTACGTTGATGAACGGACTTGATACCAATCAATATGAACGTGTTTTTCTAGCGGTTAGTGAAGAAGGTGGTTTGCGCAGTTTAATAGCGCCGGATATTCCTTTCCATTCTCTTGGTAAGGGCACACGGTTTGGAAGTTCATTACCCAAGATTTATCGTAAGTTAAAGGAATTACAGCCGGACATAGTTGTGTCCACTATGGCGCATATGAACTTTGCCGTTCTCTTGCTTAAACCCTTTTTTCCAAATACCCGGTTTGTTGTACGTGAAGCGATCACACCCAGTTACTTTTCCCAAAAGTCTTTTGTAATAAGAAGTATAGTGAAGTTGTCTTACAGGCGGCTTTATCCGCGCGCTGATATGGTCATTAGTCCGGCGCAAAAAATAATAGATGAATTTCGTGATCTATTGAAAATTAGTGTTAAAAACCATGCGCTGTTACCAAATCCGGTTGATGTTGAACGTATTCTGGCGTCGGTGGCTAGAGAAGCCGCGATCACAGAAAGCCGCAGAGAAGCTATTCATTATGTTTGCGCCGGTCGATTGGTTTCGCAAAAAGGTTTTGACCAGTTAATTGCACATCTTCCTGCTTTAAAAAATTGCTATGATTGGCACTTGACCATCCTCGGGGAGGGAGAGCAACGAGAGGATTTACAAAAAGTAATAGAAACGATGGGCTTGAAGAGTAAGGTTACCCTGGCTGGATTTACTGACGTCCCTTGGTCTGTTATTGCATCTGCTGATGCGTTTTTAATGCCATCACGTTATGAAGGTTTGCCAAATGTTGTGCTCGAGGCTCTTGCATGTGGTACACCGGTGATAGCGACACGAACATCCGGCGGTATTGATGAAATTGCTGTGCATGCGCAAGCGCACGCAGGTAGCTTGACGGTTGTTGATGGGATGGATGAGTTTATTGGTGCGATGGCTGCGGTTACACCAATGCCGGTTGAGGGTTTGCGCCCGTCACTTTTGCCGCGTTGCTATGAAAAAACAGCTGTGTTTGAACGTTTTACAAAGCTGCTTGCTGAGGTGAGTGCGCTTTAGATGAGTGTTTTAATGATCAAATCTATGAAGCAGAGATATACAGGGGGTAGTTTGCAAAGTGAGATTGACGGTGTGGTATATTATAATTATTTTATACCTGTACATAATGTAGCAACCGTCCTGTTTTAATTACTTTAACCTGAAGGCTGCAAGCCATTCTTTGGAATAATTTATGAAGAAGAAGATTTTATTTATTTCTTATGCGTTGCCCCCGTATCTTTATCCGCAATCAATCCAGATTGGGCGTTTCCTAAAGCATTTGAAAAAAGAATATGATGTTCACGTTATTTGCGCTGAAGAAAAAAATACGCCCCCCGACCCAACTTTGTATCCGGATATTTTCTCTGGTATTGATGATAAGAAAATTCTAAAAGTTCCCTATCGTTATCATCCTTATCTTAATTACGCGCTGAGTCGCGTTTGCCCGGTTCTTGTAAAGAACCCGGATCAGTATGTCGCTTGGTCATCAACGGCTTTTGATGCCTGTATCGCGCAGTTTTCCGATGTTCAGTTTGATGCGGTTTTGACATTTTCTTATCCATTTAGCTTGAATATCCTTGGTAAGCGATTGAAGGATTATTACGGCTGTCGGTGGATAGCACATCAGAGTGACCCATGGGTGGATAATCCGTCTTTGAATTTGGGGCCGGTTATGCGCTGGATTAACAATCGGATGGAAAAAAAATACTACGATGATGCTGATGGGTTGGTTTTTACCTGCGTTGAGTGCTCTGATTTTATGAAGAAAAAACATCCGTCATTAGCAGATAGGATAACATTTATAGATCATTCTTTTGATCCGTCACTTTATCCGCCCGCAACGCCGCGTGATGATTTTCCCAGGATTGTGCGTTATATAGGAAATTTTTACGGCAAGCGTACGGTTAAACCTTTGCTGCAAGCCCTTCCAAAACTCTCCGAAGCAGCACGGAAAAATATTCGCTTTGAAGTTGTTGGCGCAAATATAAAGACAAAATCCATTATTAAAAAGGCAAGGATTCCGGAAGAACTTCTGAGCGTTACCGGTTCGGTTAATTATCAAGAAAGCCTGCGCCTGATGGTGAATAGTGATGCTTTGCTGATGATTGATGCGCCTTATAAAAAGGATAATATTTTATTTCCCTGCAAGCTGACTGATTATATTGGTGCTGGTCGTCCTCTTCTTGGTATTTGTTCCCCTGGCCCGACAGCACGTATTTTAAAATCCTTTGGTTACTCTTTTTACCGTCATCATCAGGTTGAAGAATTTGCAAGCGCCCTCGAACGGATTGCTTTGGGGCGGTATACTGTGGATACCACCAGACAATCGGAGAGGTGTGGGTATATGGAGACAGAAAACAGCCGGAAATTCATAGAAATTATTGATGATATATTGCAATAAAACAGGAGCTGAAAGTATGGAGTTTTTACCAATCCACATCGGTATGCATAAAACAGCAACAACATTTTTACAGAGTTTAGTGTTTCCACAGATGTTTCCCCATGCTCCTCGTACGAAGGCAGGTTGGATAGAAAACAGTGGTGTTGAATATCAGGATATAATGTTATCGATGGCAGATGATCTTGAGAAAACAGATCCAAAGAGTGCTTTTGATATACGCAAAAGATTTGATTCTAGTAGCAAAGAAAAAAGTATTATTTTGAGTGCCGAGAGTTGGTCAGGGCGGCAGCGCTCTTCATTTGAGAATGAATCTTGGGACAGGTTTACCTTTTTTTTGAATGCTATTTCTAAAATTGAAAGACCTGCTCGGCTTGTGATGTTTGTACGGCCACATGATACATGGCTTAGGTCTGGATATTTGTATCAATACCGCCTTGGCGCTCGCGAAAGCTTCGGGAAGTTTCTTGAAGGATTTAGTGATTATGATTTGAGTTGGAGTATGAGGGCTAAGGCGCTTCAGGACTTTAAATGCCGTATATACAGTTATGAAGATTTTAGAAAAAATCCATTGGGTGTCATAAATGATATTTGTGATTTTTGGGATGTGGAGAGACTGCCGGACCTTCCTGTAAGCCGGATTAATAGCGCGCCCAAAAAGCTAGCTGTTTTGAATGCTATGAGGGTTTGTCATCAAGGGGCTAGTGTTATAAAGCGTATTACTAAGAGTAACTATGCAGAAAATATACTGAGACAGTTTTCTGAAACGAAATTGCGGAAGATGGACGCGTTTTTTACATCCTCTCTTTTCTCAGATGTTAAAGAAATGAAGGGCTTGAATATTCCAGATGATTATCGTGATAAATTTACGTCTGATTGGGCTGCGTTAGAGCCGTTTTTGTGTAACCTTGATGATAAATGCTGTGTTTCTGAAAACGCTAGAGCGCAATAATGGATATAGGAGGAAAGTAAATGTTCGAGAAAGTTTTGAATATTGGCGCAAATAGTATGCGCCGTAGAAATTTTAGCGTTATGCTGAATAAGGTTGCCCTTCGTATCAAGGAACAAAAATCAAAAGAGTCTCAGGAAGATGTTTTGGATTGGTGCAAGCGTCAGGCGCAGCCCTATGAAGTTTTTTTAAAAGATCTTGATGAAGGTCTTTGGCAGGAAGCTGTAAATGCGTGTCGTTCTATAGAACAGGAAGCGCAGAAAAAACTGTCGGTACTTGGTTTGGATCTTGGCGGGGGTGGTCACTATCCGATTTTATATTTCTTTACACGCTATTTGAACGCTTTATGTGTTGTGGAGACAGGTGTTGCTGCGGGGTGGTCTAGTCAGGCAATTCTTACGGCGATTCAAAAAAATGGCGGTGCAGGACATTTGTATTCAAGTGATTTCCCTTATTTCCGTTATAAGAATCCAGAAAAACTTGTTGGGTATATTGTAGATGACACATTAAAGGGTATGTGGGATCTGTATATTGATGGCGATAGAAATAACCTGCCCCTGATATTGCAGAAAGCCGATCGCATTGATCTGTTTCACTACGATAGCGATAAATCATATGACGGGCGCACTTATGCTTTGGACATTATAAAGCCTAAACTGACACCAGAATCGGTAATTATTTTTGATGACATTCAAGATAACTCTCATTTCAAAGATTTTGTTGAGAGTGCAGGCGTGCCTTACCGTATTTTTGAATTTGAAGGAAAGTATTTGGGGCTAACATCGCCCTTTTTAGAAAAAATGAAATAGGACAGGTTTATAAAAATTTATTTGTTTCTGTTCTTTAATTTTTAAAGCCCAGATATATTTTTTCTCTACTGTTTAGGCCATATTTAGCGGTTTTTTCCGCATCTATATCTAATGCATGGGCATCAACTTGAAATCCGGATGAGCGTAATCGCTCAATATAGTTTTTCTCGGCATAAATTCTTACGTGATCATATTGCCCAAATGAAACAGATCGCTCTTCTTCTGTTGTTTTTGTCGGGTCTTCGTAGGTGTCATCAAGTTTTGCACCTATCGGAACCATTAAGATTGCTGTTCCTGATTTTTTGAGAACCCGGAATATTTCTTTCATAGCGCGTATATCATCGGGAATGTGTTCAAGAACATGATTGCAAATAACTATATCAAAACTTTCATCAGGGTAGGCTATATCTGTGATGTCAATTTTTTCAATTTCATTTGAAAGATGTGCGTAGTTTTTTGGGTCCAGATCAGCGCAAACATATTCGGCAGAGTTAGCAGACGATAGAAAGCTATAAAGATTTTTTTCAGGCGCAAAATGTAATATTTTTTTGTTAGATAAAAAATCATCTTTTTTATTTATAAAAAAATAAAGTGCCCGTTCGCGGTCATTGGAAAGACAGTGCGGGCAAGCATATGCTGAAATTGATTGTCCGGAAATGATGTCGGCTTTTGCGGATATCTCATAGGGATTAATGTAGGGGATGAGCTTGCCGTATTCATTTTTGCAATACGGGCAGTAAAAATCATTGCCCGGGTGCTGTAATTTCCAAATATTTTCTCTAAAAAAACGTTTTGTGTGTGCTCTGCCACGTGATAAGCGCCCCCACCATGTTGGCGATACTTTTTCCCGTATGAATCCTTTTGAAGACTTATATAGAGACATTTTCGTTTTCTTTTTCTTTGTGAGGTTCGTGTTTGATCTCTTGTATAAGATGCCGGTAAAAGTTTTCTATATTGATTTTGTTAAGGGCATACTTTTGAAAAGGAGAATCTTTGTCGAAAGGACTCCCCAAAACAAAGGGCGCGCTGACAGCGTATATTCGGGCGAGGGCTTCTAGAATTTCTTCATCAGAAGCAGGCTTGTCGAGGGCAGTCTGAATGCGTTGAGAGAGGGAATCAGTGCCTGCTACACCACCAAAAAAGTCTGTAAAAAAGGTGCCCCCTAGTGTAAGGGCGGGGCTTCCTTTTAAAAAGGCCTCCAGCGTTGATGTTCCGGTGACCGACAGGGTAATGGCGGCTTTGCTCTGAATTAAGTCTGACGGTATATCATAGCGTGCGATTATAACACCTGCTTTTTTTTGCAATGATTTCAGGAAATGAAGGGGGCGTAAGCCAATGCAGGATGGATGCTCCTTGACGACAAGAAGCATGTCCGAGGGTAATGCAAACCGTATGGCGTCGATTGCGCGCAGTTGATCTACGAAATAGGGCGCCGGTGTGTTGATTGATGACTCTGGTGAATATTGCAGAGGGTAATAAGCAAATCGTTTCGGCAGCTGACCGATCGTAGAAATATCGTAGATACGTTTATTCAGAGCGCCGCGTGTCTTCCAAAATAAATTGGCAAGTGCAGGGAAGTTGATAAACAGGCTTGCACGAAACACATCTGGTTCACGCATTTCAGGTTCGTCGATTAATCGTTTAATGAAGCCCAGGGAACGCTGTAAAAAAGAAGGGCTGTTGAAGGAGTAGGTTTCAAGTGGTTCTTGCATAATTTCAACGGGGAGTGCGGCTGCCCGTGTTTCACTATTTTGGTAGCGTTGCAAGAAATCTGCGGCTTTTTCTCTGTGTGCGTTTGTTACGGCCCTGTCCATAGGTAAGGTTTCAAGGTGGTCTGGCGAAAAGAACGTTTCCCCTAGGTGGCGTGTATGGGTCGGAACAAGTGCCGGTATTCCTAGTTCTTTACCGACTGAGATTAGGGTCATACCATCTAAGCCCTCGATATTACCAAATAGAATATGAGTCGGTTGGCGTTTTTTTACAAAAGCTTTTGTGGAAAGATACATAGCGGCCGCAGTTCTTAACTGCCGCATGGATTTTTTATGCTTGGTGCATCTTTTCTCGGATTCAATATTGCGATAAATGTTACCGCTGTAATTAGAAAGGTTTTCAAGAAGGTCAGGGGCATGTAAGTAATTCTTCATATCGGCATGGAGATAGAGTACGGCTTCTTTCCCCAGTAGCTTTTTATATGTTTCAACATAATGGCCAGTGGTACAAGCGATGCTCCATTCAATTGAATCGTCTCCAGATTCACGTGCATATTCTATTAAGGCTTTAAAGTTAAGCGGAAAGGAACCAAATCCATGTAAAAGAATGTGTTTCTTTTTCATCGTGATAAAAATCCAAAATTATCCAGTGCCAGCGCGTGGTATCTTTCGAGTGTTTGCAGATTGATGGTGTTATCTAGGCTTTTCTCAATTGCCTGGGTTAGTTCTTTTTCATTCCAGTCATGCACAGCAAGGCAGGGCATAGAAAATTCATCGCATATAGTATCAATTTTAGGTTCATCTGCCAGCCCTACGAATGGAATATGTTTTATAGCTGAAAAAATAAGAGAGTGGAACCTCATTCCTACCATTAGAGCCACTCCATCATAAGCCGCCTTAATTGAGTGTGGGTTGGCTTCAATTGTAATAATCTCTACTTTTTGTCGATCTGGCAAGGGAATAGCGCTTTGTAACCGTTCCAAAAACTGGGTGTCACCGGTTACACCTATCTTGTTCACTTCTTTTTGCAGAGATAAGAGACGGATATGATATCCCTTTTTTATGAAGCCGGTCAGGCTATGTGCCAGAGTTGTGATGGCTTGTTGACGTGATAGGCTGTTAATGCGCTCCAGAAGATAATCGGCAAGGGTTACAGCTATAATTTTATCTTTGTGGTGTGGTGTTTCATTTATTGGTAATGCATAGGCCAGATCAGTGGTTAGAGATAGCCGGGAACTATTGCCAGTTAGATGTTTGAACTGATCGAACGACTTTTGATCACGTAAGCAAAACCGGTTAAATAGCCGTGCCATAAAGCGCGCCACCATCTTGCTCCGTACCGTTTTTAGTTTTTGAGAACCCAGGCCAATACCAAACAGGCGTCGGCCTCTGATTTTTGCAATCAGACAAAGGCATAAAAGTAGAAATGTTGACTTAAGGCTGGGAGAGTCATGAATGAGTGTGCCGCCGCCGACTACCAGTATTGATACGCGCCCCATGTAAACCCAGTAGGCGTGTAGCAAAATAAAAAATTTAAAAAAGGAAGGTTTGTTTGAATGATGAATTTTTTCTATGTCCGTACATTGTACGCGTCCTGGAAAATCTTGCTCAAGACTTACACGCCCATGATTGCGGATCAAAAAAGTGGCATCCGGATCCTGGGCTAATATATTTTTGATGGCAGCATATAAAAGGATGTCGTCACCAAAGTTGCCGACTCCAAAATACCCGTAAAGAAAGTAATGTGATTGCGGCCCCATTTATTGAGATCTTTCTTTCTGTCTAAAAAGAGAAGGATTGTGCTTCAGAAGATCTTCACATGTTTTACCACTTTCAATCTGCCCTTCACTAACGAATAGAATTTGATCACAATATTTTTGTGCTTCTGTAGAATGGGTTATTATTATGACGGTTTTTTCTTGTGAGAGTTCCTTGAGTGTTGTCAGTAAGCTGCGGGCCGTATCTGCGTCCAGGGCGCTTGTGGGCTCATCCAGAATTAATATGGCCGGATCACGATATAGAGCACGCGCAATGCCAACTCTTTGTCTTTGACCACCGCTCAGATGGTCACCATGTTCGCCTACGGCGGCGCGGTATTGATCAGGCAGGGACATAATATAACTGTCGATTTGAGCCTTTTTAGCCGCCACTGTGATTTGATCTACATCTATAAGGTCTGCTGGTTGTCCAAAAGTAATATTGTCTTTTATTGATCCGTCCAGCAGGTGAATCTTTTGCGGTACATATCCAATTTGTCGTTGCCATGACCGGACATTCGCCGTGGTCAGGGTTTGCCCGTCAATGAGAATTTCGCCTGCTGTTGGTTGTAGAAGACCTGCCAGTAAATCGATGAATGTACTTTTACCCGCACCTGTCGGGCCCATAATTGTAACCAGTGTATTCTTTTTGATTGTGCAGTTGACGTTGTTCAGAGCGGGGGTGGGCTGATTATCATATGCAAAGCTTATATTTTTGACGCTGATCTCATGGTCAAAGGTGATTTTTGTTTTATCGTCGGCGTTGTCTTCCTCGATTTCAGGTGAGAGGGCGAGTCCATCAGCCACAGCCGCAAGAGAGGCGCTATTAAATCTTATCTTATTAAGAGAGGTATAAAGGTTTTGCGATGCAGGTAGAATTTTGTAACCAGCCGCAGCAAAAAGAGCAATGAGAGGAATAACATGGTTGGCGGGGTTTCCACTGACCGCGATGAGGTAAATCGCAAGGCCGATTAGGGCTGAAAACCCTACTATCTCAATAATAAAGCGTGGTATTTGCCCAAAGTACAGGCTGTATGCTTGCGACATGTTGTATTCTTTTGAGGCTGTTGCGAATTTTTTTTCAAAATATGCCGCGTTATGATAGAGCTTGATTTCGCGTATACCTGTGAAGGCTTCGCTTGTTACGCGATATCTGGTCTTATTATGTTCGACCATCCCTTGTCCGCGTCGTTTCATTTTGTGTCGGAAATATATTAGTAAAGCTCCGTATATACTGCCGATAATACCCATCAAAATAATTGTTATCGCAGCATTGATGAATAAAAGCATAATAAAAATTACAGTAAGGATCATTGCTTTGGAAATCAGGACGCTACTGGGGATTAGTACTGAGGAGACTGTACGATCTACTTCCGATAAAATTCCGGACTTCATAGCATTGGAATTCATGCCCAGATAAAACTTGTATGGTTGGTGTAGATAAGTAGAAAAAAGGCGTGTTGTCCATTTGTGAGCAATGCGATAAGACAGGTTTAGCTGAAAGCGTATGGCAAGAATATTGATTGTGCCTCCGGTCATAACAGTACCTAATGTTATGCAGCCCATAAAGATAATAAAGTTTGATGTGCTGGAAAACTGAAGGGTTGTGTAGATGCTTGATAAAATATGGTTGGTTGTCACAAGGTCAGGTTGTATCAGGACGCCGATAAAGGGCATGACAGATCCAATGCCGGCCACTTCAATGGCGCCGCCCAAAAACGATATCAGAATGAAAAGAAAAAATGATTTTTTGTCATTTGTATCGAGGAGTCGTAAAAGTTTTTGATATGTATCCTTCATGTGCCGGACTCCATAATTGGTATTTGCCACTCGATATAGCTATCCAGTCGATGGCTGAAACCCTTTTTAAAAATCCCGATCGAATATTCTTTCTCGGTTACTGTGCCCCGGGGCGCGACATTGCCGAGCAAAAAGCGCTGCTGCCCACGATTTTTTGCGCGTATAATGCCCTCATAGACATTAGCATGAGCTAAGGAGCGTTGCTTGAATAATTCACGGTCATATACGGCAACAGCATAAGTGGTTGTTTTTCCTAGGTCTGTGAATAAAGCAGAAGATACCAGCCCGTGTGGTTCCACATGCCCCAGCACGACTTCTGCACATCCGGCTTCAATCATCTCGAATTGTACGTTCCAGCTTTCTTCCGGACGCGTTTGTCTGCCGGAAACCTTGAGGTGGAATTGTTTGAAGTCATCAAAAAGTTTTCTGTCTGCATTATCTTGCGAAAGGACAGTGAAAGCCATGTCTCGCCGTGTTTGATTGATAAGGGATTTATAGCTTTCGCGTAAATGGCTTTTAATGGTTTCTTCATTTTGTGAAAGATCAATCGCAGATTCTAGTCGACAAATTGGTATGCCGTCGCGTTGAAAGGCTTCTGATCCGGTAACGGAGAGGGCTCTTTCTGTTGTGTGATCTGCAATTGCTATTGATTTTGCGCCTATTTCTTTCCCGCATCTTATAAGCTCGTCGTAAGCGAGTCTTATTATTTTTTTGTTTTGAGTGTCTCCAAAAAAACAAAGAGGTGCATTATTAAAGTGCAGTACATTACCTGTCTTGTGACAAGGGACAATAAGTTTAATGTCATTGTTTTGTGCAATATAAAAAGATAAGTCATGGAACTTTTCATCGGCAACAGAGTTTCTGTATTTCAAGGTCAGGTTGAACTGTTCTGCCGTAATATCAAAGCGTGATATAGCAGAAAGAAACATATCGGGCTGTTCTTCCCTGCTTATAATGTTAAAGCCATTTTTTAAAGACTGACTCATTTCTGCAGGCATCCTTCAATTACAATATATTCAAAATATTCAGAACCATTCCTGTATGTCCGCCCTGTTTTTTCATTTTGAAGGATATCAAAGCCAGAGCTTGCCAGGACGGTCTTGTATTCCTCATTTGTTGTAAAGCGGAAGGGGTAAAGATTTCCTGCGTAGGGTGATGTCGGGCGATGAATGCCATCAAGCGTGCTGTCATCAAGAAGGCTGGCTGGAACATGATTAGTAAAGGCATCGCTGGCCTTGGACGGTGTGTAGGAGAAGAATAGCCCTCCCGGTTTTAGTATTCTCGCAGTTTCACTGATAAATTTTTTATGGTCACTTTCATTTAGACAATAAGATGAAAAGATATCGACAACAGCGTCAAATGTTGATGTATCGTATGGCAGTTCTTTCATGTCGCCCTGAAGAAGGTTGGCGTTTGTGTTATATAAAGACATCATTTCCTTGCATAGAGTTAGGCTCTCATCGGATAAATCCAGTCCATAGCTGTCAAACCCTTCGCGTGCAATCATCCAGAGATTGGCGCCTGAGCCACATCCTGCTTCAAGAATACGAACGTCTTTACGTTTTTCTTGTGGTACCTTAAAAAAGTTGCGGCCCATGAAGCGGCACAATTCTTCATTAGGGTATCGACGTTGTGCTTCAAAACCGGCAGAACGATAGCTGTCGTCATAAAAAGTGCGTGTTACATCATTCATCGTTACAGCCCTCAAAATTCACCATGTTCCATGCCAGTGGTTCTCCCGCCGCAATATCATGAGCAGCGGTTTTTCCATCAATAAAATCTGCGAAGCGGATATGAAGTCCTCCGCCGGGGCGAATAGAGTCTATATTTCCATCGTTGCCGCCGGCAAAACGCAATATTTCTCCAGCCTTTACATTTTCTACAACCCACAGGCTGGGGCGCAGATTGCGCGTTCCCATTTCTTTTTCGGTGGGCTGGAAACTGATAACGCCGTGGGAGCGTTGTGCAATTTTTTGTTCAAGGTCGGTTTCATAAGGAGCGTCTTCACCCGATTCAAAGGCGCGTATCATGCCGATCATTTTTTCAAGCTCTGCCGGTGTGCGTGAAAATGGCCAGTCATAACCACCTTGTTCTTTTTCCATCAGTGTGCGTGCCTTGTCACGATCCAGGGTTAGATGTACTTCGATGATCTTTGCGCCTAGTTTGACAGCTTCCAGTGGTGTTATGTGAGCCAGAGCTTGGCGGCATTGATCAATCTGTGCATCAGCAAAAATCACATGATCGGATAGCCCGACAGTGACATCAAATATTTCGGCCATTGCCGGTATTGTGGCTAGGTTGGCGTCATCAAATGAACCGGGGTAGCCACTGTTGCATTGGAGCATAGCTAGATCCTTAACGCCGTTTGACCGCAATGTTCTGACGGCTTCGTCTAGTTCCTGATAGCTGGACATGCCGCTCGACATGATAACCGGCTTGCCGGTTGCTGCAATTTTTTCCAGTAGCTTGATGTCAACAATCTCAAAGCTTGCAACCTTGTAGACAGGCGCGCCCATTTCTTCGAGAAAATCAACCGCCGTTTCATCGAAGGGAGATGAAAAAAGATGGATACCGTTGTCGTCAGCGGTTTTTTGTAATTCCTTGTGCCAGTCCCACGGGGTTTGCGCTTTTTGATACAAGCCATAGAGGTCCATATCTTCCCACATAGTTCCTTCGGGCTTTGTTTTGAAGTTGCGAGTCATTGTGTCGGCGGTGTAGGTCTGGATTTTTGCTGCATCGGCACCTGCCTTGGCTGCCGCTTCTATGATTTTTTGTGCTTCTTCCAGGTTACCTTCATGATTGCACGAAACCTCAGCAATAATGTAGCAGGGTGCATCTCCTCCAATTTTACGATCTAAAACTTTAAACTGACGCACTGTCTTCTCTCTTCCATCGTGGCAAGCAACTTACCGGCGTATTGTAACCATGCGTAAGATAATCTTCCAGTTTTTTCCTGTCTTTTTCTAGATGAAAAGAGCCTGCATTTTTGTCTTGTGCTGAACGGCTTGCTTTGCCGGCTTTAATGGAGGGCCATGCTTCGGCAAACAAGGTAATAATACTTTTTTGCAGCCTGTCATATGAGGATTTGAGCGTTTCACTTTCCTCCATTGGAACAAGTTGCTGAACGATGATGTCACCTGTATCAATGCCTTCATCAATGTAATGTATGCTAACTCCTTTTGGTGTGCAATTGACCCAGCTCCATAAATTAGGGGCTGCCCCACGATTCCAGGGTAGGTAAGATATATGAAGGTTTATAAAAGGGCAGGCTGCCAGAATATCAGTGTTGAGTATGTGCCTGTATCCGTAAGATATACCTATTTCAAAATTGTTTTCACGAACAAAGGAAGGTGAAACTTTCTCTTGTGTAACGGTAATTTCTTCGTTGCTTAAAGTAGGCAGCAAAAACTCAGGGCAAGGTGATAGTAGTAGAACTTTCATTATTCACCTCCCGTTCTAAATTCTCGATTTCATAAGCTAGTTTTATTGTTCCTTTGCCATCGCATATTTCGGCTGCCATGGCGCTTGTTTTGGCAATATGATTGGCGTTGTCAATGAGGTCTTGCGTCATCGTAGCCAGTATTTCCGGTGTCAGATTCCTATATTGGCCTGCGTTAGAAATAGCTTTGGCTTTGCCCAGTTCTCGAATAATTTTCTTCTGGTTATCGGCGATCTCAATTACAAGCGTCGGCAAGCCCATGCAGCAACGTTCCCAACTCGCTGTGCCGCCCGCGCCAATGCACAAATCTGCCGCGCTCATTAGGGCTGCAACATCGTTGATATCCGTATGAATCGTCACACTGTGACGGGATTCTTGTGCTTGCTGTTTTACGGCTTGCAAATGCGGGGCGTTGCCGCCGAGAATAACATCGATGTTTAGGTGTTTTTCCAGCAATGCTAGGGCGGAAAGCGCAAGCCCGGTGGTGTTATCCTTGTCACTTGTGCCCATCATAATCAGAATACGATCAACCTTGCCGCTTTGTTTTTGCCGGCGGGTTAAAGACGCGGGGCGTGCGGCTGCGAATTGCGGGCGCAGGAGCGCGTGTTCAGGGCCGGTCAGGATATGGCAGTGCGCAGGAACCAATGCTTTATAATCATTCGGATCGCGTCCGAATGTTTGGTCCATCAACAAATTACAATCATGCGGGCGGTCTGCAAGGTCATCAATCACAACAATGCGCTTTGCCCATGTGCGGCATTGCTCCTCATAACGGCGATCGAGCCCGTAATGATCGACGATCAGTATGTCAGCGCAATCTATCTTTTCGTCCGCACTTATAATTTTATAACCGGATGTAGCCAATGCACGCACAGTTTTAACTGTTTCGGACGTGCAGGAGAAAACACAGGACCAGCCGCGGGCTTGTAATTCATCGGCCAGTGTCAGGCACCGCATGACATGCCCGCCACCGATGGCATCTGAAGCATCTGTACGGAAGACGGCATGATTCATATCAGGTCCTTACAGAAAAAACGGGATAAACAGGGGGTGTCTCCAGCCTTTCCTCCAACTTCCCGCTCTGCAAATCATCGGCAATACGGGGTAGGGCGGTATCATAGGCACGGGTAACATGCTTTATATCTTCGGGCGTGTGGGCGTAACAGATATTGTGGCTGCCGCCGATGAATACACCCGCGCGGAGCATTTCAATGAGCCAGCGCGTCTTGATGGCCTCTTTTGTTGCTTGCGGATGGTTTTTAAAGTTCACAACTTTCCACGGATCAGCACCCGAGAGCGAAATGGAGTCCTGCAGATTGTATTTATTGATAAGGGTATCTACTTCATCAGCCATTTTCTTGCCTGTTTCCCACAGGCGCGGAATGACATTTTCTCGTTTCATCTTGTCAATAACGGCAATAGATGCCGCTAGTGATAAGGTTTCACCACCGAATGTTCCGGAATAAAAAACTTTTTCCATCATCATCATGATATCAGCACGTCCCAGAACAGCAGAAATAGGCATGCCGTTACCCATACCCTTGCCGCAGGCTGTCAGGTCCGGGGTGACGCCGTAATAACTTTGCGCACCGCCAAGGCTCCAACGAAAACCGGTAATGACTTCATCAAAAATTAAAATGGTACCTTGATCACGTGTTATTTCCCTGAGCTCTTCAAGGTATCCTTTCTTTGGCTCTTCTCCGGCGGCGGGCTCAAGAATGATCGCTGCTATTTCACTCTTATGTGCGGCGCATAGCTTTTTAACAGCCTCTATATCATTGAACGGCAGTTTGTGGGTTAGTGCTTGCACATCTTTCGGTACGCCAAGGTTGCGTGCTGTTGCGCCAATATACCAATCCTGCCAGCCGTGATAGCCGCAGGCGATGACATGATCCCGGCCGGTGAAAGCACGCGCCAGTCTTATGGCCGCGGATGTCGCATCCGTACCGTTCTTGCCGAAGCGTACCATTTCTGCGCAGGGAATAAGTTCGACCATACGTTCAGCCAGTTGTGCTTCCAGTTCAGTAGAAAGGCTAAAGGAAATGCCGTTGCCGAGTTGTTCTTTGATGGCGGCATCAACATCCGGATCACAATAGCCAAGCGTTACCGATAGCAGGCCGCACACGAGGTCAACATATTCGTTGCCGTCAACGTCCCAGACCCGGCCACCCTTGCCATGTGTCAGGAATAAGGGCGCATAAGGCGTAGGGAATTGTGTATGGCTTTTGCTGAAAGTCTGTGCGCCGAGAGGAATAACCTTTTCCGCGCGCTCCAGCAATTCGTTGCTACGCCGGAAGCGTTCATGCGCATGATCGTTTTTCACTGCTTTGGCCTTTAAATTCAATTACTTTTCCTGTTTGTGCCGATTTGTGGGCGGCAAGAACAATTTCCAGATCATGTGCTGCTTGCCGTCCAGTCAGAAGATCAGCCGGATCACGATCTGTGTCAATGGCGCTTATAAAACTTCCGAGCATTTCCTTATAGATACCACTACTATCGAGGTCATTGTTTTCATATAATACCTGCCATTGCTGGCTCGAAGATAGAAAAAGCCTGACCGTGCAGTTTTCCGGGTTTTTGCCTTCACTGTTCCAGATCAATGTGCCCTGACTGCCAACAATCTCACAGCCGCGCCGTTTGAATTGCTGGAGATAGTCTTGGTGGATTTCGCTGCGGGCACCGTTTGTATGCCGCAAAATGGTCGCCGCGTAATCTTCGACGTCAATATCAAGATCACTTAGTTTTGCTGCCTCACAGCTGACGGCGGTTACATCACCCAGTATCCATTGCAGGTAATCAACTTCATGAATGCCATCAAGGATAACGCCACCACCTTTACTCCGGTGGGAGCAGTAAAGCGTTTTGTAGTCTGCATCGGGGCGCATATTAGGTAGATAGTTTCCAAACCAAGCGCGGGCAAAATGTATGGTGCCTATTTGTTTGATATTTTTTTTCAGCAGCTTAATCGCAGGATGATAACGCATGTTGCAAGCAACAAAGACCTTTCTTTTTGCAGCTTCAGCTTTGTCCAGAAAGGTATTGATTCCTTCATGTTCATGCGCGATAGGTTTTTCAATCAAAACATGTGAGCCGGACGCAACAAATTTATTTGCCATTGCGATGTGTGTATCGTGTGGCGTTGCGATGACAACGCCGTCTGCTTTCCAGTTCAGGGCTTCTTCTATGGACGGCAGGACTTCAATATTATTATTGCTCGCTACTTTTTTTGCGTTCTCTGTATTCTGGTCAAAAACGGCAACCTGACTGGTTAGCGCTGCGGCATTCGTTGCGTGAATGCTTCCAATCGAACCTGCGCCGATGACAAGTATTCTCATGTCATTTCCTTTTCTGCAAAAAACTTCATGATCTCAAGATCAATTGGCTCATTGATATCGTGAGAACGGCTGCGTGGCATCATATGAACCCGTAAGTTTGGGCCATAAAAAGATTTTTGTTTAATAAATGCGGGGACTGAAACAGCATAGGTGCTGCCATTATCGACAACCAGTTCACCTAGTTCATCCTCTCTCATTTTATTCAGGTCGGGCCACATGACTTTTGCTTCATGCGTTCCGGTTTTTTTCAAAGCCTGTTGCGGGGGTAAGTCGTAATGTGTGGCGCTGATTACAAAATCATGCGTGCCGGGCTCAAGCAGTCCCATAGTCGCTTTTATATCGTCTGCGGTTCGTAGTGGTGCGGTAGCATACAGGCAGCAAAGCACGTCATAATTCTTTCCTGCTTCTTGTTCTTTATTAAGAAAATCAAGGCAGACATCAACTACGGTTGCTTTGTCACTTGCCAGTGCTGTATCGCGTGATGCGATTTCAGCCCCATATTTTTTGGCAATTTCTGCAATCTCAGAGTCTTCTGTTGATACAATTACGCGCTCGAATAAATTGCTGTGTTGAGCCGCCTCGATTGTCCAGGCAATCATCGGCTTGCCCATGAATGTGGCTATGTTTTTGCGCGGCAGGCGTTTTGATCCGCCACGTGCTGGTATGAATGCTAGGTTATGCATATTTTCTCTCTTAGGCTGAATTTTAGCATATAATTTAACTCATCATTAGGTCTAAAGTTTGGGGATAATTAGCGGTTAGGGTAGATGCATCCATCAGCTCCCAGATGGATGCCGCATTCTGTTTTTTCCTGATCTTTCCAGCGCCCGCCTCTTTGGTCATTTTGATTGTCGGGAATGCTGGTGCAGGGGACGCAGCCTATTGAAAGGTATCCAGCGGCTTTCAATGGGTGTTGTGGTAAGTTTCGTGCTTTAAATTCTTTTTCTATTTTTTCTGCGCTCCACTTTGCCAAGGGGTTGATTTTGATTTTGCCATCAGATGCTTCGAGCAGCTCTAGATTAGTACGTAGCCCTCCTTGAAATCGTTTGCGGCCCGTTATCCATGCATCAAAGTTTTTCAGTGCTTTTTGTAAAGGCTTAACCTTGCGAATGTAGCAACAGGCATGTGTATCCTTGCGCCATAAAGTACCGTCTGGATCGCGGCGCGATGTATCAACATAATCCGGATAAATAATATGGATATTTTTTAGCCCCAGTTCTGACTTCAAAAGTGCGTGGTAGGCAAGAGTTTCGGGAAATAACATTTGCGTGTCCAGTAAAATTACGGGCAGGGAGGGATCAATTTTAGCGACGATATCAAGGAGTAAAGCAGCCTCCGTCCCAAAGGAAGAAACGAGCGCAATACGTCCCTGTAACTCATTATTTAACAGCGGAGCAAGCAGGGCTTCTCCTTCAAGATGCCCGTACTTGTTTTTCAGTGTCTCCAGTAATTTTACAGAACTCATGACTTCACCATAGCATACTTGCGCCACTATACAATATAGGCTATCTCAATGGATTGAAAATAATGGAAAACACAATAATTAATGCAGGTAAAACGATGAATGATTTTGCTCCCGGAAATCTTAATCTGGACGGTCAATCTATTCTTGTGACGGGCGGGACGGGGTCTTTCGGAAAACACTTTGTCAGGACTTTGCTGAACAATTACAAACCGAAGAAGGTGATTGTTTTTTCCCGGGATGAGTTGAAGCAATATGAAATGGCACAGATGTTCCCGGATAAGAAATATCCGGCTCTGCGTTTTTTGATTGGTGATGTGCGTGATCGGGACCGGTTGACGCTGGCGATGCGCGAAGTGGACATAGTTATTCATGCGGCAGCGATGAAGCATGTGCCGATTGCGGAATATAATCCGATGGAATGTTTGCACACGAATGTTTTTGGTGCTGAAAATGTTTTGCGGGCGGCGCTTGATAATCGTGTGAAGAAGGTGATCGCCCTGTCTACTGATAAGGCAGCAAATCCGATAAACCTGTACGGGGCCAGCAAGTTGGCGTCGGATAAGATATTTGTGGCGGCGAATAACCTGAGCGGTTCGATGGAAACACGCTTTTCTGTTGTCCGGTACGGTAATGTCGTTGGCTCTCGTGGCTCTGTGATACCGTTTTTCCGCAAGTTGCGCGATGAGGGTGTGAAAACAATACCAATTACGGATCCGCGTATGACACGGTTTTGGATCACGTTGCAGCAAGGTGTGAATTTTGTGCTGTCGTCGCTGGAGATTATGAATGGCGGCGAAATTTTTGTTCCACGCATTCCTTCCATGAAAATCACTGATCTTGCTGAAGCGATGATCCCGGGGGTAAAGCACGAAGTTGTAGGTATTCGCCCTGGTGAAAAGCTTCATGAAGTGATGGTTCCGATTGATGATGCCCGGCGCACATTGCAACTGAATGACCGTTATATTATTGAGCCGGACTTTGCGTTCTGGAATCGTGAATCGCATGAAATTAATGGTGCCAAGCGCGCACCTGATGGTTTTGAATATGCCAGCAATACAAATGATGAGTGGCTGGATGCAGCGGGGCTTAAACAAATGATTGATGAAGCCCAGCATGTAGCGGCGGCTTAGAGGTATCGCAATGCTTCCCTATGGAAGACAATCAATTGAAGAAGATGATATTGAAGCTGTTGCCGAAACACTGCGCAGTGACTTTCTGACAACCGGACCGACAATCGAAAAATTTGAAGCGGCACTCTGCGATGTGACGGGTGCACAATATGCTGTTGTTTGCTCTAGCGGTACGGCGGCTTTGCATTTGTCCGGGATGGCATTGGGGCTGGGTGCTGGTGATGCTGTAATAGTGCCTGCGCTGACATTTCTTGCGACGGCCAATGCTGTTCGTTATAGCGGTGCAGAGGTTGTTTTTGCCGATGTTGATCCCGACACAGGTTTGATGGGCCCTGACCACCTTGAAGAGGCATTGAAACGCTGTACAAACTTGCGGCCACGCGCTGTTTTCCCTGTGCATATGACGGGTCAGTGCGTCGATATGCCGGCTATAAAGAAAATTTCTGATAAGAAGGATTTAAAAATAGTGGCGGATTCCTGTCATGCTCTGGGTGTGGCAGGATCGTGTGCCGATGAAGATATGTCGGCATTTTCCTTCCATCCCGTAAAAGCTATTGCTATGGGTGAGGGCGGTGCTATCACGACAAACAATAAGGGTTATGCCGATGCCATGCGCATGCTGCGCAGTCACGGTATGGTTCCTGACAAATCAAAAGGCCCTTGGTTCTATGAAATGAATCAGCTTGGCTATAATTACAGATGCACTGACTTCCAGTGTGCGCTTGGTTTGTCTCAGCTCAAGAAGCTCCCTCGTTTTCTGGCACGCAGACAGATGCTGGCAGAACGATATGATGCTTTGTTAGGCGATATCGCCCCAGTACGGGTACGGGATCATGCGTGTCATCTCTATAGTGTGCGGATTAACTTCGCTCAAACAGATATTGATCGTATCGCTTTGGTGCGTGCCTTGCAGGAAGCTGGCATCGGAACGCAGGTTCACTATATTCCGGTTCACACCCAGCCCTATTATAAGGAACGGTATGGGGACATTAGATTACCCGGTGCGGAACAGTATTATGAGCGCACATTATCCTTGCCGTTGTTTCCCGGCATGAAAGATGAAGACGTTGACCTTGTTGCCAATACGTTAATAAAAATTCTGGAAGGAAAAAATCATGATTTATGCGGAACAAAAAACAGTATCGTTCGCTAAGAAAAAAATTGGTGACGGCAATCCTTGCTTTATCACTTATGAGGCAGGCCCTACGCATGATGGGTTGGATACAGCCAAAAAACTTGTCTCTCTGGCGGCAGAGGCCGGTGCAGATGCTGTGAAGTTCCAGATTTTGGACCCGGATCGTCTTGTCGCAGATAAAAAACAACTCTTTTCCTATGAAGTTCTTGCTGATCGCAAAACGGGGAAAACAGAAACAGTTTCCGAGCCTTTGTACGACATTCTTTGTCGTCGTGCGATGAGCCATGATGAGTGGCGGGCGCTTAAAAAGCACAGTGATTCCCTTGGGCTTTCATTTTTTGCTACGATCGGCTTTGAAGAAGAGATTGACCTGTTGGAAAGCCTGAAATGTCATTCCATTAAAATTGCCTCAGGTGATGTTAATCATACGCCATTGATACGTCGTGCAGCACAAACCGGCATGTGCATCCAGCTTGATACCGGTAATTCAACCCTGGGGGAAATAGAAAGTGCTATCGATATTTGTCGCGCTGAGGGTAATGAAGATATTATTGTTCATCAATGTCCGTCTGGCTATCCTGCGCATTTGAACAGCATTAATCTTCGTGTCATTCCAACACTGAAGCAAATGTTTGGCTATCCTGCGGCTTATTCTGATCATACGCCGGGATGGGAGATGGATATTGCCGCTATTGCGATGGGTGCAAATCTTGTTGAGAAAACAATTACCTTTGATCGCACAACCCGCAGTGTTGAACACATCATGTCATTGGAGCCACAAGAGATGAAAGGCTTTGTGCAGTCAATTCGTGACCTTGAAATTGCGATGGGTAACCCGCGTCGTATTTTGCATGAAAGTGAACGGACAAAACGAAACGCGGTCCGGCGCAGTGTTTTTCTTGCGCAACCTTGCAAAAAAGGACAAAAACTATCTGATGTGAAGGTTGAGTTCAGACGCCCTGGATTTGGTATTTCTCCCGATAATTATGATTCATTGCTGGATTTTCGCTTTACCCATGATTTGGCGGAAGGACATAGATTGTCTTTCAGCGATCTTATCGCCGAGGGTAAGTTGAATGCGGCATAAAAACGCCAGTCTTTAGCTCTGTGCGCGTAAGAGAAGATTTTGTTCTCATGACTGAAGTGTTTGCGCGGATTAGCGTGTCTTGGAAACCCTGACCTATAGAAGAAATTGGTGCCCCCTACGGGATTCGAACCCGTGTCGCCTCCGTGAAAGGGAGGTGTCCTAGGCCTCTAGACGAAGGGGACGTAATGTAAAAAGCCAAGTCGCCGCATTTATAGTAACTTATGCACTATAAAATCAAGGAGTTTTTTCCCCTCTGGTAAGAAAAATGGCGTGTGGGCCCTTGGGCCAGGCTTCTCTATGCGGCATATTCTCTGGGAAACTCAATCGAATATCGGCATTCTGACGCTTAAAATAACAAAAAACCCGCTGTTTATACGGGTTTTGAGGATAATCATGAACGTGAGTGAATGTCAGTGAAGGGGCTTTTGGAGGCACGGGCCGGAATCGAACCGGCTTACAAGGTTTTGCAAACCTCTGCATGACCATTCTGCCACCGCGCCATTTGCAATGGTTTTATGACTTAGCACCTTTCAATAAATAATTCCAGACCCTTGTCATGGGGCTCATCTTATAAGAAGCTGCGAAAAGGACTTGCTGGTGATTTGGGAAGGTACCACAGAATGATTAATTATGAAAATATGCGCAGAAATATGGTTTTGGGCCAGTTGCAGACCAACGGCATTGTAGACGAAGCCATTCTGGATGCTTTCAAGACTGTGCCGCGGGAGGCGTTTTTGCCGGAGCAATTGCGCGGTGTGGCCTATGTTGATGAAGATATCGTGCTGCCGGGTGGCGGCTTTGCGGTTGAACCGATGGTGCTGGCAAAAATGTTGTCGGCGGCGCGCGCGCCGGGTGCGGATGTGGCTTTTTGTATCGGGGATGTGACGGGCTATGTCGGGGCGGTCTTATCGCAGATGGTGACAACGGTGGTAACGCTGGAATCAAAAGCACGACAGATGGACACGGCACGTGATGCCTGGATATCGTTTGATATGTGTAACATTGCCATTGCAAGGGGCAGTGTGCGCCGTGGCTGTCCCGAGCATGCACCTTATGATGTTGTGGTTATTTGCGGTGCCGTAGATGAAGTGCCGGATGATGTGCTGCGTCAGTTGGCTCCCGGCGGGCGTCTGGTAACCGTGATCCGTGAAAAAGACAGCGGGACAGGGCGCATTACACTCTACGAAAAGGAAGATGACGGCGTTTGTCACGGCGCGCAGTATCTGTCAGATGCCGCAACTTTTTTCCTTGATGATTTTAAAACGGAAACGTCTTTTGTTTTTTAGAAAGCGATTACAATGTGTCTTAAACATGTATTGAAAACTATGCTGGTTGTTGCTGTTGCGGCGGGGGGCTTGTGCCGCACTGCCGCTGCGGAGGATGCAACAGCGTTAATTGATCCTGTCATCATGCAAATGATTGTCGCAGGTAATGTGCAGCAGCAAAAAGTAGCGCCACTACAAAGGCTGGAAAATATGCTGCGCTATAGTTATGTGCATAATGAATCTTTATTGGCGGCACGCGCAGGCATGAAAACGGCGCAGGAAAAAATGCCGCGGTCCCTGGCGCCCACGAGCCGTGCTATGAATGCGGTTTTTGCGCGGCGTGCTTTTCTCATGGCACAGGAGCAAGATGTTATGCGGGCGGTGGCCTCTGTTTATATGGATGTGTCCCGCGATGTCGCTCTTCTGGATTTAAGCCAGAAGATTTTTGAGTTGGTTGAAGATCAACGCAAGCTCACAAAAACCGACTTAACGAAAGTTAATACGCAGTTGGCACATGCGGACGCTGCCCGTGTCGCTGCACAGGATAATTTGCAAAAAAGCCGTGCCGCATTTGCGCGTGTTATCGGGCGCCCGGTTGAAGAGGTCGGCGAGCCGCAACTGGACTTTCCCATACCCGGTAACCGGGATGATGCTGTGGCGCTGGCGGAAAAATATAACCCCACGATGGTCGCAATGCACTTTTTACAGCGCGCCCGGAAAAAGGACATTGATTTGGTTTTTGGTACGCCTTTGCCAGAAGACGGTGTTTCGGGACGCCAAGGCTATCAATTCGACTGGAAGCAAGGATGGACGCAGGCGGTAAATCTGTCTCACATACAGGAAGAGGCCGCTGCAAATTGGGCGGTCTGGCGCACGGCATATGCTGTTGTTGATTCGCGCCGGGCGGAGGCAGAAGCGGCTCGTATTGCGCGTGACGGGGTAAATCAGGAGATTAAACGGGGTGCGCGTACAATTCTTGATGCGCTGCATGTGGATCAAAAATATATAGAAGCGCAGATGGCGCTGGTTGCGGCGGAAAGAGACGCGGTCGTCGCAACGTTCTCTCTTGCAGGCACTTTAGGCATGTTAAGTCCGGAAGTTCTGGGTTTTTCTGGCTTGAAGGAAGGTTATGATGCGCATTTTGATGACATAATGTGGCGCGTTTTGAGGGCCGATGTGGATATAGCAGGTACCTCTTCGCATTAGCCCTTTGACAAGACTGCAACAATATACGAAACTTAGTTAATATTGTATTGACTCCTAACGGCCCTCATTAATGTCTGAAAATTCATCGGAACAGGAACCATCGATCGAAGAGATTCTTGCCTCTATCCGTCAGATTATCTCTGATGATGAGGAAGAAGCGCCCGCTGCTGCGGCTGAACCCGCGGCCGAGCCGGCGGCTGCTGAACCTGCGCCGGAACCAGCTGCTGCTGCGCCCGCACCGGAGCCGGAACCACAAGCAGCGCAGTCTGCTGTTGATGATGTCTTTGAATTGACTGATAAGGTTGAAGAGCCTGCCGCTGCCGCGGAAGAGCCTGCGCCCAAGCCGCGCGTGGAGATTGATCTGCGGGAGCCGGATGCGGCTGCTGACGGAGGTGTTTTGACTGATAATGCTGCCGGGGCGGCGCTGCAAGGCTTTATGAAGCTGGCCAGTAATACAGCCGTTGAACGTATGGGCACTGGCAATGTCACGCTGGAAGACATCGTGCGGGAATTAATGCACCCGATGCTGCGTGAGTGGCTGGATGCCAACCTGCCGATGATTATCGAGAAAGTCGTTCAGAAGGAACTCGATAAAATCGCACGCAAAGCGATTGACGAATAGGGTTTTCCCTTGATTTTCAGTAGCTAATCAGTCCATTATCAGCACGTTATGCTTGATAAAACCTTTGATCCCGAAAAAATGGAATCCACGCGCTATGATGCGTGGGAAAAGTCTGGTGTCTTTGCGGCGAACCCGGAAAGCAACAAAGCACCGTGGTGCGTGATGATGCCGCCGCCCAACGTCACCGGCAGCTTGCATATAGGGCATGCGCTGAATATGACGTTGCAGGATGTGCTGACTCGCTGGAACCGGATGCGCGGACGAGATGCGTTGTGGCAGCCGGGCACAGATCATGCCGGGATAGCAACACAAATGGTGGTTGAACGGCGCTTGGAAGCTGATGGTAAAGGCCGCCGCGAGATGGGACGTGATGCGTTCCTTGAGGAGGTCTGGAAGTGGAAGGCTGAATCCGGCGGGACAATTGTCAATCAGGTGCGCCGTCTTGGCGCTACGCCGGATTGGGAGCGGGAACGCTTCACGATGGATGAAGGATTATCCCGTGCTGTTCTGAAAGTTTTTGTTCAGCTTTATAAAGAGAAACTGATTTACAAGGATAAGCGCCTTGTGAACTGGGACCCGAAGCTGCATACGGCTGTTTCCGATCTTGAGGTCGAGCAGCGCGATCAAAAAGGCAAGATGTGGCATATCCGTTATCCTATTGAAGGGCAGACGGAACAATTTATTACTGTTGCGACGACGCGTCCGGAAACCATGTTGGGTGATACGGCGGTGGCTGTGCACCCGGATGATGATCGTTACAAAGACCTTGTCGGTAAATTTGCGGTGCTGCCTATTACGGGCCGTCTTATTCCGATTATTGCGGATGAATATTCCGATCCGGAAAAAGGTTCCGGTGCGGTTAAGATTACACCCGCGCATGACTTTAATGACTTTGAAGTCGGCAAGCGGAACAAGCTGCCGATGATTAATATTTTCGACATCGATGCCCGTATCAATGAAAACGGCCCGGAAGCTTATCGCGGTCTGGATCGTTTCGAGGCACGCAAGAAAATCCTTCAGGAGCTGGAGGAAATGGATCTTCTGGCGGAGATTGAAGATATTAAAAACACCATGCCTTATAGTGAACGCTCCGGTGTTGTGATTGAACCCTTCCTGACGGATCAGTGGTATGTGGATGCGCAAACGCTGGCCCAGCCCGCGATCGAAGCTGTTAAAAGCGGCAAAACCAAAATTGTACCGCAGCAGTGGGAAAACACTTATTTCTCCTGGATGGAAAATATCCAGCCCTGGTGTATTTCCCGGCAGCTCTGGTGGGGCCATCAAATTCCTGCATGGTACGGCCCGGACAATAGTGTTTTTGTTGCGGAGACAGAAGCCGAAGCGCAGGCCGAAGCGGATGCGCGCTTTGGTGAAAAAGTGAATATTAAACGCGATCCCGATGTTCTTGATACCTGGTTTTCATCGGCGCTGTGGCCGTTTTCTACGCTTGGCTGGCCGGATAAAACACGGGCGCTTGAGAAATACTATCCCGGTGATGCGCTGGTAACCGGTTTTGACCTTATCTTCTTCTGGATTGCACGCATGATGATGATGGGGCTGCACTTCATGGGCGATGTGCCGTTTAAAACGGTTTATATGCATGCCCTGGTGCGGGATTCCAAGGGGCAGAAAATGTCCAAATCCAAGGGCAATGTTGTTGATCCACTGGATCTGATCGGAAAATTTGGCACGGATGCGCTGCGTTTCACATTGACGGCGATGGCGGCTCAGGGGCGGGATATTCGTCTGTCCGAAGACAGGGTGGAAGGCTACCGTAATTTTGCGACTAAAATCTGGAATGCGGCGCGTTACTGCGAGATGAACGGCTGCACGGTTGATCCGTCTTTTGATCCGGCAACTGTGACCTATACACCGAACCGCTGGATTGTTGGTGAGATTGCGGCGACACAATCGGCCATCGATAAGGCATTGGAGGCTTATAAATTCAATGATGCTGCCGGCGCTATTTATCAATTTGTGTGGGGTACGTTCTGTGACTGGTATCTGGAATTCACAAAGCCTGTTTTAGCCGTCGGCGGTCCGGATGCCGAAGAAGTTAAAAAAACCACAGCCTGGGTCTTTGATCAGATTTTGATCCTGCTTAACCCTTTCATGCCGTTCATTACGGAAGAGCTGTATGAGAAAATAGCGGAGCGCAGCGATAAAAAGCCGCTTCTGACCTTTGACTGGCCGGAATACCCGGAGAGTTTACGCGATATGAAGGCGATGATGGAAATGGTCTGGATGACCCGCTTTATTTCCGATATTCGCAGTGTGCGTTCTGACATGAATGTTCCGGCGGGCGCTAAAATTTTATTGCTGGTGAAAGATGCCGGCCCGGAAACGAAAGAGCGCCTTGCGCGCTATGATGAAATTATCCGTCGTATGGCACGGCTGGAAACGATCGAGCTGACAGATGACAAGCCGCCTGCGGGATCAATCCAAACCATCGTGGATGAAGCAACGCTTATCATGCCGGTAGCCGATATTATTGATCTGGATAAGGAACGCGCGCGTCTGAAAAAGGAAATCGACAAGCTGCAGGGCAATATCAACAAAATAAACCAAAAGCTTGAAAACAAACAGTTTACCAATAACGCTCCGGAAGAGATCGTGGAAGAGCAACGCACGCGGCGTGCTGAATTTGAAGCTATTCTCAAAAAATTCAATCAAGCGTTAAAACAGCTGGAAGCAGCGTAAATCATAATGCTCCTTGCGATAGATACAGGAAATACGAATATTGTCTTTGCCCTTTACGAAGGCGCGCGGCTGACGCATTCATGGCGTTGCCAGACACA
>Ga0055584_100001027_pt1 | contig 27028 bp, 22 predicted proteins | sample OSDHelmetaG_FD_58716 | JGI IMG/M metagenome (GOLD analysis project Ga0055584, IMG submission 58716) | Pelagic marine sediment microbial communities from the LTER site Helgoland, North Sea, for post-phytoplankton bloom and carbon turnover... | ecosystem: Environmental > Aquatic > Marine >...
AGACATTAATTACATCCCGGGTAAAATAGTTCAAACGAAGCGCATGGAGACACTACCAAGATCCTGGCAACGCATATTGATATTGTCACCTTTTGCCACCGCAACCGCGGCTGTAATGCCACCAGTCATAATAAAGGTACCAGCAGGTATTTCTTCCCCGCGTTCTGCCAGCATATTTGCTAGCATGGCAACACTGGCTGCAGGATGTCCAAGTACCGCTGCACCCGCACCAAGTTCGACAATCTCCCCATTTTTTTCCAACACGACACCTAAAGTAGGTAAATCCAGATCTTCAACCCGTTTCATATTACTACCGGTCACAAAACCTGCAGCAGAGGTGTTGTCGGCAACGACGCTTTTTAAATCAAATTTAAAATTTTCATACCTGGAATCAATAATTTCAATAGCGGGCATAACGAAATCCAGCGCTGCTAATACTTTATCTATATCACAACCCGGTCCCTTTAAGGCAGTCTTGGTCATTACGCCAACTTCACCTTCAATACGTGGATGAATAAACGCAGAGGTATCAATCTCTGCACCATCAGCATATGAGCCATAATCGGTTAGGAAACCAAACACAGGCGTTTCAACACCCATCTGTTTCATTTTTGCATAAGATGTCAGGCCCATTTTCAAACCGGCCAATTTTGTGCCGCGTTCAATTTTACGCTGACGTATCGCATACTGAATAGCGTAAGCGTCTTCCCAATCCATATCAGGATGGTCGTCTGTAATTTTTGTAATTGGCTTTTTATTTAGCTCAGCATTTTCTACATGCTCGGCAAGACTAGCGATTAATTCATCAGATAAAGTCATGATGCTCGTGCCTCCAGTTCGCGTTTCATATTTAGTGCCACATCTTCAATCATATCTTCCTGTCCACCTACGGTTTTCATACGCCCCAATTCAACCAATATTTTCTCTGAAGGAACGCCGTGTTTTTCACCCGCACGTTTGGCATGCAGTAAAAATGAAGAATAAACGCCCGCGTATCCCATCACCAGTGAATCCCTATCAACTCGAATGGCTTGATCCATCATTGGTACTATTAATTCTTCTGCGACATCCATTAGTTTAAATACGTCGACCCCCGTTTCCACACCCATTCGATCTAATACAGCATTGAATACTTCCAACGGCGTGTTTCCGGCTCCGGCTCCGAGACCCGCAGCAGAACCATCAATACGGTTTGCCCCGGCTTCGATTGCTGCCAATGAGTTGGCAACGCCCATGGCCAGATTATGATGACCATGAAAACCCAACTCGGTGTCGTCATTTAGATGTTCTCGCAAAGTCGCTATACGTGCGCTGACATCATCAGGCAGCATATAACCGGCAGAATCTGTGCAATAAATACAATTCGCACCATAACTTTCCATGAGTTTTGCTTGTTTAAGTAATGCCTCAGGTTCACTCATGTGAGCCATCATCAAAAAACCGACCGTATCCATTTCCAGTTTGCGCGCAGACGAAATATGTTGTTCTGCAACGTCTGCTTCGGTGCAATGAGTTGCAATGCGAATAGTATGCACGCCAATATCATGCGCCATATTTAAATGTTCGATGGTCGCTATACCCGGCAATAGTAATGCAGATATTTTCGCCTGTTTCATTTTTGGTATAACCGCACCCAGGTATTCTTCGTCCGTATTACAAGGGAAACCATAGTTAATCGATGAACCACCCAGACCGTCACCATGTGTGACTTCTATTAATGGTACGCCAGCTGCGTCCAGCCCAGTCGCCACACTCACCATTTCATCTACGCTAATCTGGTGACGTTTAGCATGCATGCCATCCCGCAAACACATATCATGCAAGGTGACTTTCTTTCCTCGTAAATCCATCTTTTTCTCCTCAGGCGCTCACAGCTTCAAGTGTGATATCACCATTAATAATTTCTTCTGCGAACATCTCGGCTGTGCGCAGTGCCGCAGCCGTCATAATGTCAAGATTGCCCGCGTACTTGGGAAGATAATCGCCAAGTCCCTCTACCTCCAGATATATGGAGACGCGATTGCCATCGAACACAGGACCATTCTTCAAGGTGTAGCCCGGTACATACTTTTGTACTTCCTTGATCATGTCTTCTACTGATTTCGTGATCGCTGCCTGATCCGGTTCACTTTCAGTCAGACAATGTACAGTGTCACGCATCATAATCGGTGGTTCTGCAGGATTAAGAATGATAATCGCCTTGCCTTCTTTGGCGCCGCCAACGGCGGCAATAGCCCCGGCGGTGGTGCGAGTAAACTCATCAATATTCTTACGCGTGCCAGGACCAGCCGATTTAGATGCGACTGTTGCAACGATCTCACCATAGGCCACTGCCTGTACTCTGCTAACTGCAGCGACCATTGGAATCGTCGCCTGACCACCACATGTCACCATATTCACATTCATTTCGCGTTTACCAACATGATCAGAAAGATTCACCGGCGGCACACAAAAAGGCCCGATAGCTGCAGGCGTTAAATCGATAACCATCGCGCCCTGAGTCTGAAGTTTGCGTGAGTTTTCCGCATGCACATAAGCAGATGTCGCATCGAACGCAATTTGAATATTGTCCTCCAGCATATGTGGTAACAGACCATCAACACCATCATGTGTAGTCTTTAATCCATGCTCTCGGGCTTTAACCAGGCCATCCGAGTCTGCATCTATGCCTACCATCCAGACAGGGTTTATCCATTCACTTCGTAATGCTTTTGCCATCAGATCAGTACCTATATTGCCTGAGCCGATTAATGCCGCATTCAATTTCATTTGTCCTTCCTCACTAAATTGACTTAACTAAAACGAACCGCTGCTTTTCCAATACCACCCACAGACAGATTCATGGCATCGCCAGGAACAACTGCATGCAGGGGAACCAACGAGCCCGACAAAATAACTTCGCCGGCTTCCAGTTTAATTCCAAATTGACCCAGGGTATTCGCCAACCAGGCTACACAGTTAACCGGTGAACCTAAAGCTGCCGCACCTGCACCTGTTGCGATTACTTCACCATTCTTTTCATGCACCATCCCACAAGTGACAAGATCAACTTTGTCCGGGCTGACTCTGGTATCCCCTAGCACAAACATACCGCATGAAGCATTATCAGCGACAGTATCCTGAATTTTAATTTTCCAATCCGAAATACGTGAATCCACTATTTCGAAACAAGGCATAACACACTCGGTCGCGCGTAATACATCAGCATTGGTGACGCCGGGTCCTTCTAAATCATGTTTTAGAACAAACGCAATCTCACCTTCCGCTTTTGCCTGAATCATTTGAGAACTAATAGCGATTTCACCATCGTTCTCACACACCATCTGATCCGTTAAAAAGCCGAAGTCTGGTTGATGCACATTTAACATGTTTTGGACGGCTTTACTGGTAACTCCGATCTTTTTGCCAATGATTTTCTCACCATCATCCAGACGCCTTTGCAGTAAATGCAGGGATATATGATAAGCATCTTCAATAGTCATATCCGCTTCCTGATCGGTAATCGGATCAATAGTGGTGCGGTTTCTCAGGCAATCGTATAGCGTATCGCCGTAACTTTTAATTTTGTTTTCGTTCATAGCTCTCTTATCTATTTATAATTTCAAACATACATTTCGCATCTCGGTATAAAACTCTAGTGAATGCACCCCGCCCTCTCGACCAATTCCAGATTGCTTCGAACCACCGAAAGCTGTCCTCAGGTCGCGTAAAAACCAACAATTTACCCAGGAGATCCCGACTTCTATCTTGGCAGCAACCCGGTGTGCCCTTGAGGCATTTTCCGTCCAAATTGCTGTCGCCAGGCCGTATTTTGTATCATTTGCTAATCGAATTGCTTCGTCTTCACTATCGAATGGTTGAATATGACAACAAGGTCCAAAAATCTCTTCTCGAATAACTGCAGAAGATTCCGGCAAACCCGTCCAGATAGTCGGTTCGACCCAGAACCCGTTTTCCATTTCTTCCGGCATATCTGGAATACCACCCCCGGTGATTATGTAAGCACCCTCTTCCTTTGCTTTAGCATAATAAGACAATACCTTATCACGCTGTTGTAAACTGACCATGGGACCAAAATTGGTTTCTTTATCTTGCGGTAAACCAGGTTTCAGTTTTTCCGCAGCTTCCTTAAGACGCGAAACAAAATCATCAAATATTGAACGCTCAACATAAACTCGTTCAGTGCCGAGGCAAACCTGTCCACAATTTGCAAAGGCCGATCGCATGGTGCCTTCGATAGCCTTATCCATGTCGCAATCGGCAAATACGAGACCCGCATTTTTACCACCAAGTTCAAAAGATACATCGCGCATACCAATTGCCGCCTGTTGCATAATAGCGGTACCCGTCGCTGTTTCACCAGTGAAAGTAATCGCATCGACATCAGGATGTTGAGTCAGAAATTCACCGGCAGAATCAGGTCCGAAACCATGAATAACATTGAATACCCCAGCAGGTATACCGACATCGTTCATCACTTCACCCAGCAGAGCCGTCGTTGCCGGCGTTTCTTCAGAAGGTTTAACCACCACTGTATTACCACAGGCAAGTGCCGGGCCTACCTTCCAGGTCATTAATAGTAAGGGTAGATTCCAGGGACTGATCACGGCAATAACGCCCTTTGGTACACGCAGTGCATAATTCAAAGCACCACTACCATCCGGCGTCTCCAACATAAATGATTCCGTCGCGACATTTTTTATTACATCGGCAAACACCTTAAAGTTTGCAGCGCCCCGGGGGATATCAATATGGCTCGCAAGCGAATACGGTTTACCTGTGTCCAAACATTCCGCTTCAAGAAAATCATTGAACCTGTCATTAATGCCATCTGCAAGTTTATATAATAACTCTAGCCGCTTCTGCTGCGACATCTCACCCCATTCACCTGTTAGGGCATTACGCGCTGCCATAACCGCTGCATCAACTTCTTCTCGACCCGCTTCATGTACTTTTGCATATACCTGCCCGGTAACCGGATTGACAGTATCAAAGGTTTTCCCCTTGGCCGAACCCACATATTCACCATTTATAAAATGACAGATTGGATCCTGTAAGGTGCCTTTGTCTGATGCCTTTACTTTTGCCTGCATATACCTTTCCTGTTCTTTATTGTTACTGATTCAATACCTGCAAAGCCAGCTTTGCAAGTTCCTCATCCTGTTGTTCGCTTGCGCCGGAGATTCCAATGCCGCCAATACGATGACCGTCTACTTCAATCGGTAAGCCACCACCACAAGGCAAAAGGCGATCCGTGGAGAATAGACCAGTCTGACTCAGAGCCGACATCGAATCGGCTATCGGTTGCCAGCCTGATGTCGGCAAGCCAAAACTCATGGCCGTGTAGGCTTTATTGATAGCTATATCGACAGAATGAAAAGCCGAGCCTGGCATCCGTAAAAAAGCAGCCAGATGCCCACCGCTATCAACAACCGCGACATTCACTTTTACGTTCATTTCTTCGGCAGCGTTAACCGCTGCCGCGACCATGTCGTGCGCGGATTGCCATCTTATGTTTTTCTGATCAACTGTATAACTCATATCATTTTCCCTCAGCCAGGTATTCCTGAATTCTTATCCAGGCGGCTTTACCTTTTTCATTTAGCTCAGCAATTTTCTCTTCATTGAAATCTGCAGACACAGCTTGAATATAAGATTTACGATTGATGACTGCCTGATACCAGTTATAAACATGGCTACGTGATTTATACCAATCTTCCCAACCAAATTGATAAAGCGTCTGAAAGTACGGTGCCATCGCGGCATCCGCCAGACTGAATTCATCGCCAGCCAACCAACGATGATTTGAGAGTTGCTCTTCCATCTCACATATCGTCTGCTCGTAAGTGGCAACGGCATCCTTCACATCAGGAGCGTCGTAGCCCAGCTTTAATAATCGTCGCTGACGTTCACGTCGTGGTTTTTCGATTACCCTGTCGATAATGGCATTTTGTTCAGCTTCGTTTAATAGTTTCAGTTTGTGCGCCATTACCAGAGGCCATTGCAATGCACCACAGCTGGGATGCACTTTAATATCAATATGCTTCATCCAGAAACGCATTTTTGAAATCAGATAGGGCGTCTCTGGCCTTAATTTTGGTAGGGGAAATTTATCTTCCAGATATTCACATATAATGGACGATTCGATAATGGACTCTCCGTCATCAACCAGTGTCGGCACTACACCAAGCGGATTGAGCTTCAGATATTCTGCCGTCAGGTTTTCTTTTTCTGGCAAATTTACATCGTACTTATCCCAGGAAATATTCTTTTCAGCCAGAACTATGCGTACCTTTTGTGCGCAGGGTGACATCGGGTGTGTGTATAAAGTCAGCATTTTCGTAAACTCAAAGTACCCATTTAAGTGTTGTTTGTAGTCCAGACCTGTCTATATAATGCAGAAAGAATATATCGCTAAAATGTCATTATATCGATATTTTCAATAATATCGATATTTTTGTGCACGGAGTGCAATGATAAATAAGATTTCAAAACTGCTAAATAGTTTTTCGGCTCATGTCAGTTAATCCCTCAAAAACGCTGGTGGAAACAGTCTATGCTCGTTTAAGAAGCGATATCACCGAAGGTCTTTTAATACCAGACTCAAAATTACGTATTGATGAACTGCGCAGGCAATATGCGACGGGGGCCAGTCCTATAAGGGAAGCACTCAATCGTCTCGCCGGTGAAGGATTTGTTACGGTAGAAGGGCAACGAGGCTTTCGTGTGTCACCTGTTTCCCTGGAGGATTTAAAGGATCTGACCAGAATGAGAATTATGCTGGAATGCGAAGCAATTTGTGACAGCATCAAATACGGTGATGATGACTGGGAAGCTGGAATTGTCGCCTCCTTTCATCGTCTTGCTAAGGCAGAAGAAAATGCGCGGGAAAACTTTGACGAGAGAGAGAAACGAAATGATGAGTTTCACGATGCCCTCGTAGCCGCAAGCCCATCAGTCTGGTTATTGAAGTTCAGAGATATACTTTATGAGCAACACAAGCGCTATCGTCTACTCGCCATTCTTGCTAATGATGAAACGCGGGATCTACATGCCGAGCATTCCGCAATAAAGGATGCTGCAATTTCCCGGAATAAGAAAGCGGCCTGCAAGGCAACGGCTGATCACATCACCCGTACCTTACAAACCGACGAAGAAATTTTGGCGCGTATTGCCCAGACAGACTAAATCAGGTAACCACACCGAGGAAATTTTCATTTAATTTCCTGTCATGATAAAAAATTGCCTTACCTAATTCTTCTGGCATCCAGGTAATGGGTTCACGATCCGGATACCAGGTGTAATCCCCGCAAAATACTTCATTGCGATTACCTGAAGGATCGAAAAAGTAAATAGTTTGCCCACGCGTAATACCATGACGAGTCGGTCCAATATCAATTGGAATATCATGCATACTCATTAAATCTGCCGCGCGTAAAACCTCTTCCCAAGTCATCAGCATAAATGAAATGTGATGCAGTTTGCCAGGTTCTGCATGCTCAAGAATAGCGATATCATGGGCTTTGTTGGAACAAGAAAGAAAAGCTGCCGCGATCTCACCATCGGGATTCAAGACCTGCTCTGTCAGATCAAAACCAAGTACTTCCCTGAATAGATTCACAGTGCCAATAGCATTGCTACCATAGAGTAGACAATGATCGAAACGATGCACTTGCATGCCTTTCAGACCTTCCGGCCATGGGTTCGGGTTTAATCGGCCCAGACCGTCACCGAAATGCTCTTTTTCTGCATACAATTCAAACGTATGGCCAGATGGAGAATCAAATCGAACCCGCTCACCACATTTATTAAGTTCATTCGCCGGCATACGTTCCACATTCTGACCATATTCTTTTAACTTGCCTTCGAACTCATCCAGATCAGATTGCTTGTGCACTTTGAAACCCATGAAATCAATACCGGGAGAATCGGCTTCACGCAGAACAAGAGAAAAACAATCTAACTCATCCCAGGCTTTTAGATAAACTCTACCTTGCTTATCTTCATCAGTTTTGATTAGGCCAACACGTTCAACATAATATTCAACAGCCTCTGCCAAATCGAGTACTCGTATTGCTACATGACCCGGTCTCATCACCCCTGTAAAAGACATATTTTCTTTCTCCCGTCTCAGTTATTAATTATCAGAAACTGTATCAGTAATAAATTGCTTTTGCCATTTACCCAATACTTTAAGCTGCAAATCACTCTCCGGAAACAATTTACACGCCAGACATATTCCCTTTTTCTCATCTTCTTCTGTGACTTGTTCGCGGCTCATTTTGCCCGTGTGATAATTACCTTCGCCAATTACCTGAACACGACATATACCACAGCCTCCCCCTCTACAACCGATCGGGATACCTTTCCGACCTAGCTTTTCCATTGCTTTAAGTACATTTTTATCAGCTGCGCAAGCAAAGCTCTCATTCGCATCTTCAACAAAAATTTGAAACATAAGAAAATATTCGAAAAGTCGTTTACTCAGATTGCATCAAGAGCAGTAGCTTAAGAATCATCTTATTCTAATGCCAGTTACAACGCTCTTTACCCACATCGCGCAGATCCTAGTATCCCTCCCATGAATCAGGAATCACTAAATCAGTTTCTTGCACATATTCATCCCAGAGACCTATCATTTCTACCAGTTTGTCAGGTCTCTTTTCCGACAAGTCAATCATCTCAGCAGGATCTTCAGCAAGATTATACAGCTGCCAGGTATCGGGTTTTATTCCAGCGACTCTTGGTTCCAGCACTTCATGATAGGGCTCATAGACAATTTTCCAGTCGCCTTTGCGGATTGCACGTTTTGAAAAAAGTTCCCAACCAATTACATAATCATCAGCATGAACAGAATCTGCTCGCCCTTGTAATACTGACAACATGGATTCACCTTTCATTTCTGCCACATCCCTGTCTTTATACTTTGTTCCCGGGTGAGATACTCCACTCAATTCAAGCAGAGTTGGCATTACGTCCATTACACTGACCACCTCATCATTGCGTATTCCCTGTTGTATGCCTGAAGGATAATGAGCGAAAGCAGGCACTCGTACTCCTCCTTGTGTCGAAAACCCTTTATACATTCTCAAAGGTGTATTACCAGCCTGCCCCCAATTTTGACCATACCAGACATAGGAGTTGGCATTACCAATATTTTCATAGCTATTATCACAACAACTGGCAACATGTTCCGCCATTCCCTCCCAGGCTTCTTCAAGATTGTGAGCTTCAGGCCCGTTGTCTGCCATGAAAAAGATAAACGTATTTTCATATTCACCAATGGCCTTCAGGTGTTCGATAATCTTGCCTATGTAAACATCAACGTCATCCACCATCGCCGCATAGATTTCCATTAGCTTTGACTGATAACGTTTTTCTTCATCACTCAGGCTATCCCATGTCGCCTCGTCGGAAAAACGTGGGAATGCTTCGACATCTTCATCTACAAAACCTAAATCTTTCAACGATTGCAGCCGCTTTGTCTTCAGAGCTTCATAACCTTCGTCATATACACCCTTATACTTCGCAATAGATTGTTGTGGTGCCTGCAGAGGCCAATGTGGGGAGGTATAGGCCAGGTAAGAGAAGAAAGGCTTAGCATCGTCATGACTGCTATCAATGTAATCAATCATGCGTTCTGTATAAAAACGAGTACTGTAAAAATCATCCGGTAATGATTCGAGTTTTTTACCATCTTCTCGATAGATTGCCTTATCTGGCCCAAAGATTGGCAACATATTAGAGAATGCACCCGCCCCTCCCTGCGCCAGGATGAAAGACTTTTCGAAACCGCGGGCGGCTGGGCTTGTCTCCTCAGTCAGACCCAAATGCCATTTACCAGTCATATAAGTGTGATAACCGGCATCCTGAAATAATTCCGACAAGGCGGCAACACGAAAATTCAAATAACCTTCATAACCGGGACGACCTTTGACATTATCAGCCAGCGACTCCGCCATGCTACCAAGCCCGGCAATATGATTGTCCGTACCTGATAACAACATCGAGCGTGTCGGTGAGCAATTTGGAGCGACATGAAAATTATCAAAAGCGACGCCATTACTTAACAAACTATCAATATTGGGAGTCTGAATTTCACTGCCATGAATACTAAGATCATTGTAAGCCATGTCGTCGACTACGATTAATAGTACGTTCGGACGCTTTTCCGCTAAAGGTGCGTTAGCTGGTACTGGCTCAATATCATTGTTAACACCCAATGTTTTACTATCTTCGGAGCAAGCGCTTAACAACAGTGAAAAACTGAGAACAGCAACTTTGAATATAGTTTTTTTCATTATTAATCCAATATCAAAATAGAAATACTACTGTGAGCTATAAACTTCTTTGCCTGATACGAAAGTTGACAATATTTTGGTATCACTAATATCTTCCACCGGAATATTGAAAATATTTCTATCCAAAATTATAAAGTCGGCTGACTTTCCTACTTCTAAACTACCCGTTTTATCACCATGTTTACCGGCGACAGCACCGTTTATAGTAAAAATTCGTATTGTGGTTTCAAGATCAATCGCCTGCTCCTCCCAAAGTACGCCCGGTCGAATACCATAAGGATCACGACGTGTAACCATCGCTTCTACTCCAGGCCATGGATTTGGATCGGGAACAACTGAGGGCCAGTCAGAACCGTAAATCATATGCGCACCTGCTTCATGTAAGGACTTGATAGGCCAAAACCGTTCGGCTACATCCTCTCCAATTACCTGTGCCATCACCTCAACCAGAGGAGTCGGGTACCAAAGTATGGGGCACAATTCAGCAGCAACATTAAGTTCCTTAAATCGTGGGATATCATCTTCATGGATAAGTTCAGCATGAGAAATTTCATGCATCATGTTTGAATCTTCATTCGCTTCGCGTGCCGCTTCGATTGCATCCAAGGATACTCGTACTGAACGATCACCAGTCGCATGAATTTTTACTGTTAAACCTCTTCCATCGAGATACACCATATCTTCCGTCAATTGTTCGGGGCTGTGGATTAATTTTCCCCGAAAATTATCGCCGTGCAATTCATCGGCAACATACGGGTCCAACATTCCAGCCGTTCTCGTCGGCGGGATGCCATCAAGCATAATTTTTATAAAGTCGGTGCCTATATTTTCGGTCGCATAATCTCCACGTATCTCAATACTTTCCAGCTCTTTTTCTCTTGTATCGGTCCACGCCATTTTCCAACCAATGCTATTACTCATTTTCATGGTCAGGCGACCAGAGGTATCAAGATTTTTATACGCTATTAATGCATTTCTATCCGCTAAAGCATCTTTTACAGCTGTTACACCAACTTTGTTCATCTCCTGCATTGCCCAGTGCAAAGCAATTTCGTATTGTTCTATTGAATAAATTGGAATTTGTTTGAGAACGTCATAGGCAGCATTATCGATAAGAATACCCGTAGGTTCCGTGCTGTTAACTTCTCTCACGATCACGCCACCGTCCGGATCAGGTGTATCAGCATTTATGCCCAGCACCTCAAGTGCCTTAGAATTTAACCAGGCGCCGTGTACTGTTGAGTCGCCAAGATAAATAGGATGTTCGGTTGTTATAGCATCAAGTATTTTTTTATGCGGTACGGTTTTAGATTCCATTAACTCCATTGCCCATTGACCGCCACGAATCCATTCGCCTTTGGGTGTTGCCGCCGCGCACTCAGTTAGTCTCGTTACAATTTCATCAACTGTTACGGTAAACGGAAAGCTACATTGGAATTTAAATTTTTCTCCACCTTGCATTGGATGCGCGTGCATGTCATGAATCCCGGGCATCACCATCTTGCTCTGAAGGTTGAAAACTTTAGTGTTTTTATCAACATGCTTGGCGATATCAGCGCTTGAACCCACGGCAATAATCTTGCCATCTGCAACAGCAATAGCCTTCGCCCAGGTGTTGTTCTTGTCTACAGTATAAATTTTACCGTTTAAATATGCCTCACTCGCCATTTGTCTTGGGCCCGAGTCTGAGCTATCACCCGACTTTTTCGCCATGTCATCATCTTTACCGCAACCATTCAGATTGATGAGCAGACAGGCAAAAAATACAAAAATGGAGGTTTTGACACTGACAGGTGAAAAAAGGTTTTTCATTTAAAATACTCGCTTATTTCAGAGTGGACCCGCTCATAATATTACGAATAAGCCTGAATATCGATTCTAGTTCACTTTCAATCTAACAAGACAAATAAAAAAGCCCTGTATAAATACAGGGCTTTGTTTATTCACTGACTAGTTATTCTAGTTAAAATGATACGAAGCGGTTATTCCGAAAGTAGGCTCCGACAAATTTGGGACACAAAGTACAGCCTCTGTCAGCCCGGCCAGATCGGTTTTCGAGTTACAAAACTCCTCACCGGTCAGGTTCTTACCCCAAACGCTGACCTCGTATTCTTCTCTGGAACCAAAAGAGTAAGAACCTCTGGCATTGAGCATCCAGTATCCCGATTGGCTAAGGACACGTTCATTACCAACGGAGAAGGTCACAAAATCCTGGTAGCGCCAGTCGGTTTGTATTGCCGCCGTACCATTTGCCAGCTGAAATTCCTTTCGTACAGCACCGGTAAATGAAACATCAGGTGTATTGGGTAATGCATTACCTTTGGATACGCCAACGATAAGTCCCGGATCATCAATCTCTCCATCTAGCAAACCAAGACCAGCGGTGACTAGCCAGCCATCAGCCGGTACCCATTGGATATCGAATTCAGCGCCGAGCATACTGGCTTCGGGTACATTGAGTAATTGTGGCACGGCGAATCCAGAGACAGGGTTGAACAAGGGTTGGAAAGTCTGCATATTTTTCCAGTCGTAATAAAATACCGCACCGTTGAGTTGCAGGGAATTATCCAACCAGCTTGACTTGATACCCAGTTCGTATGCCCAGAGAACTTCTGGTTCCACTCCCTGCGCCGCGTTTCCGGTGAGCGCCTGTAAAGCGGCGAGGCTGAAGCCACCACCTTTAAATCCGCGCGATATACTTGCGTAGATAAGCATGTCATCAGTGGCCTGCCAGTCCAAGGCAAATCGAGAACCCCATTCACTAAAATCTCCGTCCAGCACTTCAAGAGGAGGAAAAGCCACGCCCGGTAAATCCACAGCGTTAAAACCGATATGCGCGCTATCGCCTATGTTGGGGCAAAAGGGAGGAGATGCTGGTGGACCCGGAAGTTGTCCCGTACAACGCACTGATGGATTGTTATAACCCTGCTTGGTCTCTTTTGTATGACGAAGACCGACAGTCGCCGTCAGGTTATCCTGAAGATCATGCTCAATCTGGAAATAGCCGGAAAATACCTCGTTATCCTGATCTACAATGGTATTGGGAACAATCTTGAAAAAATTGGCAGCAGAAGGAGCTGGCGGGGCTGGTGTACGTCTTACCGCCGATGCGAAACGACCTTCTTCAAAGAAGTAGTAAAAACCAGCTATCCAACGCCAGTTTTGATCGTCTGCTGATTGTACTCTAACTTCCTGAGCCCATTGATCATATTCGCCTTCCTGCATGAACTGGAACGCTACGTTTGGTCCACCATCCGTGTCTTCGAGATAAAGAACTTCGACGGAATCGTAGGCACTTATCGAGGTCACCGTAAGGGAACCCACGTTCCAGACGGCCTTAAGACCGGCCCCCCACATATCGGCATTCTCGCGGTGACGGGTTCCGGTATAGACATCTTCCCAGTCATTAGCCTGAAAATTAAAACCAGTAGAATCGACACAGTTAGGGTTGTTTTCCGGTTGGAGTTGGTTAACTGGCACCGCACAAGGCAGAAGCGGGTTCGCCGGATCCTGCTTACCAACCATTTTAAATGGGTAAGGGTCACCACGGTTTACGCCACCGTGAACGTTCGCAAGAAAAGACCAGTCAGCGTTCGGCTCCCAAAGCAACTGCACTCGGCCAGCCTGTTTGTCGGTCTCGCCCACATCCTCACCGGTAGTTAGGTTGTCAAACACGCCATCTCTTTTATTACTTACCAGAGATACACGCATTGCAGCGGTCTCGCCCAGAGCCATACCAAAGGCACCTTCAACATCAATCTGGTCGAAACTACCATAACCCGCTTTGATATAACCATTCATACCATCATTGATGACAGGCTTTCGACTCACATAGTTGACCGCACCACCGGTGGTGTTACGTCCAAATAGCGTATTCTGGGGACCCTTGAGAATTTCCACCCGTTCCGTGTCAAATGTAGAAAAACCAAGCTGAAAAGGTGAATTCAGAGCAACGTCATCAAGATAAACCCCGACAGCACCAACGACGTTCAAATGAAAGTCATTCGTACCAACGCCTCGTAGAAAAAAGTTGTACTTGGAACCACCCTGAGCGATGACGCCAGCGTTGGGAACCAGAGCCATAACCTCCTCAGCGCTGTTAATTCCAAACTTGTCCAGACTCTCCCCGGTGAACGCGGAAATAGCTATTGGCACTTCCTGAAGTGATTCAGCACGTTTTTGTGCCGTGACGACTACTTCTTCGATTTGCGCCTGAACCGGCAAACTCATAGTAAAAATCACACATAGACCAATCAAAAAATTCAGTGACCCATAACGAATAATACTCATTATTTTCTCCCCCGGAAATAAGATTTAAATTACAATTTGGAAACTATTTTCTGCACGAAATGACTGATAAAAGATCACCCGAACCAAAATATTCGTCCACCTATATGATGACATTACTTACCTCGTCACCCACCGAAAATGGACTTTTATTTGAGTCCTTCGCGAGCGTCTCGGAAGGCAACTCATTGAATTGGTTTTTGTAAATCCGCGTAAAGTGGCTGGCATGCTGAAACCCCCACTTCACTGCCATTCTGGAGATTTTTACTCCAAGCGCATCACTCTCAAGTAACTCACGATAAATACCATCCAGTTTTTTCTGGCGGACAAAAGCCATCGGCCCCAGACCGTATGTTTTTCTGAATCCGCTTTGTAGGGTTCTAATCGATACACCTGACTGTAACACCAGCTCCTCAGCTGCAAACGGCTTTTGAATATTACTCAAAATATAATCTGTTGTTCTTTTGACATAACCATAAACGGGCGCAGAGTTATTGCGATTTGAAAACCTTTGACGAATCGATGGATCCGAACTTAACAAAGTCGTGACAAGTAATTCTTCCCATAAACCGGGAACACATACCTGTTGGCTGTGATTGCCTTCCCCTCTCGTAACTGAAACAAGATTTTTAACAATATTTAACAGACTCGATCCAGCACCCTGGGTCAAATCAATACGTGGTCTTAATTTAAGGTCTTTTGAAAATTCTTCTTGCGTTAGTGATTCATAGACCGCTTTAAAATACTCGGCAGGAATCCTAACCACGAGAGCAGACGTGTTCTGCTGCCATTGCACTTTAACCGGTTGATCCGGCATGTGAAAAAGTGCTGAACGACCACACTCGGCAACAATCGGATCACTATGTGTTAAATCAATGACATTCCCGTTCATTGGAATCACAATCTGAGCAACCCGTAAAGGAACAGAACGGGCGATAACATCAGCACCGAGATGAACTCCCATCATTCTTAAGTGGCTTAGCCTTGCTGCAGACAAATACGCATCGACACTATTACTTTTATTGAGAAGAGTCAGTTTTCTTTCTTCGAGTAAATCACCCGACGCCAAGTAATCTTCCAACTCATCCACGTCCTGACTTCTGAACGCAACATTCTGCGACAGTGGTAAAGCTGCGGGCATGGGGGAGAATACATTCATCTATAGGATATTCGCTAAACACGTCCATCAAAATATAAGCCTAGATTATGCGGATAAAATAATAAATAAAATATAGTTACGACTAACGTGGGATTTACACGGGGTTTAGAGTATTTTTATTTTCAATTCAAATACTTAGATGAAGATAGTTAGATGCTTCTGGAGAAACTGATAAAAAATATATCGAGTTTTTGCGTTTTTACGCTATTCCAATCCATTTCTGATGATTCGCAGTACGCAAATTCCAGTATATTGACTCTCGATTCGTTCACATGTGCATACGAATCTGAATACTTTCGCTCACTTGACTGGAGATAAATATGAGTAAAGCCAAACCATTTCGCGTGTTAATTCTTTTCTTGAGTTTTTTTGTTGCGGCCAGCGCTTTCGCATACCAGGCCGATGCGCCTCATGAAAAAGCCGCAAAAGAAAATGCAAAGGTCTGGAAACAAGAGGACAACGCAATTGATAGGAAACTGGCTAAGCTTGAAAAACGCTTTGGCAAAAAACCTAACATAATTTATGTGCTCGCTGACGACATCGGCTGGGGCGAACTGGGTTCCTATCTTGGTGGAAAAATGCGAGGTACACCGACACCTAATCTTGATAACTTTGCAAAACAGGGAATGCAATTTTTATCGCATTATTCAGAACCCTCCTGCACACCGACACGTCTGGCCTTATTGACTGGTCGCCATCCGGTTCGAACTGGCGTTGATATCGTACTCTGGCCCGGCCAGACTCAGGGACTCGCCCCAGAAGAAGTGACCGTCGCAGAAATGCTCTCCGATTCCGGTTATCACACTGCCATGTTCGGTAAGTGGCATGTAGGTGATCTCGAACAACATGCGCCAGAGAACCAAGGTTTTGATTACGCTTATTATGGTCTCTATAACGGCGCAATATATTCCTGGGTAAACCAGAAGAATTTCTATGAGCAGCAGACTCTGGATGGAGTCGGGCATTTTTATGACTTCCCCGGCAATTTTGATGACTACAACAAAAAGTACGGCATCAAAATCATGGGATCGCTCGAAGGTGTGAAAGGCAAAGGTAGAAAAGAAATTAAACCCATGTCAGCCGAATCGATGGTTGAAATGGAAGAAGATTCAATTGATAAAATAAAGAACTACATTAAGGATAAAGCTAACAGCGATAAGCCGTTTTTCCTGTATTGGGCTTCCTACGCACAACAAATGGCCTCCTCACCAAGAGAATACCGTTTTAAGGAAGGTCTCGATCATCGTAACAACCAAAGTGCTCAACTTGCACAACATGATGACTACATGCAACAGCTTCTGGATACGGTCAAAGAAGCCGGCATAGAGGAAAACACCCTTATCGTCTGGGTCAGTGATAATGGCCCGATGTATGCTTTCTGGCCTAACGCAGGATATTCATGGCTACGCGGTGCCAAAGGCGAAGTCTATGAAGGTGGTATGCGCACACCGGGTTTTGCGGTTTGGCCCGGTATGATCGAAGCGGGTCAACAGCCCATGGACATGATCTCTGTTACCGATCTTTTTGTCACCGCGGCCCGCGTAGCCGGTGCAGAAAAGAAGCTCCCTTCAGATCGCGTTATTGATGGCATTGATCAGTTACCTTTACTTTTAAATGGTGAGGGCAATGGACGTCGGAATCATATGTTTTATTATAGCGGCAAAGATTTGAAAGCCGTGCGAATGGAAGATCACAAACTGGTTATTATTCCAGGCTCCAAAGGTGGCCTGCCCAATTATGAACTCTACAATCTGATTCGGGATCCTGGTGAAAAATTTGGTGCCATGTACAATCATCTCTGGTCTATAGTGCCGTTCCAACGTCTGGTCGGTTCGCATAAGAAATTGATCAAACAATTCCCTAACCGAGATATAAAGTCTGGTCTGTTTTAAGACTGAAGAAGTGTAAGCTCTAAAACAATGAGAGGTTATGCTGGTACTTACCAGTGTGACCTTTTTATTTTTCTTTAGGTGAGAAAACAGTCAAGCGCAGTAAGGGATAGAGCATAATCACGATCAGACCGGCAGTAATAACTTCGATGACGATAATATCTGTTAGTACATAATGTGCCAGAATCACACTACTGAGAATGGTGATAACGCCTGCCCAGTTAATTGATTCAACCTTAACCGAAGAGTTTAATTTCTTCTCCAGTAAAGGTGTCACAATAAAATAATCAACGAGAATAACACCGGAGAGCGTACTCAATAATACTCCTAGCAAACCAATCCAGGCCTCTACCAATTCAAGAATATGACCGTACAACATCAACAAAGCGATCACATTCGCCATCAGCACAAAAATAAAACGACCAGGCCGCCAGCCAAGCAAGGCATCAAAGAAATTCGTCAGTGATAAAGACGCGCCATAACAATTTAATACCTGAGCTTTAGCCTGCGCCACGATCATGAGAATAAAACCGATCACACCGCCAAACAACATGAACGTAGCCGCAATACTGTCAGGACTATTCACCACCAAAGCTCTTGCTTGCTGCATGGATAAACCCTGCGACTGCATATAATAGCTGCTGAGCCCATCCGCTGCGGCAAACATTAATACCCCGCCAATCAGCATGACGATAACGGATTGAAAAAAACCTCCAATGACAACCGCCGCTGTCGCATGTGCCGTTGAGCGAGCATAACGACCATAGTCCACTGACACTAAGGGTAAAGCACACGCGGGGCCAATCAGAATATTAAAACTGAAAACGAACTTGTCCCAATCCGAGTGGATACCCATTCCTTCCAATGCCACGCTGGGAAGCTGACTTGGAAAAACAAAACTATCCAGCAATGATGTCTCTGCCTGAATCAATACATTACTCAATACCCATGCCATCACGAATAAAAATGCGATAAGCATGACTGATGAAAAACGAGCAATAAGAGTAAAACCAAAGGTTGTAACGAGAATCCATAATAATGTAAGCCCAGCGTAAATACTCACTTTGAAAAACAGTGTATCGGGCAATTCCAGAAAATAAAGAATACCCCGGTAAAGTAGGGCATTTTCGAGCGCCAGCATACCTATAATAAGCAAACTGAAAATTATAGATGCCAAAACAGACCCTTTTACTCCAAGACCATATTGTCGGGTGATTAAGGTATTGGATTTGCCGGTATGAACAGCAACGTAGGACAAGCCCCATCCAAGTAAACTGCCAATAGCAAAAGATAATAAACCTGCAAGCAAGGCGATTTTGATTCCTGCAACAAAACACACCAGCGCACCAAAAAATAGAATGACTAGAGTGGTGACGATGCCCGCCGTGTTCCAGGTAAGACTTAACCAACTAAGACGATCTTGAGCGGGAACCGCTTCAAGAGAGTGATCATCAACTAGTGATTTCAGATTCTTTGACATACAAATCAGAGTACCTTTGAGCTACTTAACTGTCTATAATATTATGAATGTTTACTTCACTATGTGCCGTGTTGAAGATACGTCACTCATTATAATAATAAACAGGACATCGTTATGAAGACACGTGCCGCACTTGTGAGGGAAGAAAAAGGAAACTTCCAAATTGAAGAATTAACACTAGGCGATCTTCGTCCAGACGAGGTTCTCGTTAAAATTGCAGGAGCGGGTATTTGCCATACTGATCTTATTTCACGCGATCAAATTTATCCTGTCCCCCTTCCTTGCGTCTTTGGTCATGAAGGATCCGGTACCGTTGAAGCTGTCGGCGCCGATGTCAAAAAAGTCTCTGTCGGTGATCATGTAGTACTGAGTTTTCAATCCTGTGGCACTTGCCGTAATTGTCTCGCCGGTCAACCATCTCGTTGTATTAATATTTTTCCCTGCAATTTTGGTGGCTGTCGAACTGATGGCTCACTGACCTATAACAATGAAGGTGAGCAGATTCATGCAAACTTTTTTAATCAGTCTTCCTTTGCTGAATTCGCAATCGCCAGTGAACGTAATACAGTAAAGGTCACAGATAAAGTGCCACTGGATATCCTTGGTCCACTTGGCTGCGGTATCCAAACAGGTGCGGGTGCCATATTAAATAATTTAAAACCAGAAGCTGGTAGCGCTATTGCTATTTTTGGCTGCGGCTCAGTTGGTTTGGCTGCCTTAATGGCGGCAAAATTAGCAGGCTGCACGCAAATTATCGCTATTGATCTTATGGACGAGCGACTGAACATGGCGAGCGAACTCGGCGCAACACAAACAATCAATGCCAACTCAGGATCAGTGGTGGAAAGTATTCATCAGGCTAGCGGGGACGGTGTTAATTATTCTGTTGAATGTACTGGTGTTGCCTCTGTGCTTAGACAAGCCGTCGATTCGCTGAATAACACCGGTACCTGCGCACTTGTCGGCGCTGCACCTCCGGGTGAAGAGTGCAAAATCGATATGAATAGCATTATGTTCGGACGAACCCTAACAGGTGTTATTGAAGGTGACGCTGTGCCAGATATTTTTATACCTCAGCTCATTGCACTCTATGAACAGGGAAGTTTCCCTTTTGACAAATTGATTCAATTTTATCCACTGAATGAGATTCAGCAAGCCGTTGAGGATATGGAAGCAGGTCGGGCAATCAAACCTGTCTTACGCCCCTGAAAACCTTCGTGTTTAATATTCCATTCCTGCCTATTCAGCTCCTCGAAGGGCAGGTGCTAAATCTAATGATTATTTTCGTTATCGGGATAGCGACAGACAAAAATCTCTGCAACGATACAAATTACATTTTGAGAATCTGACTACAATGAAATATTCCAACTCGAGTCGACGCCGTGTACTGAAACAGTTTGCTTCTATGACAGCATTGGGTGCTGTCAGTTTGCTACGTAGTCCCGGCGTTTTATCTGCGACGCCGGATAAAGCGAAAGATAAAAAAATCGATAACTTCAGCGGCAATGTTGTACACAGGCAAGACGGAAATTACGAAGAATGGCGTCAGTCAATGCATTGGCATCATTCCAAACCGAGCCGATACCCCGATTCAATCGTACAGGCACATAGCGAAAAAGATGTCATAGCGGCAGTAAAACATGCTGCACATCATGGTTTGAAAATTTCCGTGCATAACACCGGACATAACGCCATGGGATCGTCTCTTAGGAATGGCGGCATGTTACTGGACGTTGGTTCCATGGCAGAAATTGAAATTGATGAAAACAAACAAATCGCTTCAATTCAACCCGGCGTCAGGAGTATTCAACTTATGGCCGCTGCACGCAGCAAAGGATTGAGTTTCCCAACGCCACATTGTCCAACCGTCGGCTTAAGTGGTTTTACCATGGGCGGAGGCCAGGGCTGGAACTGGGGAAGTAATGAAGGCATGGCCTGTTTTTCAATTCTTGCGGCTGATATCGTAACGGCCGATGGCCAACTTCGGCACGCCAGTGCGGACGAAAACCCTGATTTGTATTGGGCAGTGCGCGGTGCCGGTCCCGGTTTTTTTGGTGTTGTGACTCGTCTATGGCTGAAACTTCATCCATTACCGAAAGCGATTCATGCCAGTAACTACATCATTCCTCTCGACAAACTCGATGAAACCACCGCAATTAGTGATCAGCTGGTAAATAATTCACTGGATAAGCGTGTTGAGTTTATTAATCTGCTGGCGCACAGTCCTGTCGCACCTGCAGGTACCCGCGCTGAAGATGCGAAGATATGTTTCGTTACCGCTTTCGCATTTGGTGACTCTGAGGAAGAATCTATTGACCTGCTCGCACCTGTGACTACATCTAAACTGGGAAAACTAAGCTTGCACAAAGAAGAGAAGCTGGCTTTCTCCTATGAAGGTCTTTTCAACAAGTATTTCAGTCTGCAAGTTCCTGCCGGCATGATGGCGCGCTACAAAGTAGATAATGTCATGACTGACGAACCGGCAAAAGTGCTACATGACCTCGCGGATCATTTCCGCAAGGCGCCATCACATCATGCTCACGTCCTTTCGGCGATGGGTCTGAATCTTAAACACCATGATGATGCCTGTTTTTCTTCTATCGCCACGACCTATGTTGGCTGTTATGCGATCTGGGATGATGAGAAAGATGATGACGCTAATTATAAGTGGTTAGGTGACTGTATCCCCCTGATGGAACCCTATAATAAGGGTCATTATGTAAATGAAGTTGAACCACGATTTAATCCGAATAGATTGCGCGAATGTTTTTCCAGCGAGGCCTGGGCAAGACTGGAACAACTCCGCTCAAAATATGATCCCAAAGGAGTGTTTCACCATTATCTGCGTGAGAGCTAAGTAGGCGTGGAGAATAACATTAACGTATAATCTGAATTGCTTTAAACAATAATGGGTAAATCAATATGACACTATCACGCAGAGAATTTGTAAAGAAAGGTAGTTTAAGTTTAAGTTTCGCCTTGGCGGGTTCGCATATACTGCTAAGCCCTGCCGAAGCTCATGCAAAAAAAATACCTTTTAGCGTTCTGACTAAGGACGAAGTCAAAACTCTGGAGAGTGTATGCGAAATACTTCTTTCCGGTGCCACAGAATCCGGCGTTGCACATTTTGTCGACCACCAATTGGGATCTGACCCAAATGATAGTTTACTTGTATTAAAATATTTTGGCTTTCCTCCGCCTTACACTGATTTTTATCGTCCGGTATTAGCGGCGCTTAAGCAGTTAAGTCAAAGCATGTTTAGCTTAGACATTCAGTCTCTTGATGAAAAGCAAGGTCGGGAATTTATCGAAGCTATGAGAGACAAAAATCCTCCTGATTGGAAAGCACCTCCGGCGCCACTCGCCTATCTTGCCTTACGTAACGACGCAGTTGATGTTGTCTACGGCACACCGGAGGGTTTCAAAAAACTCGGCGTTCCCTATATGGAACATATTCTGCCACCGGAGGGCTGGTCATGAGTAAAAATGAAAAAGTCGATGTTGTCGTAGTTGGTACTGGTGCCGCCAGCAGTGTCTATGCCGCCTTGTTAGCTGAGTCTGGCAAAAGTGTTGTCATGCTTGAGAAAGGCAATGCTCGAAAACTCGATGATCTCTATAGCTCACAAACCTGGGCACGGCGTCTGAAATGGGCGACGCCACACATGATGGAAGAAAGTAAAGATAGCATCTGGTACAACTTTAATGCCGGACATGGTTATGGCGGTGCTGCAATTCATCATTACGCAGTGTGGCCACGTTATCACCCGGAAGATATGAAAGAACTTTCGCTTTACGGCAAAGGCCTGGACTGGCCCTTCGAATATGATGTCTTACGTCCATTCTACGATCAGATTCAAAGTGATGTCGGCATGTCAGGGGACGCAGAGAAAGAGATCTGGCGACCCGCAGGCGATCCCTATCCGCTACCACCGGTATTACAATCGAATCACGGTACTGTTTTGGCAAAAGGCTTTGCAGCTTTAGATCAACCCACCTCGCCTATACCCATGGCGATTCTGTCACGCCCTTATAAAGGCAGAGATGCCTGTATCTGGGATGGCTGGTGTGACGCCGGATGTCCTACCGGCGCACTCGCTAATCCACTAGTGGTATTTATTCCCCGCGCATTAAAAGCGGGTGCAGTGATGAAATCAGACTGTCAGGTCACACGTGTTTTGACCGACTCAAAAGGCGAACGCGCTAGCGGTGTAGAGTATTTTGATAGTAAAGGTGAACGTCATGAACAACATGCTGATGTTGTTGTACTCGGTGCTTTTACAATTGAAAACCCACGTATTCTGCTGAACTCCGCCACAGACAAACATAAAGATGGATTGGCTAACTCCAGTGGCACGGTAGGTAAGTACATCATGTCTCACCCGGCCGTCACCGCATTTGGCATGTTTGACGAAGACACGGAAAATTATCTCGGTGCGACCGGTGGACAACTATTAACTCAACATCGTTACCCTAAAGAAGAAGGCGCATTTGGTTCTCAACAGTGGGAAATTGCTCTCGCCCTAAAACCCAATGATTTACTCGGTATCGCTATGAGTCGCGCCGATCTGTTCGGTAATGATCTACATAAATTCATGAAAGAAGGCTCTCGTAGTATGACGTCTATGGTGGCCGTAATCGAAGACCTTCCACAGGCCGAAAACCGTATTGAGCTATCCGATAAAAAAGATAAATATGGCATGCCCCTGGCTTTGGCTAAACACACCTGGCACGACGAAACCCGAAAACTTTTTCATGCCACGGCTAAAGAAGGCCTGGAAATTGTTAAAGCTGCTGGTGCAAAGGAAGCCTGGCATAGTCCTCCGGGTGGTCAACATATAATGGGTGGTACCATTATGGGCAGTGATCCAACAAGCTCAGTCACTAACGAAAACGCGCAATGTCATGACGTGCCTAATCTGGTATTAGGCGGTGGCGGCGTTTTCCCAACCAGTTCTTGTGTAAACTCAACCTACACCATACATGCAATGGCAATGAAATCAGCGCAGCATTTGGCGAAGAACTGGTCGGCAATCGTTAAATAATAATGCCTTCGCGACGAAATTCAGTTGCTATGTCCGAACAGGAAGTTCGGGCATATATACAAAACAACTCTCGCCTGATTCTGGTAACAAATGGCCTCAAGGGTTACCCTCACGCGATGCCAATGAATTATATCTATACTGACGATCATCGAATTGTAATGACAACATTCAGAAAAAGTCAGAAAGTTAAAAATTTGCAACGCGATCCTCGGGCCACATTATTGGTTGAGTCCGGCGATAATTACCAGGAATTAAAGTCCGTACTTTTCTACGCAGACGCAGAAATCATTAGCGACAGTACTCAAATCAGAGAGATAACAGAATTACTGATTGGAAAATGGGTTGGTGCAAACCAAAACGAACTGAAGACAATGAAGGAACAAGCATTTTCCGCAGTCTCTAAAAAGGTGTTACTGTCTTTCACCCCTGATTCCTCAATCTCATGGGATCACGGTAAACTCGATGACCGGTATTGATATAAGCTATTCATTTTATACAGATAAATATATCTAGTTGGATTCCAGTAACAGCAGTTGCGAAGTTCATTCTCTAAATTTTTTTTCCCTGACATATGAAACACCATGGCAAAACGTAAACTAAGTCGTAGACAAGCCTGGCGGGTTCAAAAAATCCAGGATGAACGGGCAGAGCGAGCAAATAAACGTGCTGGTCTTATTGACCAACAGTTAAACGAAGGCGAACTAGGTGACGAACAGACAGGTCTGGTAATAGCCAACTATGGCAGCCAGGTCGATGTAGAATGCCAACGCGGCGATAATGCCGGTCTTATTAGACGTTGTCATCTTCGCGCTAATCTTGAAACTCCGGTTACAGGCGATCAGGTGATTTGGCGAAGTGGCGATCCCACGGGTGTCGTTGTCGCTGTTGAATCTCGCAAATCAGAGTTAACTCGTCCGGATATCAACGGCAAACAACGCACCATTGCTGCAAATATTGACTATATTGTCATAGTTCTCGCACCGTTACCGGAACCGCATTCGCAATTGATTGATCGTTATTTAATTGCTGCAGAGTCAGTATCTATAAAGCCTCTTATTTTACTTAATAAATTTGACCTGATAACAGATGAAAATCGTTTGAGGCTTGAAGAGTTACTATCCTTATACCCACAACTTGGCTATCAAGTTCTCGAGGCTTCGACAAAGACAATGAATGGTCTTGATGCCCTTGAAGCTATCCTTAAAGATCGTACAAGTGTATTTGTCGGGCAATCCGGCGTAGGCAAATCGTCTTTAATTAAATCTCTTTTACCCGGCGTTGATGTGAAAATTGGTGAGTTATCAGAGAAGCATGCTGAAGGTATGCATACCACTACAACTGCCAAACTCTTTCACTTTCCCAGAGGCGGTGATCTAATCGACTCTCCCGGCGTGCGTGAATTTGGTCTTTGGCACATGGAAAGAGGACAAATATTAGATGGTTTTGTAGAATTCAGACCTTATCTCGGACGTTGCAAGTTTCGTAATTGTCTTCACGACAATGAACCTGGATGTGAATTGCAGGAAGCCGTCAAACGTGGTGATATCAGTGAACGTCGGCTAAAATGTTTTGAATTGATTGCACAGTCCTTAGAGACAATGCAACGTTAACAACCGAATCAGGATAGAACGTTTTGCGGATCCAGTGCAGTTTTCAGATATTCCTGTAACACCTTCATCCCCGGGTCGACACTTTGTTCAATGTTCAGATCAGGATGGTTTGATCTTGAATGCGTCAGACTGAAACCCTCTTCTGCTGCATTTTTAATCAGTTCATTGATACAGTTCTCTGACTGTGCTCGCGAGTCATCATCAAAAAGAAAATAATTTCGTTTTACTATAGAACGCCAGCCCGCAACACATTCACTCAAATCATCAAGCTGATATTTCTTCAACGTTTCTGCAACGATGCTATTGAGTTTCACTATTTCTTCGCCACTCGGAGGACAGGCAATGCCAATATCACAACGATACGTCCCCTGCCATTGGTTGAGGTTATCAAAGCCATCTACCGGAATACCACGCATTAATCCTTCTCTTGCTGACCAGACTGCTTCACCTTTACGATTATCATCGGTATACAAGATCGAGCCTTCAATACTGCCAAGCGCGCCACTGACCATGGGCCAAAGCACATCGACATTATCTGGAGTGTTATACAAGGCGCCATAAACATTCCATTCGCCAAGCTTGAAATCCTCTTTTATTTTTTCGATATCAAGCCCACTTTCTGATAAGTAATCACCTTGTTTTATGTAGGGTAAGGCATCAAGAAGCGCATTACTTATCACAACCGAATTAGGCACAATGACATTGATCTTGAGGTCGCGCAGAATTTCAACTGCAGAAGCAATATCCTGCTTCCCTCTCAAACTCAGCATAAACGGCTTGTAGGCTGGAGGAGCCGGCATTAGCCACAAACCAATCTTGGTGATAATACCCAAATTTGATTGAGTAAATATCGGATCTACCCAGGGACCAAAACCCCATTTAAATAATTGCCAGATATTGTTACCGGGCAATGCGCCCATGGTGGTACGTACGAGTTCGCCATCCGCCAACATAACTTCCATGCCACATTGCATCATCATATGATCACCATAAGGCGTATAGCCAAATTCGTGATCTGCAAAACTCGATGCAAGAGAGCCTAAACTGTCACGATCGCAATCTATCCAGAGGCCCGTCTTATTATCTTGTAAATATTTATATAGTTGTGCATTAGTGACGCCAGGTTCGATTAATGCGTAGGCAGACTTTGTATTGACCTCAACAACCTGATCCATGTTTTTTAGGTCTATTAACAAAACGTTATTGCTGCCCTGAATTTTTAATGTTGCGAAGCCATGAACCTGAATAGTAAATTTAATT
>Ga0055584_100001029_pt1 | contig 26996 bp, 23 predicted proteins | sample OSDHelmetaG_FD_58716 | JGI IMG/M metagenome (GOLD analysis project Ga0055584, IMG submission 58716) | Pelagic marine sediment microbial communities from the LTER site Helgoland, North Sea, for post-phytoplankton bloom and carbon turnover... | ecosystem: Environmental > Aquatic > Marine >...
CCATCAGCGCGCCGGCGAAAGCGTTCGGCATCGAACACGCCTGTTCCATTTGAGCGTGCGCGTTGGGATCGATGCCAGCGTTTCCCCAAGTCTGGTAATCGACAGGCTCAGGGCGCACGAAATCACGGTCTTCAATCAAGTCTTTCGACAGCGCAGCGAGATGCGTGTCAGCCGAGAACGATTCCGGTTCCGCAACACATTGCGCTACGACATCTTTGACATCGATGCGCAACGGCTTTTCGACCGTGCGGTTGTACTTGGCAATCGACTGTACGGCTTGTGTTGCAGTGGACATACAATGTTTGGGGACGCCGAGCTTGGCGAGTTGACGTGGATTCATAGCTTCTCCAATGTTTTTTCTGTTTTGTTTCTATTGAAGCAGAAGACACCGGGAGTCGCCACAGGTTCAGTGCGAAAGGGGAGCATGGAAAGCGGAAAACGGTTTGATTTTGAGGCTAAAGCTCAAAGAAGCAGAGACACGCGAAGAAATGTATTATTGAGCCGATTGCGGGAGCTTGTTTTCCGCTGCTGGAAATTCTCTCTTCACTAAGCGTCTCATCCAGCCTATGATTCAATGAGTGAGTGCAAATCTGGGAGCCCCTCATGAATACAGAAACGACACCTGTTCAAACTCCTCAACCCACAGTGACAGCCATTCGTGTCGTGTTGCATCTCTGTCTCGCGATTTTATTGACTTACAGTCTGGTGACTCAAGGCGAAATTTTTATCCCATTCTTTTTGATACTCTGGATGGTTGGGTTGAGACTGGGCTTACGCTTCAAAAGCCAGAGTGACTCTCGCTTTAACGGCTGGAATGTCTTTGCACTGCATGCAAGCATATGCGCAATCGGTGTGATTCTTGCGCTAAACGCTCCCGGTAAGACCGCTGAGATATTGATGGGCCAAGAGGTCACACTACCGAAAACTCGGATGACGATTTCCGAATTACGTGACCATATGAAAGAGTATCGACGCGACGCTTACCCAACATCCGTTTCATTTTATTCATCTGGTGAAGAGAGCGAAGCGAAAGAGGATGAACTCGTGCTATTGTTCCCTTCGACGAAGTTGCCTTTTCGGGAGTTTGTCAACACGCTGAAAGAGCAGGGTGATTATACGGGACGTTTTCTCAGTTGTGGAAATTGCAGCTCATTGTTGAAGGGAGAAAGTTGTAACTTCGGGTATTCGCTCAGCAAGAACAACAGAGACTGATCTGACCTGTTACGAATTCTCCAGTGATTTTTGATATCTCCGCCACAGGACATGTGGCTTGTCCGCTTTGATTTTGACATGTCCACATTCGCCGCAAATGTCGGCTTTCAATTCGCCCCACACCCATTCTTTGAAGAATGTTGCTTGCGGATTTCCGGGAAAAGCGACTTGCAGCTTCGTGTCTGAGTATTGTCCCTGATCGTAGATTTGCACATCGGGGATGATCTTGTCGGAGTCGCATTTTTCGCAGGTGGTGGTCATGGTTTGGTCTTTCTAGTTCCCCGCTCATGAGAGTCAATCAACCTCGAATATGCCGACACGGAGTGTCGGCTTACAGTGCAAGTCCAATATCGTTTGTCTTGCTGGGTTACGACTCGCTTCGCTCGTCTAACACCAGCCTACCGCTCTACATTCTAATCCCCACGAAATCCTAACTCCTAACCTCTCTCTCATCGACACAGGAACTTTCGTTTGAACGACGAGTAGCAATCTTGCGTGCAATATTTGGTGTCGAGCCAGAGAGACTCACACCAGCCGTCTCCTTCCTCGCGGATCGGTTCCGGTGGTTCGAGATTAAGGACATGGCTTTCATGATAGCGTTTGGCTTGCGTGATGCCGTCCCGTAATGAACCGGGAGAGACCTTGGGAGGATTTCGTGCCCGCATGATGTCCGACGCCATCAACGCATCCGTCACGTACTCGGCACAATGCACTCCTTCGCAGCGTTTGCCGGTCAGATGATGTTTGACGGAGTAAGGGCGACCAAGTTCGTTTTTCAGATGCGCCACAAACGGCGTTCGCAGCTTTTCTTTGAATTCAAAATTTGGCTGATAAACGTGGAGTTCATCGGGAGCGCTGACAGCGATATATTTTTCGAGTGACAGTTTGCGAACACCGACGCCGTTAGTCGATTCGTAAACCATGGGTCGGTCATCTTCGACGACCACGGTGGCAACGTGAGTGTATTCAGAGCGTGAGAAAACTTTCACGGCGAGACAATCCCCCTGACTGAAGAGCAGGGTGCCGGTCTGTACGTCGTCCGCGAGTTGCTCCGCCATGACTTGATGCGACGGGCAAACTTCAACAGTGGGTGCGGCCGGACTGCCGGCCAAAATGACGGTTGCGAGTAACAGTTGCATGAAATTCTCCGTCAACATGCAGGAGTTTGATTGAGTCATCGGGTGATGAGAGAGTGATCATACGCAATCTCTGTCTCATTGGACGACAGAAGTTTGGAAAAACCACGCGAACAAACCATATACCATTTCATAGACTGGAGATACGGCTAGGCTGTTAACGGAAAGCGTAAAGGAAATAGGAGTCAGGAATCAGGATTTAGGTAGGATGCCCAGTGAGTCGCATTCCAATCGGACCAACCTCGCACCGGGTGGCGGAGGGCGCACCACTTCGCGGAAGCCCCCGTTAGTAACAACCCTCATCGCTCATACCGATACAGAGTGTCGGCCTACTTGAGCGTCTAGAATTGATCGTGCCGCGATTGCGCAAGCAAGCAATTTCTACTACGGCTGAATGCCTTTGATCACTCGAAATTGCTTGTCGCTGACCACTTCGACACGCCGAAAGAGCTTGGGCATTTCGCGGAGATACCAACCGGGCTTCTTGGCGACAACGTAAATGCGAGCGCCTGGTTTGAGGCATCGATGTGCGCCCTCCAGAAACAGTTCGGCGATCTTGTAGTTCGAATAGTAGGGGGGGTTGGCGAGCACAACATCGAAAGCCGCTCGCTCCGGTTGCTCGACTTCATCATCAAGTAAGACGGAGATATTTTCTAACTCGTTCAGCTCGGCACCGATTTGCGTGCATTGAACGGCGCGGGTATTGGAATCGAGTGCCGTAACATGACCGCGGTCTGCTCTGATCGCTGCGGCGAATGAAACACATCCGCTGCCGCAACCGAGATCGAGAACCTGGTCTTTATGTTTGATCTGCATGGAATCGATCAAACTGCGAGCTCCCAGATCGAGTTGTCGATGATTAAAGACACCCGGACGGCTGACCGCTTTGATCAGTCTTTCCTGATCACGAAAAGCAAACTCACACGAGAAGTCGCGTTCCTTTTTGAGTTCGCCTTTGCGCTGTCCGCTGAGGACCGTGCATTTCTCCATTTCGATTTGGGTCACTTTAGGAAACATCTTCTGCATTTCTTCGTGCAGCCACATGTTCTTCGGCTTCTCGTTGCCGACAATCATCGTCCCGTGCATGCTCAAGTGCTGAAACGCATCCTGCATTTGATCGCGAATCAGCGCCCGTTCTCCCCGAATCGGGAGTGGCAAAAAGACATGATCGTACTCATCGTCGGGCAGATCGGTATCACAGATCAGTTTCAAGTTGCCCGGCATCGGCTGACGTGCTTCGTACGCACGCTCGGCCTGATACTTATCGAGATAGAGGCAACTTACGGTGGCCTCGGGATAGTCGCCAGCAAGTTGTGCGGCGAGCTGCCCGCGCCCCAGTGAAGTGCAAGCGAAGGTCTTTCCCTGGACCGCAGGAAGATGTTCGATCAATAACCGCTCGGCCGATTTGATGCCGAACGGTTTACGTTTTTGAGGAGGTCGACGACCCATGAGCGTCCCTAATTTCTGGTCAGTCGACCCAACAGATGTAACATTTGAGATAATTGGTTTCGGAACACCAGGTGGAGACCGGATGATCGGCGGCTTGACCACGTGCTTCGAGAATCCGAATGGACCGATTGTTTCGTGTTGCAACTTGCGCCAGCATGTCTTCAAAGTCATGTCTGGACACAAGCCCCGAACAACTGCATGTCACCAGCAATCCGCCGTTCGGCATTAAATCGAGAGCACGTGAGTTGAGGCTGAAATAGCCTTTCATGGCCCGATCTACGCCTCGGCGAGTGCGTGCCAGTTTCGGTGGATCGAGAATGACGGCGTCGAATGTTTGCCCTTCGTCAATCAAAGTCCCCAAGTCATCGAAGACATCGACCTGTCGAAACTCGAATTTGTCGGTGACACCATTCAGTTCGGCGTTAGCTTTCGCCAACTCCAAGGCGGACTCTGAAGTATCGGCGGCCAAAACCTTCGCGGCGTTTCCATGAATGGCTGCCGAGAGACCAAAGCCTCCCGAATAACAAAAGGCATCCAAGACTTTTGCGTTGGGTGGAAGGTATTGTGTGAAGGCGCGACGATTGGAACGCTGGTCGAGATAGAAGCCGGTTTTCTGGCCTTCCATCACATCGACTTCATACCGAACGCCGCTATCTTTGATGAGAATTTTTTGGGGAGGAGCTTCACCACGAACCAAGCTGTCTTGCATTTCCAGTTGTTCGAGTTCGCTCATTCCTTTTTCGGTTCGCAGATAGATGCCTCGAGGATTCAGTTTCTCCATTAACAAATCGAGGATTAAGTCGATCTGTTCTGCAACTGCAAGCGAAGTGACTTGCACAAGCAACCATTCGCCAAACTGATCGACGACAAGCCCCGACAGACCGTCTCCTTCACTGAAGACAAGACGTGCGGCTGTTTCTGCATCGGCTTCGCGGAACATTGGGATCCGCAGACGAAAAGCGGAATCAAGAAGTTGCGACCAGAGTTCCCGGTCGATACGTGCTTCTTCTTCCCAGGAAAAAAGTCGAACGCGAATTTGGCTATGTGGGTTGAACAAACCCCAGGCGATAAACTTCTCGTCGTGAGTAAAGACGGCGACTTCGTCGCCCGGCTCAACATCCCCTTCAATGTGCGAAATGGCTCCGCCAAAGACCCACGGATGATGCGAGAAGAAGGGGAGAGCCCGTTTGGGCTTGATAATGACGCGCGGCGATACAGGATCGGAACCGGACATGGGGCTGTTTGATATTTCGTCGTTCAGTTTCACTCCGTGACAACCAAAGTCACGAATTGACACATTTATCGTGCGAGAGCAACTCTCGTTTTCTCAGATCAGTTTTTACTGATCTGACCTATTCAAGCCGGTATTCTAACTTATCTCAACCCCAATTTTGAGTCCAGACCCACTCATTCCCTCAGTTTTGGAGTCAAGTATCCAAAACTAAGCGGGGGGAGCGTGTCGTGATTCTTCGACTTCCTGCAAATAAGCCAGTAAACGGTCGCGTTCATTGGCTAAATGACGGACTCTCAGGAGTGACCGAACCCGTGTTCGTAGTTCCAGTTTATTGACTGGTTTTGTGAGAAAATCATCGCAGCCTGCGGTAACCGCCTTTTCGATGTCGCCACTTTCATTAAGAGCCGTCACCATCAAAATCGGAATTCCCCGTGTTTCGTCTTCTGATTTCAGCTTCTGACACACTTCGTAACCACTCATGCGGGGCATCATGATGTCGAGCAAAATCAGATCGGGTTCACGTTCCGCGACTGCCTCCAGAGCAGCATGACCGTCGTTGACGCTACGGACTTCGTAGTCGTCATCCGACAAATACGCTTCCAGAAGTTCACAGTTAGGAATGTTGTCGTCGACAATCAGGATTTGAGAGCCGCTGAGGTCGTTATCGTGCATGGGTCTGTCGAAATAGGCAAGAATCGTTGGAAATGCTCATCAAAAGAGCATGAATTATCTGACTCTCAGTATAGGGGAGAGACCCGCCGACCGGAATACCGACTGACGCGGAATGTCGCGACTGACAAGAATCTGTGACTCTCCATTTGATCCTGATTGCAAGATCGGTCAGATTAGGGCGCTACACACAAACATCGTTCGGAGTCGATCATGCTGCATTTTTCACGATTTTTGCTCTTTGCCATTGCCATTTTTCTCCCGATGGCAGACCTCGGTGCTTCTGAAAAACCGAACACCCAAAAACCGAACATTATCTGGGTCGTCATCGAAGATATGTCGGCACATTTCAGCAGTTATAGCGAAACCACCATTCAAACTCCGCATATCGACAGCTTGGCCGCAGAGGGTGTGAAATTTACGAATGCCTACGTCACGGCTCCTGTCTGCTCGACATGTCGGTCGGCTTTGATCACGGGCATGTATCAGACCTCCATCGGCGCTCACCACCACCGCAGTGGTCGTGGAGAGCTGAAAATTCAACTCCCCTCGCATGTGAAACTGATTCCCGAATATTTTCAGGAGGCCGGTTACTGGACCTGCAACATGGGAACGCCGAACGGTTCACCCAAACTTGGAAAAACAGACTACAACTTCGAATGGGACGAAGCCGTCTACAACGGCAGCGACTGGGCTGATCGCAAACCGGCACAGCCTTTCTTCGCCCAAATCCAACTGCACGGCGGGAAACTTCGCAGCGGCAAAAACTGGCAACAAAGAGTGAATGAAAAGCTGGGCAGTGCGACTGATCCTGCTGATGTCAAATTGCCTCCGTATTATCCCGACGACAAAGTGCTTCGCGAAGACTGGGCCGCTTATCTCGATACGGTGCGTTGGACCGATCACGAAGTAGGCGAATTGATTGCCCGCCTGAAGAAAGAACAGATTCTCGACGAGACTTACATCTTCCTGATTACCGATCACGGCATCTCTCACGCGCGGGGCAAACAGTTCTGTTATCAGGAAGGGATGCACATTCCGCTCATCGTTCATGGACCTGGATTATTTGGCAATGTGGTACGAGACGATGTTGTGTTGCAGATCGATATGGCGGCCTCATCAATGGGTTTCGCCGGCATCGAAATCCCCGACTATCTGCAATCCAAAAACCTCTTTGCTGATGATTATCGGGCACGCGATTACGTCGTTTCAGCCCGCGACCGTTGTGATGAAACGGTGGACCGAATTCGCGGTGTCACAAACGGCCGCTTCAAATACATTCGCAACTTCCACCATGAACGACCTTACCTGCAACCGAATGCCTACAAAGACGCCAAGCCTATTCTGATTCGCCTGAACGAATTGGCGGACGCGGGAAAGCTGAACAAACACCAAATGTTGCAGATGGCCGACAGTCGTCCCAAAGAAGAATTGTACGACATGCAGAACGACCCATGGGAACTCAAGAACCTGGCCGGTGATCCGTATTACTCAGACATGCTGGAGCGGATGCGTGGAAACCTGCATGAATGGATCGAGACCACCGGTGATCTCGGCGCACAACCGGAAGGGAAAATGTATGACAGTGACATGGCTGTGTACCTCAATACGATCAAACGCCGACATCCTGACCGTGCCGACATCATTCAACGCAACATCGACCAGATGAAAGCGTGGGAAGCGGCGGGAAAATAAGTTGGACGCCTTGTTTTTTTTGACGCAAAGACCCGAAGAGGCAAAGCTACGTGAAGGATCTGAAATTCACTGCGGTAAATGTCGGCTCAAGAAAACAGATAGCCCTGCAACGCGAGCTGCGGGGGATAGTATCTTATGGGATGCGGGACCGATTCACAGGCCAGTGAAACATTCCTCTTTTCCTGATTCCAAAAACAAGAACACTAATCCTCGCTAGTCTTCACTAAACAGACTTAAGAATTTCATTAGTGTTTATTAGCGAAGATGAGTGTTCCTCAATTCGTTTGGCAGATCGATTATTCGAATTTCTTCTTACTGAATTTACGTAAGCCTTCTCGGATTTTCTCTACCGACTTCCATTGTCGAATCAAACCAATTCGTGTCATTCGCTTGATTCGTGGTTTTAATCAGGCGATGGCCCCCATCCTCTTAACCCTCCCCGGTCACTCGCTAACACTCGTCACCGACCCTCCCTTGGTAAGGGAGGGTTCTACAATGCCAAGAACTACATCACTTTCTGCAACTCATCCCCCAAACGCCTGAGTAGATCGAGGGTATAAATCCCCGAGTTGTGGCCGTCGCTGAAGTGAATGGAATAGGCGTAGTTGCCGACCGCTTCGACTTTCGTCAATTTGAGCGGTCCGGCTTCCTGAGGAGATAAGACCGGTAACAGATTCTCTTCCGGTTTTTGTTCAAATTCTTCCGTCCGTTTGACCATGCAGGTCGCACACGGACAGCAATCGCGCAGGACGGAAAAAGGATAGCGATCCGAGCGACCATCGCTCCACATAAAAATGAGAGCGGTGTCGTCGGCGGAGATTGCGGCGGGATGAAGGTCGGTCATGGGAAGATGTCAGTTATGGGTCAATTGCCCCTCCTCATCCGCCCTTCGGGCACCTTCTCCTCCTGAGGAGGAGAAGGACGCAGTCATTGTTAAAAACAATTCAACATAACTACCTGCATACCACCCTCTCTTCCTCTGGAGGAGAGGGCCGGGGTGAGGAGGTGAAGGACTAGCTTTCGGAACTTTGCAACAGTGATCTACTCCGCGTCATTTCGTCGCAAGACATACACATCGCAAGCGGCCAAGCGAATCACACGTTCGGCAACCGAGCCGAGGATCATCCTTTTGAAGCCGTGGTAACCGTGCGACGGAATGACAATCAAATCGGCTCCCAACTCGTTGGCATAGTCGGTGATTTGGACTCCCGGATTACCGATGCGAACCTCTGTGCCGAGTTCAGGAGTGTCCAAAGCCAGTTTTAGCTTATCAAAATGCTCGTTGATATTTTCCGTCCGGGACTCGTCCGAAACTCCTCCGAAGACGACGCCGGGCGAGACCGCATCCAACGCAAACAGAACGTGTATCACATTCACTTGCGAAGGGGAGTCCACGAACGCCAATGCGGCTCGGACAGCCGCTTCGGTGTTGTCCGAAAAATCGACAGGAACGACGACACATTGTTTTTTCATGGTGAATCTCGCTATGCAGATTTAGTTGTGGAGGTTTACTTGAATTCTTTGAATTCGCCGGCTTTGTAGCGTTTCCAATAATCGAGGAGGTCGGCTCTCACTTTTGGTGAGAGTAATGCGACGCCGAGAATATTCGGGAACGCCATTGATAAGATCATCATATCAGAAAAGTCGAGGACCGAGCCGGCATTGGCGATCGCCCCGACAAATACACAGATGAGAAACAGGATTTTATAAAAGACAACACTACGCGCTCCGAACAGCGATTCCCAGCAACGTTCGCCGTAATAGCTCCAGGAGATCACCGTCGAAAAGGCGAACATTACCACCGCGACACTCAAGACCCACGGGAACCAACTGATTTCCGACTCAAAGGCTTGCGAAGTGAGCGCGGCGCCCGAGAGACCGTCGCGGACGACCCAATCCGGGTTATCCCAGGCATTCGTGATCAAAATCACCAACGCCGTCATCGAACAAACCACAATCGTATCGATAAACGGTCCCAATAAAGCGACCGCTCCTTCGCGAACCGGCTCTTCGGTCTTCGCGGCGGAGTGTGCAATAGCGGCAGAACCGACTCCCGCTTCATTACTGAAAGCAGCCCGCTGAACACCGATGACCAGGACACCAATCAAACCGCCTCGAATGGCTTCTCCGGTAAACGCCTGAGTAAAGATGGCACCGACCAACGGCGGGACTTCACCCAGGTGAGTCAGAATGATGTACAGACAAGCGATGATATACATGAAGCACATCGAAGGAACAATTTTTTCCGCTGCAGCACCGATCCGTTTAATACCGCCGATAATCACAACCCCGACGAGAACTGCCATCACGAGCCCGTAGATCATGTTGAAAGTCTGCGAGAACTTGTCGATCTCTTCCTGTCGTTTGTTCTTTTCCTGTCTTAGTTCGGAAACGACTGCCGTCTGCTTGTTGATGGCTGCGTCTTCAATTTTCTGATCAAGTTCGGCGACAAGTTTGCGTTCTTTTGATTGCACCTGTTCCAGTAGCGTCGAACCGGACTGATTGATCTGAAACATATTACCGCCGCCGAAACTGGCGAGAATACACATCACAACAAACAGAAACGCCAGCACACGCCCGAGACCACCCAATCCGATCTCCGCGAGACCGGTTTTGAGATATCCCATCGGACCACCCAGAATCGAGCCGTCCGGTTTGACCGTGCGATATTTTTGACCCAGCGTACATTCCGTAAATTTACTCGTCATGCCGAACAAACCGCACAAGATCATCCAGAAGAACGCTCCGGGACCACCTTGTGTCATGGCGATGGTCACACCGGCAATGTTTCCTAAACCTACGGTCGCCGAAAGTGCCGACATGAGTGCTTGCAAGTGAGTCACTTCTCCATCTTCGTCGGGGTTATCGTACTTTCCTCGGACAACCTCGATGGCATGACTGAACCCCCAGAAGTTGACACCTCTCATGTACAACGTGAAATAGACGGCTCCCAATGCGAGCCAGAGAACAACGATCGGTGCTCCACCCACTTTGTCGGATTGAATGTGTTGGCCATCATCTGTCGTTTTCAACCATCCCGCATCGGCCAGAGTTTTCGCTTCCGAATCGGTGAGTGAGGTTTCCGCATCGAGTAAGCCCCGCATGTCGCCGACAAGCTGAAAGGTCTCACCCTCTTTGACTAATTTGGCACCGTGTCCGAGCTTGAGCGTTTTGTCTCCAATCTCAACCGGTGGCAATTTGACAGCGAGGTATTCAACCTCTTGATCGTCGAGTTTGCCCATCCGGTAGTACCGATCGTCGACAGTGACGGGATCGATCAGCTTCTTGCGATAGAATAACGCTTCCAGGTCATCGGGGGCGATGGTTTCATCTGCCGAAAGTCCATCCACCGTCAGTTTCTGAAATGGCCCTTCACTCCCTTTCTCGCGAACATAAATGTCGCTGCCGGTAAAGGAAACGAATTTTTCGGTCTGCGCGCCTAAGCGATAAAAAAGCACACCCGCCATGTATTCCACTGCCTTGGCAAATGCCGAATCAATCTGTTCAAGAACTTTCGGCTTCTCTTTGGGTTCCGCATCTTCAATGGCGGGAAGTGGCTTGTCGGGAGGTGCGACAGCCTCTCGAACCACGGGTATGGAGGGCTTTGATTCTGTCTTCGTCGACTTGTCGGAGTTGTCAGATTCGGACGCCTCGACTTGCTTTTTTACTTCACCTTTCTTCTCAACCAAAGGTGTCGACTCAGACGAATTTTGTGCCCACCCGAACTGAGAGAACCCATAAATTCCAAATAATACCACCCCCAGACTGATCGCAAATCGGAGACGAGAGGTCGCGGGACGTTGAAATCTCTTCATGAGAACTTTCCTTGCAATTTAGACTGCATCCGTTGAGCGATATGAGTGGTAAACAGAGATCTGAGGCATAGGATCTCAATGAGTGAAGCAGTATAACGAGCAAGAACTTAGGAACAATCAATTTCGCCCGGATCAGAATAAAAACAGAGATCCAGTCTCAATTGGACGATTTTTGACAGTGAGAATTGTGAGAATTGCCCAAGCTGTCTACTATGGAGTAAACAATCAATCGTCTTCGCTTTCCTCTTTCCAAGGGACGATGACAGTCAGGTCTTCTCAAATGCAATCAAATATCGAAACGAATGATCGCGAATTTCTGGAAGAACTCCATCGTATGGGAGCTTCCACAATTCAGCAGATCTGCGACGCCACGGAAGTCACAGCGACTGCGGTACGTCAGCGATTGATTCGCCTAGAAGGTCGAGGACTGGTTGATCGGAAAGCAGTTCGCGAAGGACGTGGACGACCGCATCACGTGTATCAGGTCACCATCGCCGCTCTGCGATCTTTGGGCGATAATTACAGCGATTTGGCGTTAATTCTGTGGCGAGAGTTGATGCAGATTGAAGAAGAGGAAGTTCGCCAGCGGGTCATGGAACGAATCAAACAATCATTGATTCAACAATACAGCAAGAATATGAACGGGCGTTCGGCTCTCGACCGTTTTATGGAGCTTCGCACCTCCTTGAACGATCGCGGATTCAATGTGGAAGTCGATGGAAACGTGGACTTACCCGTTTTAAGAGAAAATAGCTGCCCTTATCACGAACTTGCGAGCCAGGACTCTTCCATTTGCGAAATGGAGCAGTCGGTTTTTGAGGAAGTGTTGGGGATGAAAATAGAACGAACACAGTGTTGTATGGATGGGCATCATTCCTGCGAATTTGTGCCAGTTTCTGAGGCCTCGTGACCTTTGCATCCGCAGAGTCACCGGTTACATTAGAAATTGCTACAGATTCACAAGAATGTCCGTGGATATCGGTGGTTCGCCGACAGTTTTCACAAACGAGCTAGGAAAGCAGCAAGATGACTTGGATCGAAGGACGCTTTGAAGAAAACGTCATTACGACCACTCTCGAACAAGCCATGAACTGGGCTCAAGAGTCCAGCGTGTGGCCGATGACGTTCGGGCTCGCCTGTTGTGCCATTGAAATGATGGCCACCGGCGCGTCTCGTTACGACATCGACCGGTTCGGGGCCGGTGCTTTCCGCGCAACTCCACGGCAAGCCGACCTCATGATCGTCGCCGGGACAGTCACCTACAAAATGGCAAGTCGTGTCCGTCGTCTGTATGAACAGATGGCCGACCCGAAATATGTCATCGCCATGGGTGCCTGCACAGTCGGTGGCGGACCGTACTTCAAGCACGGCTATCATGTTGTCAAAGGTGTCGATTTGGTGGTTCCCGTGGACGTTTATGTTCCCGGTTGTCCTCCTCGACCCGAGGCTTTGCTCGAAGGACTGATGCGAATCCAGGACAAGATTAAGTCTCGCAAACTGGGCAAAGTGTCCGGGACTGCAGGCTTCGGTCAAAAGGGTGAAAAAATTGGCGACGAAATTATCCTGCCACATCATAGTGGTTACGGAGAAGTTGCCGGTACCACCGCGACCGCTTGAAGTCTTGTTTCGGTTCCATTCAGACAATTCATGAGCCAGACAACGCTTGAGAGAGTCCTCTCTCTCAAAGTGAATCACTTGTGTGAAAAACGCCTGTGTCGCCAATGCGACTCTGTGCATTGATCATTCTGCGCCCCTGCGAATGAATCACAAGACGTATTTCATTGTGAAATCACCGAAGAAATTTCGGTTTAAGACATAACAATTCATTTACTGATATTCCGACCGAGGAATCGACCAACATGACCAGTTTACTGAAGATCGAAAACCTGCACGTTAATGTCGAAGAAACCCCCATTTTGAAAGGGGTTAATCTCGAAGTGAAAGCGGGAGAGATTCACGCTTTGATGGGAGAAAACGGCTCGGGGAAAAGCACACTCGCTTATGCTCTCGCCGGTCATCCCAAATACACGATCACCGAAGGAACAGTCGAGTTGGACGGTGCCAAACTCAACGAACTCGACCCCAGTGAACGAGCCCGTTTGGGACTGTTTCTGGCGTTCCAATATCCGGTCACCATTCCCGGCGTGAAAGTCGCCGACTTCTTGCGACACGCAATCTCTAACATTCGTAACCCTGACCGTAAGGAAGGGGAGGGACTTGTCCCGATGCGAGAGTTCCGCAAAGAACTGAAGGAACAAATGGGATCGCTCGACATGAAAGTCGAGTTTGCTCGTCGTTACTTGAACGAAGGATTTTCGGGCGGTGAGAAGAAGCGGATGGAAATTCTGCAACTCGCCATGCTCAAACCAAAGTTCGCGATCCTCGACGAGACCGACTCCGGCCTCGACAGCGATGCGGTTCGCTTTGTGTCAGAAGGACTCACGAAGCTGACCGGTCCCGAGATGGGCGTGATGATCATCACTCACCACGAACGACTATTACAGTACAACATTCCTCAATACGCTCACGTGATGATGGGCGGTCGTATTGTGGAAACGGGCGATGCTTCTCTCGCCGAGGAAATTCACTCGGAAGGGTACACCGCACTTCGAGCGCGTCACCCGGAAGCTGCCGCCGAACAAGAGCAAGTCGAAGCAGTCACTCAGTAATTCACATTTTCAGACTTCTCGGACTTAGTACCGAATTCATAAAAAACCAAGGAGCCTTTCATGGCGACTGATTCACCTAAAAAAGATGTTGGCGTCGGCGATTACCAGTACGGGTTTCACGACCAAACCGACACATACACCTTCAAAAGCCGTAAAGGGCTCGATGAAGAAATCGTTCGTCAGATTTCTGAATTGAAAAAAGAGCCTCAATGGATGACCGACTTCCGTCTCGAAGCCTTCAAAATCTTCGAAGAGAAGCCGATGCCGAACTGGGGAGGCGACCTTTCGCAGCTCGATTTCCAGGACATTTATTACTACATGCGTGCTTCCGATAATCAGGAACGCGATTGGGACGATGTCCCCGAAGATATTCGCAAAACTTACGACCGTTTGGGAATTCCCGAAGCCGAGAAGAAATATCTGGCCGGAGTGAAGGCTCAGTACGAATCCGAAGTGGTCTACGGCTCACTTCAGGAAGACCTTGCCAAGCAGGGCGTGATCTTCACCGACACCGACTCGGCGATGAAGGATCATCCCGAATTGTTTCGGGAATACTTCGGAACCGTCATTCCCTCGAACGACAATAAGTTTGCCGCGCTGAACTCGGCAGTCTGGTCGGGTGGATCGTTTATCTATGTGCCTCCCGGCGTGCAGATTGACTTCCCGTTACAAGCTTACTTCCGCATCAATACGGAAAACATGGGGCAGTTCGAGCGGACTCTGATCATCGTCGATGAAGGGGCTTCGGTTCATTACGTCGAAGGATGTACGGCACCGACTTACAGCAGCGAATCGTTGCACTCGGCGGTTGTTGAAATCATCGTCAAGAAAAATGCACGCTGTCGTTACACGACCATCCAAAACTGGTCGAACAACGTCTACAACCTTGTGACCAAACGTGCCATGGCCTATCGCGATTCACTCATGGAGTGGGTGGACGGCAACCTCGGCTCGCGATTAACCATGAAGTATCCTGCCATCTACCTGATGGAACCGGGTGCTCGGGGCGAGACATTGTCCATTGCTTTCGCCTCGGACGGGCAACATCAAGATGCGGGTGCGAAAATGGTGCATTGTGCTCCACACACTTCCAGCCGCATCATTTCGAAGTCGATTTCAAAAAACGGCGGTCGGTCAAGTTACCGCGGCCTCGTTAAAGTTGACAAGAATGCCAAAGATTGCAAATCGAACGTCGTTTGTGATGCTTTGATTCTCGACCCGGAAAGCCGCAGCGACACATATCCTTACATCGAAGTCGATGAAGAAAACGTCGTGATTGAACACGAAGCGTCGGTCTCAAAAATCGCCGAAGAACAACTGTTCTATCTGATGAGTCGCGGACTGAGCGAAGTGGAAGCGTCTTCAATGATCGTCACCGGCTTTATCGAACCGTTGGTCAAAGAACTTCCGATGGAATATGCGGTCGAAATGAATCGTCTGATCGAACTCCAGATGGAAGGTTCGGTCGGCTGATTGAGGAGATAGTCAGTAGGAGGCAGGAATTAGTCCATAATTGGATGGTCAACTCGAATATCCCACCTTCCTAAGTTTTCAATCTCTATATCCTAACTCCTAAAAACTAAATACCCATGTCCACAACAATTGTAGCACCACCTCAAACATTCAACGAAGATGCGTTCAACGCCTTTCTGGAACGACGTGATGACCCAGACTGGATCATCGAGCTGCGCAAGAAAGCGTTCGCCATCTATAATGAAAAGCTATGCGAACCGTTGGACCCCGAAGAGTGGAAGCGAGTCGATCTGCGAATTTTCCAACCGGAGAAATTCGCTCTCGCTGCCGATAAACCAGCGGGCAACAAGCTCGATACTCAGTTGCAAGGCGAAGCCGAATTCAAAGGGCAGGTTACTCACGAGAACGGCCATTGTACGTTGTCGCAGGTCGATGCTTCACTTGTGGAACAGGGTGTTGTCTTCGGTGATCTCTCCGCATTAGTTCACACACATCGAGAGATTCTCGAACCGTACCTGATGACGAAGGCGGTCACACCCGATCGCGACCGCTTCGCCGCTTGGCACGCCGCATTCTGGACCGGTGGAACGGTTCTGTATGTCCCGAAAAACTGCACCGTCGAAGCGCCCCTGCATTCGTTAATCGCTTTGACGCAAGCCGGTGCAGCTGACATGAGCCATACGCTCGTCATCCTCGAGGACAATGCCTCTGCGACTTTGCTGGAAGAAACTCTCTCGGGCGACGAAAACTCGCCCGGCCTTCACCTGGGCAGCGTCGAATTGATTGTCGGCAAAGACGCAAATTTGCGATATGTCCAACTGCAAAACTGGAATCAAAAGACCTATCACTTCGCCCATCAAGCCGGCCTCGTCGAATCCAATGGCTTCATGCAATGGACGGTTTCTGCACTCGGTGCGAAACTGGCACACGTGCATCAAGATGTGGTTCTGAATGGCCGCGGTTCTGTTGGTGAAGTGAACGGCGTCACCTTCGCGACCGACAAACAGAAAATTTCTTTCTACACACAGCAAACTCACAACGCCGAACAAACTCGTAGCGACTTACTCTACAAAGAAGTCTTGCGAGACAAGGCTCGCGTGGTCTGGCGGGGTATGATCAAGGTCGATAAGAAAGCCCAACTGACAGACGGTTATCAACGCAGCGATGCCTTGATGCTCTCTGACACGGCACGTGCCGATGCGATACCAGGGCTTGAAATTGAAGCCGACGATGTCCGCTGCACACACGGAGCAACGGCAGGGCAGGTTGACCAGGAACAGGTCTTCTACGCCATGTCTCGCGGGTTGTCTCGATACGAAGCGATGCACATGATCGTAGAAGGATTTTTCCAGACCGTTTACGACCGAATTCCGGTGGAAGCGGTTCGCAAAACATTAAGCGATGCGGTTGTCCAGAAGCTGGGCATCGGAGACTGATCCTTACAACAATTCACTCTCACGTAGGCCGACTCTCCGAGTCGGCATGTGCGACTTACATCAATTAATGAAACACCAAGCTGGGTTACGACTCACTTCGTTCGTCTAACACCAGCCTACGTCAATAAAACGAGGAATAACGTGGCAGAATTCGAGAAAGTCGCCGAGAAAGACGAACTGTCCTCCGGCGAACGCAAATCCTTCATTATCGACGATATGCCAGCTTTGCTGGTTTGTGTTGGAGACGATTATTACGCGATTGAAGATGTCTGCACTCACGACGGACAACCGCTGACCGAAGGACCGATTGAAGACTGTTCGATAGTCTGTCCGCGACATGGTGCCAAGTTCGACCTCAAAGAGGGAACCGCTCTGTGTATGCCGGCGACCGAACCAGTTCAAACTCTCAAAGTCGATGTCCGAGATGACGGCATATACGTCGAAGTCCCCGAATAAATCGCTCAAAAACCAAAATCCTAGGAGCCCGAACAATGACCGATAGTGATCCTTATCTCGAAGCGTTGAAGCAGGTGATTGACCCCGAGTTGATGATCAACATTGTCGATCTTGGCTTGGTCTATTCCGTCAACTGCGACGATGAGAACAAGAAAGTTTTCGTCGAGATGACGCTGACATCACCGGCGTGTCCCGCAGGACCACAAATCATCAATCAATCAAAGATGGCGTTGGAGCAAATGGACGACGTTGACGAAGCCAGCATCACACTGGTCATGTCTCCTCCATGGTCTCCCGAACGCATGACCGACGACGCCCGCGACCAACTCGGCATCTTTTAATGCAGAGTCCGCTGATCGCGTAGAGCCGGTCCCACCGGCCAGATAAAAATTCAGCCACCAAAAATCGCAAAAAACACGAAGGGGAGCGATTTCGTTCGAGCTTGTCCTGAAGGAAAGATAGACGAGTATAAGAAAGAGACTCAGCCATCAAACCAGAAAATCAGCCGCGAACATTGCTTCCCATATTGATCATCCAGTGAACACATAATGTCTCTGATTAGTCGAAATTCGTAACTCGCCTCAGACACATCATACTCAGCATGCTTCAAAGCCTGATCGATTTCATTAAGTTGGAGAAACCCAGGTGTGTGAAGATCGGGATCTCGAATCAGGCGTATCAAGCCATATGTCTCAACTTCAAGACCATATCGATCACAGAGCGATTCGGCTTCATCTTGATAACACCATTTGTAACCTCCCCGATATTGCTCGACCGGAGTCTCCCGTGAAAACACTTCCATATAGAATTTACTTCGAATAGTGTAATCACAATCATCCGGTAATCCACGAGGTTGAAACCTGATCGAATGCCCCTCGATATTTCGGACTCCCGCGAGTGCAGCAAACAAACGATAGTTGCGAGGAATCCGAAAGCTATCGACTATCACGGGGCATCCACGTATCGGGCCATTTGATTTTGCCTCGCGCCTTCGTGCGGCCCCTTTCGGAGTCTTAAAATAATCGACACAAACATGAATGTCACTTCCCGTAATGCGCACCTGTATAAACCATCGAAGAGTAACTCTGTTATACTCGGTAACAAGACATCTTAAAGTCAGATCTTGTTCGTAAGAATCTAAACTTTCTCCCACTCTCACCACAGAGTTAGCGGTTCTCAGACTGATCCAATTCAGTTCAATTCACAAACTTTTTTTACATTCTCCCACCATCACTCAATAGATGAAGGATGGTTGGCAATAACTGGAGTGGATTCCTGCGTGTGACTTGAATCAATCAATTGCAGTGTTGTGATTGAGAGATCAGGATATCTCTCATTCCACGCAGCCAATGCTTTGCTCACATTTTCCGGCTCGGGGTTGAACAAATCATATCCGGGAGGGATGTTCCCCGAGTAGCCGTTGATCGTCGGTCGCCCCATTTCCAGTGAGATCCACATTGCATCGATTGGCGTAATCCAACGGCGTGATCGGTCCTGTTGTTCGATATAAAATGGACCCTGCGAACCAGACTGTCGCAATCGTGCGATAAGAGGCTCGATTCTCTCTCGATCCGTTTCTATTTGATACGAATGCGGTTTATGAACCTGCTCCAGGCAACAAAACATTGCGACGAGAACAGCGGCAAATTTGAATCTTCTTCGCTGTTGCCCATCAATGAGCGTCGCAATCGCGATGCCTGCCGGGATTGCGAATAACATACCGATACGACTCATGACCCTGATTGCTCGCATTCCGGGAATGGAATAGAACCAGAGTCGATTGATCGTGATTTCACCGGGAAACACAGTGCAAAAGATGACAATTGAGAGGATGATGGCAACTGTCAATCGAACAAATAATTTCTCACGATGCTTGATCAAATACCACAAAGTCACAAGAAATGTTGCCACTCCCAAACCTATCGCCTGCTCGTGCCGAAACGGCAACTCACGAAAGCTGGGCCAATCGGCCAACCAACCGTACAAAATGTTTGTATGGCCCAGGTAACAGTATGAGGCCAATCTGGGTAAGGCCTCTTTACTAAATCCTCGCATTCCCACATCGCTGGCGACCATCAAATAGTGCCACGCCAAGGGGGCAAGACTCAAGGCGACAACAACCGTAGTTGTCAGTACATATTTAAGATCTTGCCGAACGACATCGACCAGATGAGCGCGCATGGGACGCAGACATAATGCACTCACGAAGGCCAGCCCCAAACAGAGAAACAGAAAAAAGCCAAAATAAAAGCCCGCATAAAACTGAGTGACAAAACATCCCCAAAATACGCCCCAACAGATTCTTCGTGATTTTAGAGAGAGTGGGCGATGCGCAAATAGGACAACCAATGCGTGTATCGCGATGAGAGTCAGGAAATGTCCGATCAATTGCTGATGCGAGAATTGTTCAATTCGCGAACTGGCATAAGCCATCATCCAGGCGCCGAAACAGGATCCCAGAGCCGATCTTCGAAATCCATGACGCAATAAGAAGTACGCTGCGATGTACGTCAACACTGACATCACGATCATCCAGACACCAAACGCAACGTGCGGCACCATCCCGAAAGATCGTAACCCCCAATAGACGGGAGCCAGAGACAGTAATGTGTCACTGTAGGCCAGGGTATTTTTTGTGGGATAGAAGAAGGGGGGACTCCACAACTCTGCATGCAACGAATCACCAGTCACCCATCGATAACTGTGCTCCAGAATGTAGTTATTGAAGCGTGTGTCTCCCGGATCATGCTGCATCCTGGAGAACCCGGAGAAAACCATCGGATAAAAGGAGAGCAAGACTCCCGCTGCGATCGCCACAATGACGAGCAACAACTCTCTCTTATGAAAGAGATTCTCGTGTTCCTCAATCAGTCGTAAACGCATGCATCCCCTTTCTTTAGATCGAGAATGTATAGATTGAAAATTGCGTTTTGGTCAATGCCGTTTCTGGCAAGCAGGCCCCAATTTCTCTTTTCATTGCGGTCTGAAACGATCACATAATGAATTCTCTGAAGGCACAAAAAAAGCCCCGACTGCAGGACAGCCAGGGCTCTTGTTTTCATAAACCTCTCAGATCAGGATTTTTGAGAGTTGACCGGTTTCTGTCCGGCTCGTTTTGGCTTACGTCGGCGATTTGGTTTTGCTCCACCACCACCGTTGCCAGCCGATGGTCCGCCTTGAGCTGTGGGACGTGGTCCACCAGAATTACGAGATCCTGGCTTTCGCGAACGACTCCCGGAATATGCGGGCCTTTTCCCATTCCCGCTCCCTTGGTATGAGCCTCTGCCTCCCTGAGGAAACGGATGCTCGGGATCAACGGGAACGTCCTGTTTGATTAATCGCTCGATGGCTTTCAGATCGCGACGTTCTCCAGAAGTGCAGAACGAAATGGCGATGCCATCTGCTCCTGCTCGTCCGGTGCGTCCAATACGATGGACGTAAGATTCCGGCTCAACGGGCAAATCGTAATTCACGACATGTGTGATCCCATCGACATCGATTCCACGTGCGGCGACATCGGTCGCGACGAGAACACGAACTTTCCGTTTACGGAATGCATCCAACGCTTGCTGCCGGGCGTTTTGAGACTTGTTGCCGTGAATGGCGGTTGCATTGATGCCGCATCGCAGCAACTCTTTGGAAAGCATGTTGGCGGTTCGCTTGGTTTTTGTGAAAACCAATGTTCGGTCCACATTTTCGCCGGCGAGAATGTCTTCCAAGTGCGACAGCTTCTTATCACTTTGAACAAACATCACACGCTGTTCAATTTTCTGAACGCTGGTGTTTTTGGGTGTCACATTGACGGTGACAGGATCACGCAACAGAGATCGTGTCAGTTCGATGATATTCCCGGCCAATGTCGCCGAGAAAAACATTGACTGTCGTTGCTCGGGGAGTTTGCTGATAATCCGCTTGAGATCGGGAAGGAATCCCATGTCGAGCATGCGATCTGCTTCGTCCAGTGCGAACAGTTCCAGTTGATCGAGCTTGATGTGTCCTTGATTCATCAGGTCGATCAAACGTCCGGGAGTCGCAATCACAATGTGAGCTCCCCGACGAAGGGCTTTTACCTGGTGATGTTGGCTGACGCCTCCATATACAAGTGCGGCTCGCAAATTGATGTGTCGTCCGTAAGTCCCAAAGCTTTCGCCAATTTGAATGGCCAGTTCACGCGTGGGAGCGAGAATCAACGCTAATGGATGATTGGGAATCGCCTTGCGATTGTTTTGTGCCAGCTTGTCCAACATGGGAAGTGCAAACGCGGCAGTTTTACCGGTTCCGGTTTGAGCACAACCCAAAATATCTCGACCTTCAAGGGCGGGAGGAATTGTTTGTGCCTGAATCGGTGTCGGCGTTTCGTAGTTTTCTTCGTTCAGTGCTCGTTGAATCGCCGCGTTCAAGTTGAGGCTTTGAAAAGTGACTGTTTCTGTATTCGGTTCTGAAGTATTCAAGAAATTTCCTTAAGTCATGCGTGATCTTCTCGTTGAAAAAGAAGACCGTATTTCATCTGTGGGGGGAGATTCCACGAGGCCGTTCTCGAAATGTGAGAACATTCATGACGCAGAATCACCGTAAAACGTAAGCTTGAGACAAGCGAACGGAAGGAGTTTACAGCAGGGGATCAAAAACCACCGGACGCAAACGCCGCGAGAACAACTTCGGTTCTCTGTTTGAACTCCGGACAAATAAGAAATTCACGGAGTTCGTTGCGTTTTTCAGGACGCGGGCGGCTTTCCAGAGCGGTCAACACAACCGGTGGTAGGCAGCAAATTCACCGGTCAATATTCGGCGAATAAGGACGGGATGCAAGAGGATCCAGGTCTCTCGAAATACTCCCGTTCGGTCGGAAAACGCTCTTCAATCAAGTTGAATGACGTTACTCATTTGGCTCCGACCATTTGCATCGAATCGGTATCAGTGGCAACTCGACACAAGAAGTGTATCCATATGACTCTCTTTCGGCAAGTGCGAGAGCCATTCTCTCCCTATTCTGCCGACTTACCCTCATTCTCAGGGGATTGTGTCAGTCATTTCAGATGCGCGGGGATCAGATCGGCACGCTCAATCAAGATTCGCTGCCTCTCATCAAAGAGTTTTCCTTCGCGGGAATCGCCGTGGGCAATGTCTTTCAAGGGCAGCCATTGTGTATTCGTCAGTTGTTCGACCTTTTCGCGAGCAGCGTTCCCGTAAAGCTGAATGGGAAAGAATTGGACGATCACCCACTGCGGGATCTCTTCGCCGGGCCATTCAATCGGAGCCTGATGGTGGGCCATCGACAGTCCCGAGATGATATAATCCTTCTTGGGATTGAGGCCGAGATCTGCTGACAGGCTTTTATGAAGGCATTCTCGGAAGGTTTCCTCTTCGTCACGGTCGGCCTGAATCAATCGGCAGACTTCGTTCCTGTCATCCCAAATTGTCAGCCATTGTTCGACCTCATCGACGAAACGTCGGATGATTCCAATAGAACCAATGAAGGCGGGATTTGATGCGTCGGCTTCGTTCATGGCAGGCTACATTCGCAGTCGAATTGAGTTTTCAACAGGCTGTTAAATCAATCATTGGCAGAAGAATCGACTTCGTTCACACCGGCAACCATTCGATACAGCGCAAGCAGATTCGCTTTCATTGAGATTTTTTGCCCAGATGGACAAACCAGAATTGCCGTTGCATCATCGTTGGATAAATTATCCTTTGAAACTTCTGTCAGTCTGGCGGTCAGCGTTTCAATGGCGTTTTCAGAAACCGCTCGCTCATTCAGGATATTCAATAACCCTTCTGTGTTGATGAGTCGTCCTTGCTCATCGACCGATTCCGAAAAGGCGTCTGTGTAGCAAAGCAACATGTCTCCCGGTGCAAAGGGAACTTGTAAGGTTTGAAATTTGACATCATCCAAAACCCCAAGTGGCAATGCAGGCTCCAGGTTTTCATCCGAGTCTCCTTTTTCGCCAAACTGGGTCCAGCATTGATTTTTTGCACGGTAGAGGAGTGGTCGAGGGTGTCCCGCCAGTGAAACCGTCAATGATTGTCGCGGCGAAAAGTAGGTCCCCACAACGGCTGTCGCGAAGCCTCCATCTTCGGTAATCGCAGTGAACTCTTTATTGATCCCCTCCATCAAGTTGGATTGCCGAATCACGTTGACGTTTTCCCGCATGATGGCTCGGAGTTTATCCGCCGTTCACGCAACGCGTTGACCATGTCCGGTGACATCAGCCAACAGAAAACGTGAGATTCGGCCAGAAGCACAAGCCGTAAAATAATAGACATCACCACCACTCTGACCGGGATCATAGGGCCGACTATAAATGTTAGCCTCCAGCCCGGTCATGGTGATCGTTTTATCGACGGCACTATTCCCGCCCCAAAGCTCCATGCATTCCATACGATGGGGAGTGGGGGAAGGTTTTTTCGGGTTAATCATAAGGTCTCTTTGTTACGAAATCGCATTGACCTGAGCCAATATTCTAGGCGCCAAGTCAATTCAAAGAAACCGGCAATCACTTATCGAAACACATTCCAAGATAAACGTAATTTTGCGGGAAAGGGCGAATTTTCTTTTGCTCTGGGAACAGAAGAATTATACTCAGCCTGTATCAGTCTACTTTTGGCTGTTACCGATCTGGATCCCGCTGAGCCTCAGGCGACTCCCTTATGCGACGAATCACAATCTCTCTCTTCATTATATTCTTACTTGTGGTGACTGGTTCTCTTTTCCCTCAAGGCTTGGTTGCGCAACCCAAGCAAGAGAAATCCAACGCTGAAACGTCTGATTCTGTTCGCGATTCGCGAGGATTGCTCGCCCTCTATAATTTCCAAGGTATTGAAGGTGAAACGATCCCTGATGTTTCAGGAGTCGAACCAAAAATTGACCTGGTTATCAAAGACAAGAAGCATACGACGATTCAAAATGGTGTTTTGAAAATCAGCGGCAGTACCGCCATTCATTCCGTCAATGATCTGTCAATTTTCGCAAAAGCCATCTCCCGGACGAACGAAATCACGATCGAAGTTTGGATTCAGCCCGAGAATCTTTCTCAAAAAGGTCCGGCACGAATCGTCACGATTTCCAAAAACCCGAATGAAAGAAACGTGACACTCGGTCAGGAAGGAGACCACTACGACATTCGCTTGCGAACAACACGCACCAGCACGAATGGACTTCCTTCGGTGGCTTCTCCCAAGAAAACTGTCGAGACTCGTTTGCAGCATGTTGTGTACTCACGCGACCGATCTGGGATGGCCAGATTATTTGTCGATGGGCGGATGATCGAAGAGCAAAAGGTTCCCGGCGAACTCCAAAACTGGGATGGTCGTTATCGACTTGGACTAGCGAATGAGCATGGTGGTGATCGCGTCTGGAAAGGGGACATTCATCTGGTCGCACTGTTTAACCGCAGCCTCAGCACCGAAGACGTCCAGAGGCACTATCGCGCCGGGCCTAATGCCGAATCCAGATTGATTGCCGAGAAAAAAACCGACCCCAATGTGGAACTGTTTGAAACACAAGTGGCCGGCATTCTGGCCAATCATTGTCTGGAGTGTCACGACCCGGCAACTCGCAAAGGAGGGCTCGATCTCTCCCGAAAATCAACTGCGTTTGCCGAAATCGATAGCGGGAAGACATTGATTCCCGGCATGCTGACTGAAAGTGATTTGTGGGGTTACATCGAATCGAACGAGATGCCGAAAAACCGGCCAGCTCTTTCCGACAAAGAGAAACTGGTTCTTAAAGACTGGATTGCTGGAGGAGCAAGCTGGACGTTTGAAACGATTGACCCCGCGTTATATCAGCACCAATCTGACGGCGTTCGTACATTTGTGCGTCGATTGACGGTTGATGAATTCGTCGAAACTGTCCGAGTGATTTTCGATGTTGATATCACTCAAGAAGCCAAAGAACTATTACCGCCCGACTTGCGAGCGGATGGTTTCAGCAACACCGGTTATAACCTGACCGTCGATCTGGGACACATTGATGCCTTTGCTCAACTCTCAGAAATTGTTGTCGATCGACTGGAGATCAAAGGGTTTGCTCAACGGTTTGAAAAAGGTCGCTTATTGACTGACGACAACATGCGGAAGCTGATTCAGAATATGGGACGCTGGGTATTGCGCGGCCCTCTTGATGGTGACGAAATTGATCTGTATCGAGGTATCTCAACCACTGTCGCATCTGCCGGCGGCGACTTCGACGAAGCGGTCAGTTTTGTTTTGCAGGCGATGATTCAATCCCCCCGCTTTGTGTACATCATGGAACGAGAGAGCGGGCAGGGGGAGAACCGATTTGTCACCGGCTATGAACTTGCCAATCGTTTGAGTTTCATGATCTGGGGCGGGCCTCCCGACAAATCATTGCTGGATGCCGCAGAACGCTACGAGTTGCAAGAGACGGACAAGTTACGCGATCAGGTTGCCCGGATGTTGAATGACTCGCGCGCCCGAACTCACTCCAAACAGTTTATTGTCCAATGGCTTAACCTCAATCGACTCAATAACCTGACCCCGAATCCAAAGCTGTTTCCCGACTGGAATCCTCAATTGACGCAGGAGATGAAGCGAGAAACCGTTGCGTATTTTGATGAAGTCATATGGAATCAGAATCGCCCTCTGGCCGATCTCTTGAATGCCCAAGTCACGTTTCTCTCACCCGAATTGGCCCGGCATTACGGCTTGACTCCCCAGCAGAATTCATTGGCCCGATACGATCTGGAATCGATCCCCTCTCGTGGTGGGTTATTGACACATGGTAGCGTGCTGACCATTGGAGGTGATGAAGCTTCGATGGTTACCCGTGGACTTTTCGTCCTGCACGACTTGTTACGGGGAGTCGTCAAAGATCCTCCTCCGTGTGTGGACACCACTCCTGTCCCGACCAAAGCCGGTTTGACGAATCGCGGCGTCGCTGAAATGCGACTCAAGAATGTTGCATGTGGTGGTTGTCACGCCCGGTTCGAGCCACTTTCTTTCGGCCTGGAAAAATTTGATGGTCTCGGCAGCTATCACGAAAAGGATCATTTCGGCAACCCACTCCGAGAAGATGGTCAAATCCTGATACCGGGGACTTCAAAAACACTCACTTATGAAACGTCTGCCGAGTTAATGACTCTCCTCGCCGACAGCCCGCGCGTGCAGGAGTCCCTGACTTGGAAAGTGACACAATTTTGCCTGGGACGACCGCTCATGGCGGAAGACGCTCCCACGATTCAACACATTCACCAGCAAGCTCAAGAGAATGGTAGCACCTGGAAAAGCCTGCTCACCGCCATCGTCACGAGCGACCTGGTGTTAAAAGCCCCCACTGTTCCGATCACAACGACCGAGGAGAAATGATGACTCAGCCCAAAATCAGTCGAAGAACTGTTCTCAAAGGTCTCGGCGGTATCACTGTCGGCTTGCCGCTGATGGAAGAAATGATGTTAACTCGTGGTTGGGGTGCTCCGGTGGCGGAAGTTCCCACGCGCGCGTTCAATGTCTTCTTCGGATTGGGAATTCCGGCTCCCTTGCAGGAAGAGGGGTATGAGGGTGTCCTCGAACCGCTCAAGCCGCTCAAAGAGAAGCTGCTCATCATGCGGCATGTCGATCAAGTTCGGTGTGACGCCAAGGGAATCAACGCCCACTTTGATGGCTCCTCGGGAGCCTTCACGGCAACACCTCCAAATGGAGAGGCCAAGGCGGGTGGGGCATCGATTGATCAATTGATTCGCCGGTCTGTTTATTCTGATGGTTTACCGAATGGTATGGTCTCCACATTG
>Ga0055584_100001030_pt1 | contig 26993 bp, 22 predicted proteins | sample OSDHelmetaG_FD_58716 | JGI IMG/M metagenome (GOLD analysis project Ga0055584, IMG submission 58716) | Pelagic marine sediment microbial communities from the LTER site Helgoland, North Sea, for post-phytoplankton bloom and carbon turnover... | ecosystem: Environmental > Aquatic > Marine >...
CGCCTGGGGCTATGCAAGGCATCGTGCATTCGCTGGTTGTGCCACCACTCGTAGGGATGATAAAACTTGCCGACATCGGTGTGATCGGAGGTGCCCAGGAAATCGAGCTTCGCAATGTCGTAGGCGTAGCGGAAGTGCTCCACGATCGTACCGTCAAATCCCGTCCGGCAATTCGACACATCAGTGTGCCTATGGAGGTCACCCCAGTAGAGTCCGTATTCCTGACCTCCGACTTTCCAGACATGCCTGTCGTCGCCGGAGCGTTCCGGAGTTACCTGCGAAGCGGCGAAGGCTTCGCCAGAGAGATCCTTGGGCGCGCCGGGAACTGTCGCATCCGCCATGTGGCTGGCGCCTTTGAGCGAGGCAAGAAAAACCCCCGAAACCTCGTGTTTTTTCGTTGCTCGGCCATCCGAGGCCCAGACGATGCGAACATCACCGGTCGGAACTTTCCCGGTGAGAAAAGTTGCCCTGCGATCCTGTCCGTAGCTACCTCCCTCGAGCCGTCGACGGGAGCTCCAGCTTTTGCTGATTCTCCGATAACTCGTAACCGCAACGCGCCAGAGAATCCGATCAAAATAGCGATAGGCAACCCAGGGATCTCCGCTCGCACCAAGTCCGACCTCGGGAAGGTTCACCGGATTCCCCGCCATCCCAGCTGGTCCGAGTGGTATCTCTGCAAAGGTGGCGGAAGCAAAATCAAAATGACCAAAGAGGATTTCCTTCTGGGCATTAAGCCCCGTCGTATTGCCATGACCCCGAGCATCCAGCCCCCATCGAACGCGGCCACGCTCGCCAGCAATCCAGAGTCCCGACCCGTCAGCATCGAGCGTGAGACTGCCACGAGCCTCGTAGCGATCGCTGTGCCCAATGGGAAATATCTTAATGTTTTTGTCGGGGCTTAGTTTGGCGAGATTGAGATTAAACTCATTGCCGATGGAACTATCGTAGAGAACCCAGGCATTACCTTCTTTGTCAAAACTGATGCGTGGCTCCCAGTTACCGCCCTCTCCAGTCGCGATTGCGAACTCCTCAGACAGCTCGCCCGATTCCGAATCGATATTGCGGGCGTAGATATCGGCCTTCCCATTTCTCATCGACTGCCACGCAAACCAGGCGTGGCCATTCGAGTCGGATCCTCCTGCAACGAAGGCCTCTGCCGCATTACTGTCCGCCAGAATGACTTCGTCACCGACTTCGCCATCGGTGCAGGAACGAACAACGAGGTCAACAGTGGTGTCTTCGCGGGTCACCCCCCACGCAATCCATACTGTCCCTCCCCCATCGATTGCGATAGCCGGAGCATGAAACACACCGCCAGACGCAAGGGTTGCGATTTTCCCCTCGCCAGATTCGGCTAGGACCAAGTCATCAGTCGCGCCATTCCATTCGAGGTGAGCGACGAAAATTCTCCCGTTCTGAGATGCTGCCGCAGGAAGGTCAGCCTGCCTATCAGAGTTTCCGATGCGCTTGACTTCTCCAACAAAGGGATAAGCCGCTTCCTTGGGTTTGATTGGAGCACCTTTGGCTTTGGTTTTGGCTTTCGCCTTTTGAGCTGATTTGGGAGTAGCTTTACCGCCAGGCTTTTCCGCCGATTTCGGTTTTACCTCCTGCGCCTGTAGCGGAAGAGAGGTGAGGAGAAGCAGGGAAAAGGAGACTATCAGTTGCCGGCGCATGTGGCTTTTTACACAAAACCGCCCAGCTCTGTCGATAGCCGCTTTTCAGCCCGCTGCACTACGCGAAGACTTCCTCCACGACGCGACCGTGAACATCGGTGAGGCGGAAATCGCGCCCGGCATGGCTGTAGGTCAGCTTTTCATGATTTAATCCCAAGGCATGGAGAATCGTGGCGTGGAGATCGTGCATGTGGACTTTGTTTTCCACCGCGGCGAAACCAAACTCATCAGTAGACCCGTAGGCAAAGCCGGGTTTTACGCCCCCTCCGGCGAGCCAGGTCGTGAATCCCCGTGGGTTATGATCTCGACCGTCGTTATTCTGAGAAAACGGTGTGCGCCCGAATTCCGAGCCCCACCAGACGAGAGTATCCTCCAGCAGCCCGCGTCGCTTGAGATCCGCGAGCAGTCCAGCAATCGGTCGATCCACCTCCTGAGCGAGTCCCTCGTGTTTCGGCATCTTACTGTGCTGATCCCACTTGGGATTCGATCCGTTGTCGCAGTGACTCACCTGGATGAAGCGCACGCCGGCCTCCGCGAGTTGACGAGCGGCGAGACACTGGCGGCCAAACCCATCGGTCGTGTCATTTCCTATTCCGTAAAGGTCACGTGTCACCCGATTTTCCCTGTCGATGTCGACCACCTCAGAGGCATGCGTCTGCATTCTCCAGGCCAACTCGTGACTTCGGATCACTCCATCGAGAACGGTATTCGTCGAGTCCCCGACCTGGAGCCGATTCAGTTGGTTCAGAAAATCGTGTTCCCGCAGGACAGCGCCCGAATCAAGTGGACTCTGGAGATTCCGAATCTCCGGAGGCGCGCTCATGTTGCCCGGTTGCCCGAGAACGGTTCCTTGGTGAAAGGCAGGAAGGAACGCATTGCTGTAGTTTCGTGGACCACCCTTGTTGGCGGGCGGATTCACAGTGACAAAGGCGGGAAGATTTTCGTTTTCCGCGCCGAGCCCGTAACTGACCCATGCCCCCATCGACGGGCGGATCAGATTGGTCGCTCCGGTGTGAAGGAACAAAGTCGCGGGACCGTGGGCAACACCCTCGGTGTGCATCGAGTGGATAAAGCACAAGTCATCCACGTGCTGAGCCACCTCTGGGAAAAGAGAGGAAGACCAGCGACCGCACTGACCATATTGCTTGAAGTCCCACAGCGGCTTCATGACCTGCTTGTTCTCGCGCTTGCGGGAACGGGGAACGTGAAACTCCACTTCCTTTTCGTGGGCCTGAAACAGTTCCGGCTTGTAGTCGTAGGTATCCACCTGGGATGGCCCACCCTGCATAAAAAGAAAGATTACCCGCTTAGCTCGCGGAGCAACAACGGGAGCTGCCTGCGAGGCCATTGCCGAGAGAGCAAGACTACCAAAGCCACAAGCTGTGGATTTGAGCAAATCACGGCGGGAAGGTCCTCGATGAAATTGGGCTTTGCCTGGCAAGGGTTGTTCCATGATCGAATCAGATTCGGTGGTTCTTTTAATTATCGCAAAAAACGGAAATCAACGGAAGCAAACAATGCCCGCTGTAGCGCGGCCCAGGCTTCAGTTTCTTCTTCATTTTCACTGAGAAAGGTTTTCGCAAGAGCGACTTCACTGTCACTGGGAGGACGACCAATCGTCTTTCGAAACATGGTCGTGAGACGGGCCTCATCATCACTGACTTCCCCGAGAATTCCTTTTGATGCTGCAGTAGCACGTTCGTGAACGATGGGACTGTTCGTCAGGTAAAGAGCCTGCGTCGGCAAGGTGCTGCGCGAACGTTTTCCGACCGCGAAATTCGGATTAGCAAAGTCGAAAACGGAGAGTAACTCGTGCCCGGAATTGCGGAACACCGGAACGTAGACGCTACGGCGTTTCGTGGTGAACTGGTGGCCAAACTCACTCTTGAATCCCGGAGGCAGAGCTGGCCCTCCGCTTTTCTCATCGAGTTCGCCAGATAAACTCAACATCGTGTCGCGCAAAGCTTCGGCAGGAAGCGGCCGCAGGTGGGCTCGCCAATAGAGTCGGTTGTCAGCATCGAATTCCGCCCCGGGACCCCTTCCCGATCCAGTGGCGCGAGAATAGACCTCAGACATCATGATTTCGCGAACAAGTGCTTTGGTCGACCAGCCCTTTTCGACAAGGCGGTTCGCCAGAAAGTCGAGCAGCCCAGGATGAGTCGGAGCTTCCCCCGTCACGCCAAAGTTGTCGACACTGCGAACCAGTCCCTGTCCCATCAGTTTCAACCAGATACGATTCGCGAGAACGCGCGCCGTCAAAGGGTTTCGGGTATCAACAACCCATTCGGCGTATTCCAGGCGACCACTCTGGTTCTCAGGGATATCGACCGGAGCATACGAAGCCACTTCGAGCACACCGCGAGGCGCAATTTCCCCACGGCTTTCTTCCACTCCACGAATGCGAATCTCGGTTGGCCCAATCTTCTCCGGATCGGCATCAACCACAGCCATCGCGCGCGGAGCCGCCGGAGCTTCTTTTTTCAGTCGATTTTGCTCCGCTTCTGCTTTCGAAAGCTTTTGCTGCAACTTCTTGATTTTCGCCTCCGAATCGGGATCAGCCGCTTTCGGAGGCGAAGAGCCTTCCGTTACCCACTGCACGGCATCAGCGATCACGACTCCACTCTGTCCCTTCTTGTTTCGAATCGTCACCGACACCGTTTCTCCTTTTTCCAGGGAGTAGGTTCCGAGGCTCTCCATGATCCCATCAATCGATGGTCGAACTCGCTGGTTGATGGAATGGGTTTCCTTCTTCCCCTTCGTAATTACTTCAATAGGCACATCCGTACTTCGATTCTGTCCGTTCGCCCACGAAACGCGAAGCTCATACGTGCCGCTTTTCTCCACCGAGGTCGCAAAACGAACTGATTTTTCAACGCCCGGCTCATTTCGGTCATGGATGTAATGAGCCCCTACCCAACGGGCTACACTGGTGGAGCTTTGCCATTCTCCAACAATCGTCGCCTCGGTATCATCGAGGACGATTCCTTTAAGAGATTGCGGACTGACACTGCCTTTGTTGCCGCCCGTGCCGACTCCGAGTTCAGCGAGCGCCTTTTTCAGAGCGTCGACTTCGGCGTTGTTCTTTTTTGTGGCTTCCTGATGAGCCGCCAATGCAGCCCTAGCCTCCTCAGTGGGAGGAATCGGCTCAGTATGCCACTTCGAGACGTTGGAGTGGGTCACGAAGTCCGTGCTCAGGAAAATCCCTGCCATCGCGTAGTAATCGTGAGTCGAAATCGGATCAAATTTGTGATCGTGGCATCGGGCGCAACCGAAGGATAGCCCGAGGAAGGCGCGACTAATCGTGTCCATCTGCTCGTCAACGATTTCAAAATTCAATTCTTCCTTGTTTTGATTCTCATAGTTGTGGGGTCCGAGCACGAGGAACCCCGTTGCGGTCAAATTCTCAGAACGCTCTCCAAAGTCTTCCCATTTCACCAAGTCGCCGGCAATGTGAGCCGTGATAAGTTCGTCGAGCGGTTTGTCATCGCTGAACGAATCGATCACGTAGTCGCGAAACCTCCATGCATCAGGCAAAGGCATGGCCCGTCCACCGCCACTGGAGTCGGCATAGCGGACAAGATCGAGCCAGTGGCGCCCCCAGGTCTCTCCAAAAGAAGGATCAGCAAGCCAGCGATCAACCATCTCCGCCCACTTTTCCAGCGATGGGTCGGCCGCAAATTCGTCCTGCTCGACCAGACTCGGCGGTAGACCCGTCAGATCAATCCGCGCCCGACGCAGCCGTTGCAAAGGCGAAGCAGAGGGTTCTGGTTCGATTCCTGCATCAAGAAGTTTCGCGTCGATGAAGTGATCGATTTCCTTACGCTCTCCGAAATCACTTTCCCGAGGTCGAAAGGACCAGAATTCGCGGCCCTCTTCCAACGACATCCCGTCGGGCTTGAGCTGCATGGATCGCTCAGTTCGCGGATCTGGCAGACCACGTCGAACCCACTCCTCGAAATCAGCAATGACGGAGTCCGGCATTTTTCCATCCGGTGGCATCTCGAGATCAGGATCGTGGTAGCGAATCGTCTCGATCAGCAAACTGCCATCGACATCCCCTGGAATGGCAGCTGGCCCAGTGTCACCGCCGACCTCCCAACCTGCTTTGCGATCGAGCCATAATCCGCCCTTTCGCTTATTGGCCTCCTCCGAATGGCACTCGTAGCAGTGCTTTACGAGAGCCGGCCGAATCTTCTTCTCGAAAAAGGCGAGGTCGTCGGCCGTTCCAGCTAATACCGTTTCGGCGAGCGCCCAGAACGGGTTCGACACAATGCCGAATAAAAGAAACACAAGCTGCCGAGAGCTTAGAAGCATGGAGAAACTTATGTATTTTTCCGCTCTGCGATACTACCGCCTTCGCGGATTCCTTTTCTTTGTCCAAAGCTGTCTAAAGCGGCACTCTCCGGTATCAGACCTCAATATTTTGAACGCGAATGGAAAAGAATGAAATGGAATTAACGCGAATGCCGAGCTTCCGGTTCGCGATGATTCGCATTCCAAGCTTCCTCGCCATGAAATATCTCCTGATTTTCGCCACAGCCCCGGCAACGGACGCCATGGCCGACGAATTGTCGAAAGCGGAAACCGTTCTTGGAGCGATGAAACGCGCTACGACATTTTATCGGACTCATCTCTCGGTCGACGGAGGCTATGCATCGACCTGGACGCTCGATCCCGTCGTTGGAAAGACTGAGCACAAAGAAGGACCAACTGTCTTTTCGATCCAACCTCACGGCACAACAACGGTGGGACTTGTCCTCCTCCGGGCCTGGCAGGCGACGGGAGAAAAAGAATTTCTCAAAGGCGCTATCGAATCCGGACGAGCCCTCGCCCGATGCCAGTTGTCATCAGGAGGATGGACATCGAGCTTTGATTTCGATCCCAAGTTTGTAAAAAACTATCACCTTCGCCAAGATCTCGACGCAGGTGACAAGGATCCTGGGAAGCGACGATTTCGATCGACTCTCGATGACAATAAAACCCAATCGGCCCTGCTGTTACTGTTGGAATTGGCTGCGTTGCCCGAGACGAAGACGAACCAGGAAATCCAGCAAGCCTATGCGTTCGGAATCAATTCCCTGATTGCAGCACAACGTTCCGATGGTGGCTGGCCACAGCAATTTGAGTGGCCCGCAGATCCTGACAAGCCTGTTCTCGAAGCCAGCTACCCCAAGACCTGGCCACGAGAGTGGCCCAAGGAAAACTACATGCATTTCGTCACTCTGAACGACAACAACCTGTATCACATCATGGTTCTGCTGTTGCGTGCCCGTGAGCTGACGAATTCCGAATCCGCGATCGAATCGGCTAAACGCCTTGGCGACTTTCTTCTCCGTGCTCAAATGCCGGTGCCACAGCCCGCCTGGGCGCAGCAATACAATGACAAGATGCACCCGGCGTGGGCACGGAAGTTCGAACCACCCGCAATCTGCACGACTGAATCGCTCGGAGCAGCCGAAGCCCTACTCGAACTTTGGGTTGCAACCGAAGAAGCCAAATACCGCGACGTCATCGAGCCAGCTCTCACCTGGCTGGAATCGAGCCAGTTGGAAAACGGAAATTGGGCGCGTTTTTATGAGCTGCAGACCAATCGTGCACTCTACTGCGAAGCCGACACCTACCTTGTAACGCACGACGACAGCAACCTCCCTACGCATTACGCCTTTCAGATCGACGGCCTCGATCGCAAAATCGAATCCCTGAGAAAACGCCTCGCGACTACGCCGGAGGAATTGAGCAAAAATAGAAAGCCGAAGAGAGATCCCGAAGAACTCGCCGAACTGGCAAGAAGCCTGCGCGGGAAGGTGCGAAATGCTCTCAAGACGCAGCACCATGATGGCTACTGGATTCGCGAAGAGCGAATTGATGCAAGGGAGTTCGTGAGGCAGATGACGGTTTTGTCGGAGTATTTTCGGGCGGTGAGGTAGCGGTGGACTCTGTCCGCCGTTCTTTGACACACAAACAAACCAAAACGCAAGCCAGCATGTCCCCGTGCGGCGGCGGAGAATCGGCGATTAAGGATTAAACTGATTTCATAGTGCAGTATCCAAAATCTCAGCATGAAAGTATGGCAGCAAGACTTTCGTAGGATCGACATGCAATTCGATACAGCACTGGACCACGCTGTTTTGTTCACGTAAGTTTACTTTCCCCCTTCCCGCTCATGAGCGAATCCTCTCAACCCAATTCTGACAACGCCCCTTTTCGTTCCCTCTATTCGGACGACGAAGTCGACCCGGTGACGCCGGATGATCCCGCATCGCCTCGACCGAAGAAAGGTTGCTTCCGGATCTTCTCTTCGCTTTTCATTGGTGTCGCGATCCTCGGCATCCTCGCGGCCTGTGCGGCTGGGATCTACTACAACGTCAAGGCCTACACCTTTGACATGGATCGATTGCAAGAGGTTCCCGAGCGCACCTTGGTTTATGATCGCAAAGGCGAACTCCTCGGGCATCTTTCCGGCCACGGGGAAAACCGTCTTCGCGTCGATTCCTCGGAAGTTTCCGAGAATTTCATTAATGCCCTTCTCGCCCGGGAAGACAGTCGCTTTTTCTCCCACAAGGGCGTCGACTATCGCGGTGTCGGTCGAGCCATGATCGCCAACCTGAAGTCAGGCGGAATGGACCAAGGTGCCTCCACGTTGACTATGCAGCTCGCTCGCAACGCCTTTGAAATGCGCGAGAAATCGATCAATCGCAAGCTCATGGAAGTTGCGTTGGCTCAACGGATCGAGCGAAACCACGAGAAATCCGAGATCCTGACCTTCTACATGAACCGGATTTACTTCGGAGCGGGTCTCTACGGAATCGAACGAGCCTCACAGGGATTCTTCATGAAACCAGCTTCGGACCTCACACTCGGAGAAGGCGCGATGCTCGCCGGAATCATCCGGGGCCCCAGTCTGCTGAATCCGTTTCGCAGTCTCGAGAGCGCAAAGGATACACGTGACGAGGTTCTCGCTCGGATGATCGCGGAAGGCTCCATCACTAAGGCTGAAGCGGGAGCAGCCAAAGTCGAGAGTATCGCTCTTCGTCCTCCTGACCAGCGTCTCGCCACCGGCAGCTACATTCTCCAGACCGTCTTCGATTTGCTCGAAACTCGTCTCGCAGATCCCGAGGACATCAAGCTAGGCGGCTTTCGAGTCTACACGACAATTGACTCCGACTTGCAGGCTGCGGCGGAAAAAGCGCTCGACGGACACCTCACCAAAATCGAAAACCGCTCCGGCTTTCCTCACCCAAAGAAGAGCGCCCACAAAAAAGGGCAAGCAACACGGTATGTTCAAGGGGCAGTAGTCTCACTCGATAATGCTTCGGGCGCGATCCGAGCCATCGTCGGTGGTCGTGACTACGGTGACAGCTCCTACAACCGCGCCTACATGTCGAAGCGGCAGGCCGGGTCGACTTTCAAGCCGTTGGTCTACGCGGTAGCGATTGATCGAGGTGGGCTTTTGCCCGGGAACTATGTCTCAGACGACGCGATCCGCATCGATACCGGGGGAGGCCCCGTCTGGTCGCCGAAAAATAGCGACGGCACTTTCACCGGCCTCCAGCCTGCCGCGATCGGATTGATCAAGTCTCGAAATACCATGTCCATTCGCGTCGGGCAAATCGCCGGGCTCGACAATGTCCGCAGTCTCGCTTCCGCTCTCAAATTCGGAGAGCTACCCAATTCGCCGGTGATCTACCTCGGCGCGTTTGAAACGAATCCCCTCACGCTGACAAGCGCCTACTCCACCCTGCCGACGGGTGGCGTTAACTATACCCCATTTCTCATCCGCAAAATCGAACGCAGCAACGGAGAAGTTTTTGACGAACACGAAATCAATGGAGTCGACATTTTCCCCGAGTCAGTTTCCTACGTGACCAATGACATTATGGCCAAAGTCATGGACGAAGGAACCGGACGCGGCGCTCGCAGTGCTGGATACCAGGCCGCGACCTACGGAAAAACCGGAACCACCAATGACTACAAAGATGCGTGGTTCGTCGGCTACACCGACAAGATTACGACCGGCGTATGGGTCGGCCTCGACCAGCCGAAGACAATCATGAACCGGGGCTACGGAAGCACCCTCGCCCTCCCCATCTGGACTGAGGTGATGAAGGAAGCTGAAACCTGTGGGTTCAAGGCAGAAGCGATTGCTCCGCCCGATGACACGCAAAACGTCGTTCTCTGCCGTGAGTGTGGCTTGCTGCAAGGCCGCAAGACCCGTAATCCCTATCAAATGCCGCTTCCTCCCGATCTCAAACCACGAGCGTCCTGCCGCGGCCACGGCTTCAGCCTGTTCACCGACCGGAACAACAATCAGCAACCGGGTGCCATTCCAATTCCAGGCTTCGGTCAACCCGGACAACCAAGCCAGGCCGGACAACCTGCCCAGCAAGGCCAGTTTCAGCCCCGCCCGCAACAACCCCGTCCTCAAGACGGTGATGCGGAACGGGTCCTTCGCGGGATCGGAAGACTGCTTTTCGGCGGAGATCCTCGGCGGGATCGATAGATCACTCAGTGAAACTTCCTCTAGACTTTATCTACCTTTGTGTCATTTTCGGCAATGCCCGAAGATTCAAGAAAGCAGCCGGCGTTCAGCTTGGTGCCAGGAGATTCGCCTCATGAAGTGGAAGGCGAGCGTGAAGTCATGCTGACCGGAATGTCGCTTGAGATTCTCGCGACTCGGAAGATTCGTCTTCAGCGCTGGAATTTGAAGGAGCTCATGGATCCATACTGGCGCCTCTACATTCCTGTCGAGGGATCGGCGGTCATTCGCTGCAAGGATGAAACACTAGAATTGCTCCCTGGAAATCTCTACCTGATTCCTCCGCGAACCACCTTCAGTTCCGAAAATCCCGAGCCGTTTTCCAAGTGGTATGTCCACTTCATTCTCGGCCGGTCAGATTTGCTTTCTGTTCCGGGAATCTATTCGCAGAACCTTGATGATGTTTCCGCAGCATTTCTCGACACTCTCGCATCTGCGCGCAGCGAGCCATATAACTGGGAATCTGCCGCTCTCGTAATTCACGTACTAACCAAGCTTCCCGCAGAAGTCTGGACCGACCAGAAACTCGATAGCCGAGTCGAAAAGGCGATGGCATTTCTCGAGAAAAATCTCGCGCGCAAGATCAGTGCCGAAGATGCAGCTCGTGCCGCAGGCGTCAGTGTCAGGAATCTGAATCACCTGTTCCGATCTCAAGTTCGCATGGCTCCGATGAGCGTGCTCCTGGACTACCGGCTCGACCGCGCCTGCCACCTGCTCCGTCACACGGATCAAAGCATCGAACAGGTGGCTGAAAATTGCGGCTTCCCGAATCGCTACTATTTCAGCCGCATGCTTAAACAGCATCGCGGAATCTCTCCAGCAGCGTATCGAAAGGGACAACTCTACTGATCCCCTGTTATCCATGACTGATTCCGGCCCCAGTCTTAAAGATAGAGAGCGGGCTTGCCTGCGACCAGACACATCGGTCGTGATGCAACAGAGTTGGAAAGACCTGCTCTTTCTCCACTGGCCAATCGACCCAAAGCTGATTCAAGAGGCCCTGCCTCCAGACCTCAGCGTCGACACCTATAAAAGCAACGCCTTCATTGGCCTTATTCCGTTCTACATGCGCAACATCCGGCCGCGCTACTGTCCACCCGTTCCCGGGATTTCCTATTTCCTGGAAATGAACGTCAGAACCTACGTTTACGATGAACAGAATCGGCCCGGTGTATGGTTCTACTCCCTCGACGCGAACCAGTCACTTGCCGTAGCCGTTGCGAAGCATTTCTTCCACCTTCCCTACGAAAAAGCGAAGATGAGCGCAAAGAGAGACGGAAAGACAACTCACTACCGCTCGCTCCGCAACCGGGCTCCCGAGGAGGGACTCACGACGGTTTCCTACACCCCGCGAGATCCCCTTTCACAGCCCGAACCAGGCTCCCTGGAGTATTTCCTTCTCGAACGCTACCTGCTCTTTGCGTGGAACAAGAAACAGAAGCAACTCTACTCGGGAAATGTTCATCACGCCCCTTACCCTGCTTTATCGGTGGATGTGCAAAACCTGAACCCGGGTGTTACCATTTGCGGTGGCTTTCCGTTCACGAAGGAGCCGCCGGTTCACCAGGTTTTTTCTCCCGGCGTTGAGGTCGACGTGTTCGCTCTTCAACCCGTGTTGCCGAAATAGAATGAATTTCGAGACCTTTGTTCCCGGTTCCGGAGTTCACCTGGTGGCGTTGCTCACCTGCATCGTGATTCCCATAGTTGTGGCACTCTCGGGAAAAGGAATGGAAGGAATGTTTCGGAAAATTATAGCCGGAGCATGCCTTGTTACCTGGATCGCCACCTTGCTGTATTCCTTTCACCCGGAGCGCTTCGAATGGGATTTTTCCCTGCCGTTGCATTTCTGCAACCTCGCGAACCTGATTGGAGCAGTTGCGGTTTTGTCTCCACGGCGCATCCCGAAATCCATTCTCTATTTCTGGGGATTCACACTTTGCCCCTGGGCCTTTCTTACACCGTCTCTTGAGGAAGGACCCGCTCACCTCTGGTTCTGGATCTTCTGGCTTTACCACCTCTGCATCCCACTTTCCCTGTTCTGGACTCTGATTCATGAGCATTATCGACCCAGCTGGGCTGACCTCAAAACGATACTGATTCTGACATGGGCATTCACCCTAGCGCTTGCCTTACTCGATCACTTCACAGGATGGAATTACGGTTTTGTCGGTCCGGGAATGCCTTTGCAGAAAAGCCCCCTGGACGCGCTTGGCCCCTACCCCATCCGAATCCTCTGGATGCTCCTGATTGGTTCCGCGCTTTTTATTCTCGCGCTCCTGCCTTGGCTTTTGCCGCAAAAATTCAGGAAAAGAAGCTGAAGATTTTCGCTTTTCTCATCGTCTCATTCTTTACCACAATAGAAATATGACGAAAGCCGAAGAGAAAGAACTCGATGCCTTCATGGCGGGGGCTCGAAAGGCGCAATCCGCACGAACCAGAATGAACTCGACGTTTCGGACGCGAAGAAACTCGTCAAAGACGGAGTCAGCGCAGTCGCCGAAGGCGCCAACATGCCGACCACCATCGAGGCAATCGAAACCTTCAAGGAAGGCGGCGTTCTCCACGCCCCCGGAAAAGCATCCAACGCCGGCGGCGTGGCCGTTAGCGGACTAGAGCAAAGTCAGAACGCGATGCGAATTAGTTGGGGAGGTGAAGAAGTCGACAAACGGCTAAAGGACACCATGGAAAACATCCACCATCGCTGCGTCGAAAATGGCGGTGACGGCGAAATCGTTAACTATATCGACGGATTCAATCTCGCCGGCTTCAAAAAAGTCGCACGCGCGATGGTGACATACGGGGCGGTGTGTGTGCAGAGAATTCTCACCTCACGCAAAAATCCCATCGACGACTTCGCCGTAGACATCCGTCAGCCGGAAGTTCCGACCGGCATACCGATACGTTAGTCGCTCGTGATCCAGTCCTAACAAATGCAGAATGGTCGCATGCAGATCATGCATGTGAACTTTGTCTTTTACCGCGTAGTAGCCGAACTCGTCTGTCTCGCCGTAGGCAAACCCACCTTTCACACCCCCACCGGCCATCCAGACGGTGAAACCCTGCGGGTTGTGGTCACGTCCATTATTCCCCTGAACGATAGGCGTGCGCCCGAACTCCCCGCTCCAGACAACCAGGGTGTCTTCGAGCATTCCCCGCTGTTTCAAATCGGTCAGAAGACCAGCAATCGGTTTGTCGACTGCGAGCGAGTTTTTCTCGTGCCCCGCCTTCAAATTTCCGTGCTGATCCCAAACGTTCGGAGTCGACACCTGGATGTATCGCACCCCGGACTCGGCAAAGCGCCGGGCGATAAGGCATTGCCGTCCGTAGTTGTCGGTCTTTTCGTCGCCAATTCCGTATAGCTCACGAATGTATTCTGGTTCGTCTTTCGTATCGATCACCGGAGGCGCGGACGCCTGCATCCGGTAGGCCATTTCCATGGATTTGATCATTCCCTCGGCCGGAGCGTATTTCGTCCGCTCGAAATGCTCGCGGTTCCGCTCGCGGAGAAACTGCAGTTTTCTCTCCTGAATCGCCGCCTCGGAGCGCGGCTGCAGGAAATCGAAGCTCGCATCATCGCCCAGCTTACCGTTTGCCCCGATCGTGGTCGCCTGACTGGCCGCAGGAAGAAATGCCGGACCGTAGTTGCGAGGCCCGCCATGTGAGGCAGACGGGCTGATACTTACGAATCCAGGGAGATCCTGATTCTCGCGACCGAGGCCATAATTCACCCACGCTCCTACAGACGGACGCACAAAGTTGTCAGTTCCTGTGTGCAGCATACAGACGGCCTGACCGTGCGACTGCCCCTTACTCTGCATCGAGCGAACAACACAAAGATCATCAGCGTGTTTTGCCACTTCCGGAAAAAGCTCGCTCACCCAGAGACCCGATTGTCCATGCTGGGAAAAACCCCATGGAGACCCCAGCAGCTTCGCCTGGCTCGTCGCAGTCGGATCAAGATTCTTGGCAGGAGCAAAAGGAAGACGCTCTCCGTCACGCTTCTGCAATTCCGGCTTGTAGTCAAAAGTATCGACCTGAGAAGGTCCGCCGTGCATGAAGAGAAAAATCACCCGCTTCGCCCGGGGCGCGTGGTGAAAACGGTTCGCTGTCTCGCCCATCTCTTCGGCAGCATTTGCCAAACCTGTCAAAGCGACCGACCCAAACCCACAGGCAGCAGATTCGAGAAAGCGACGGCGGGTCGATGCGGGGACGTCGTAGCGATTGCAGGAACTCATATCAGTCGAGGTAAAGGAATTCAGACGAGGCCAGCAACACGTGCGCGAGGTGACCTGCGGCAATGGCGCGCTCAGTGGAATCTTCCGATCCGCCACTCAAATCGACGAGCAGGCCCTGTGCACTCTCGGACTCAACAGGGACTGGAGCTCGACCCAACAGAGTTTGATAAATCCAGTTCACTTCTTCGGCGGGACCCTTGGCGGATTCGGTCGCCATCTTGCCGAGGGCCGCGGATTGGTCGTGGAGGAAGTCACTGTTTAAAAGGTAGAGCGCCTGCGTCGGCACGGTGGTTTGGGAACGCTTTCCGGAAACAAGATCGGGATTGGCCGCATCAAAGATAGCCAGTTCCGTCGCGGGATTGTTACGGGCGACCGGCAGGTAAACAGTGCGCTTCTTCTCCTTCGCAAAAGAGAATGGTTTATCCAGGTCTACCCCGTGTGGCGTTGCGGTCGCCGTGCCCGGTTCGCGGTCGAGCTGACCGGAGTAAAAGAGCACACTGTCACGAATTTCTTCGGCAGTGAGTCGGCGTCGATTCTGCCGACCGAACCACTGATTCTCTACATCTGCCTTTGCGAGTGCTTCGCCCGGATCACTGGAGAGACGATAGGTCCGGCTCAGCGCCAGTTCACGAATGAGCGATTTGATCGACCCTCCCTTTTCTCGAAATTCTGAAGCCAGGTATTCGAGAAGCTCTGGATGGGTTGGCGGCGTGCCGAGCTTACCGAAGTTATCGACGCTCGCGACAATGCCGCGGCCGAAGAGATGCTGCCAGACGCGGTTCACGATGACTCGGTCGAGCAAGGCATTCTCTTCCGAGACAAGCCATTCGGCCAGTTCACGGCGCCCACTCTCCTTTTCCTTGATCGCCACACTTTCCTTAATCTGCAGGACCTTCAGGAATCCCCGGTCCACTCGCGGACCGAGTTGACCGACTTCACCACGGACGCGGAGGTGAATATCCTCTGGATACGCCGCATCACGCGGAGCCATCGCCACCTCCTCGTCTTTGAGGTCAGCGATCAGCTTGTTTAGTTCTTTTTTCAGATCCCCTTCGCTCATTCGCAGGAGCGGATCGACGTCTGATTCTTTCACTGCCGCAATCGCCTTCGCTTCGCGGGGAATATCTTTCAAAGCGATGAACTGCACGGCATCGACAATCACGTACCGACCCTCGGTACCCTGAGTTTCCACGATAACCTCGCACCTCCCACCCTTCTCAAAGGTGAATTGGCCGATAGGCTCAAAGAGACCACCAATACTGGGAGATTTCGTCTGATCGAGAATGACCCGATGCTTACCATCCCGTGCTACGACAGTCAGGGGCAAATTGCCGGCGCGATTGCCGGATGCGTTGTAGGCAAAGCGAATCTCGTAGGAACCGCTCTCGGGCAGGCTGCCTCGAAAGACGACCTTGTTCTTCCCTTTTCCCTTCTGATCGTCGTGAACGTAGTTCGATCCGAAGCGATTTGCGGAGTACGTCGACTCGGTCCAGTCGCCGATCAGTTCTGCATCATCGTTATCGTAGATAACTCCTGCGAGCGGGATATTGCCGAGCGCCATTTTTCCACCGGCTTTTTTCATGAAGCTCTTCTCCACCGTCAGGCGCATCGCGAGTTCGAGGCGCTCCACTTTCTTCCGGAGAATCTCACCAGCCTCGCCTGCAACAGGTAGTGGGCGCTCGATCCAGCTAGCGACGTTGACGCAGCCATTGCGCGTGCCGGTGACGACTTCGGTGGAACGGAAAATCCCGGCGACAGCGTAGTAGTCCTCCTGCGACACCGGATCAAATTTGTGGTCATGGCAGCGCGCGCAGCCGAGCGTGAGTCCGAGAAACGCACGTCCCATCGTATCGACCTGCTCGTCGGCCGTATCGAGCCAGAGTTTCTCTTTGTCGCGTTCGGTGAGCATCTTTGGACCGAGAGCGAGAAAGGTTGCAGCGACCAGTTGATCCGCCCGCTGCTGATCCGTCTCCCAAGGCAAGAGGTCACCGGCAATCTGCGCCCTGACAAAATCGTAGTAGGAAAGATCACGATAGAATGCATCGATGACCCAATTTCGATAACGCCACGCCTGGTAGAAGGTAAAGTTGCGATCCCCACCGTTCGAATCGGCATAGCGCGCGACATCGAGCCAGTGCCTGCCCCACTTCTCGCCATAACCAGGACGCGAAAGCAGATCATCAACGAGCTTCTGATAGGCAGCATCGGAGGGGTTGGCGACAAACGCAGCCACTTCTTCCCGAGTCGGAGGAAGCCCGGTCAGGTCAAAGAACAGGCGTCGAATCAGTCGGTCCGGCGCAGCTTCGGGTGCAGGGGAAAGCTGATTCGCCTCCAACTCTCGGTAGATAAATGCATCAGCCTCGCTCTTCGCCCAGGTCGCTGCTTTCGGCTTGGGAACCTCCGGTCGCACCAGGGGACGATAGGCCCAGCCCTTGCGCTCGGTTTCGTAGTCGATCTCAGCTTTTCGAACGGTCCCGGCCATCTCGTCGTTGCGAGGATCGGGAGCCCCCATGGCGACCCATTTCTCGAGAGTCGCAATCTGTTCGGGAGCGAGTCGCGTCTTGGGCGGCATCTGCAGATCTTCGTCCGAGTAGCGAATCGAGTGGATCAGCAAGCTGCCGTCCGGATACCCCGGCACGAGAGCAGGACCACCGTCACCACCGAGTGCCCACCCGGCTTTGCGATCAAGCCAGAGCCCGCCTTTGCGTTTCCCTGCCTCCTTCGAGTGGCATTCGAGGCAGCTCGAAACAAGAATAGGCCGAACCTCGTTTTCGAAAAATGCGAAGCCCTTCGCAAGCTTCTCGGTCGCCGACAACGGCTGAAAAAACGAGAGCAGAAGACCGAGGCCAGCTAAGATGGTGAAACGAGACATTTCGCGGTATGGAAAGGGCAGAACAGACGGGTCCACAATAAACAATTCATAATGCCCGATTTTGGACAAAGGAAATATACCGCGATGGTGCCATTAGAGGGGCAGGATGGATGCCTGTGGAAGCATCCTTACACAATGGATTGACCACGTAAAACACTCTACCATTGCTTCGCCTTTTTCCATTCCATGTTTTCCTTGGTCCCTAAATCCACTAGCACTTAAATTTCTGAATCGAGTGCCTTTGTTCAGATTAGATTGATTTGACAACGGAATACACCGAAAACACGGAACAATTGATTCGCCCAGCAATCGAAATACTCCCCAATCAAAATCGAGCTTGGGACTTTCTTGGGATGGACTTCTTTGCTACATTACTGCTTTGAAATTCCAGATCCATAAAGCGAATTGGGAAGTCGACCGGGAAAAACTCTACTCGGTTCGCTACACGGTATTCGTGGAAGAGCAAAAGGTGCCGGAGGAAATCGAGGAAGATGAACTCGATCCAGTTGCGCGCCATCTGCTTGCGACTCTCGAGGACGGAGCGCCGATCGGGACCGCTCGGTGGACTGACGAAGGCGGCGGTGATATTCGCGTCGGCAGAGTCGCCGTTCTACGCGAATTGAGACGCTGCGGTGTCGGCTCGCTCTTGATGGACACCCTTCTCGAAGATGCGAAGAATGCCGGTTTTCTCAACGCACATCTCCATGCTCAGGTCTCTTCGATACCCTTTTACAGCAACCTCGGCTTTTCCCGGACCGATGACCCGGAATTCGGAGAAGCCGGAATCCCCCATCGCATGATGGAACGGAAATTGTAGACTGTCTGCCAATTAGTAGCTCAATCCCACTCTTTCCGGAGGCTGGATGGATAGGTAATCGTTCGCACGACGCGATTGTCCTTGAGGACCTTCACCATGATTCCTTCAACTTTGTCAGCACGCGAACTCGCGCGAGTAGGAGGTCGTCACGTCCCACCCTTGCATTGCGATGCGGGCAAGGGTCTTTGGCGCATCAACGCGACGGGAGTCGTCTCAAACTTCTGAGATTCTCGCTGCGCGATTTCCGAAATGCTCAAGCTTCCGTCTTCGTAGTGAGCCACCTTGCTCCCTTTTTCCGGATCTTTGTAGTAGAAGACCCGGTAGTCGAGGCGCACATCGGAAAAGTCGGTGCTGGAGTTGTTTCTCACTTCCAGAGCATAGGTAGAGTCAAAATTGGTGATCTTTGCAGTGTTGGTTTTTCTCTCTGACCCTTCGCTTTCCTTTTCTTCGAAATTCAGCATCAAACTCCGACCGACCTGCGAGGCTTCATACCATGCTTTAAACTTCGGCAGGTCTTCTTCGCTGAATGCAGAGACATTCACCTTCATTCGTCGGCCGTTCACCTCAATCTGAGCGGAACCGGAAGCCGGATCGTAATTCTCGATTTTTGCTTCTAGCGATTTTGACCCGTCCGAACTGGTAAGAGTTTGGGTGTCCGAACCGACAGCTACGGAGGCGAGAAGCATCATGGTGCTGAGTAGCAGACCTCTTTTCATACTTTTTTTAAAGTGAAACGCCACTACCCCGATGTCAACGCCCTTTTCTGCGTTGCCAAAACGGATTCGCTCCCCCCTCGCTCCTCGGAAATCAGGGCATCAAGGAATCGAATATTGCACGGGTGAGTCCGTTTCGGACCTCGACACAGGTGACTCCCATATCTCCGACTTCGACGATGTTCCGATTTTCGTCGTCGAAAAACCACATCTCGTGGAGTTCAACTCCGCTCGCCGCAGCAATGCGGGAGAAGTGTTTCGTTTTGGAAGAGGGATAAATCTCTTCGTATGCAAACCGCTCCCGTATCTCCATCCGTTCCAGCAGATTCTGTGCCCAGGCGGGTTGCCCGGTTCGCGACGCAAGTGCCATGGGAATGCCAAGATGATCAATCTCGTCAAGAATCTCGGGAACATCCTCGTAGAGGCGGAGAGTTCTCCCATCCGAATCGACGATACCTCCATCCTCCCGTTTTTGGAATGGATAGCTCGTGCAGTCCACCCACAGGCCGCCGCAGTCCCACAGTGTAAAATCGAGATCGAAAACGATCAGCCCTGGCAAAGCCATTACCGGTAGGCGTAGATCACGGCCCAATCCTGCGGGCGCTTCGTCGTCGCCTTGGATGCAATGCGCAGGTAGTAGACACCTGTTAACTTCGGTTCAAAGGTCAGCGTCACGACATTGGGCCTGTCTTGAACTGGGCCCGTATCCGCTTCCAGCAATTGCCCTTCGCTGTCGTAGATATTCAGAGCCAGCTCCGCATCCCGCTCGGGAGCAGCAAACCAGAACTTGTATTCGTTGCGTCGAAACAACTGCACCTGTATCAGCTTCGCCTTACCCGGCTTTAATGTTCCGTTCCAGTAGGATTCTCGCAGGATGAATTTGTCCTCTCCGCGAAGCGATGGCAGAGCAGCCCGGTTGGCTATCTGTTTGATCTCGCGGAATTCATCCGCACGTTTCGCCACTTCCACCGCGGAAGGTCCGTCTTCCGTCTTTTCTTGAGCAGATAGCGTGACACCGAATCCTACGGCAACCGCCAGCAGGGCCGTGATGATGGAGTGTCTAACCTCCATAAATTGCATTCACGAGGTTTTTCGTTGCGAGAGAAATTTCGATGACGTTACCTCTACTGATCGAACCGCTGGCATCGTTTCTCATCAAGGACTCGAGATGAATCAGAGTCTTCGACACCTGGCTGAAGATATCTCCACGACGGACACGAAGAGGAAGACCAGTGAAGTCGGACTTCAGCTGAGTCACCAGGTCAGGTTGATTCAAAAGATCGGAAGCTTCGGGCGAGTAGTCATCCTTGAGAACAGCAGAGAGAGCTTCCGTGCCCCCGAGCCATCCGCCAAGCGAGACGAGAGCTACGAGATCCTTGTCGCGGTTCTCTTTCAGCTTGTTGATCACCGTCTGGCGTGTCTTGTCGAGCTCCCCCCGGACAGAATCCCAGTCATCCTTGCCCGCCCCAGTGATAATCGCATTGGCGTGAGACTGCACATCGTCGAGAACGTTCAGCGGCTGAGCCAGTCGAAGCACTTCCCGCCCGATTCGGCGCACTCCTTCGTTGTCCTTCGCCTGCACTGCGATAAACCCCTCCGAAACGACAAGTCCGAAAAGCATCGCGGTTCGGGAACGATCAGGATTGAGATTCACTTCCCGATTCACAATCTGCCCACTCCAGTCACGCGCCCCAAGCTTGTCGAGGGAAGAAAAAATCTCCAGCGGGATTGGGATTACGGACTCTTCAACATAAACGATATTGGGATCGTTGAGATTGAGCTTTGCGGGAGCATCCTGAGCAGAGCCAGTGGAAGCTGCGACCGCGAAAACTGCCAGAAAGGAAGTGGTGGCAAAGGCAAGTTTCATGGGAAAGGCGGGTTTAAGGTTTCTAAATTACTGTAAATTTTAAATTGTTATTGAAAACTGTTTTTCTCTACAAAGCACGGGCAAAGGCGCCCCCATCGACGAGTAGCATTTCCCCCGTCACGTAGCTGCCTGCATCGCTCGCTAGGAAAATGGCGGGGCCGGCGAGTTCTTTCGGATCACCCCAGCGGTTCAGCGCTGTCATGTCCGAGAACTCCTTCTTCTCCGCCTCGCTCAGCAAGCTCATTGGCATATCGGTCAGGAAAGGTCCCGGCCCGATGCAGTTCACGGTGATGCCATGCGGCCCGAGATCCAGGGCACTTGCTTTTGCGAGACCGAGCAGAGATGACTTTGTCGCAGAGTAGGCATTCCGAGCCGGCTTCGACCCGACACCAAGAACGGAGGAAATGTGAATGACGCGCCCCCACTTCTGAGCCTTCATCTTCGGAGCTAGGGAGCGGGTCAGGCGCATGATCGAAGTCAGGTTGATTTCCACGCACCAATCCCAGGTGTCGTCATCAATTTCATCGATCGGCTGCGGCTTGTTCACTCCAGCGTTGTTCACCAGAATGTCGACCGTGCCGAAAGTCTCCAACGCCTTGGTGGCAAGTGCGTCTACCGCCGCCCGGTCGTGCATATCAGCGACAACGGGATAAATCTGGACATCGAGTCCCTCCCTAATCTTATCGGCGGCAGCCTCGATCTCATCTGCTTTCCGGCTCGTGATCATGACGTCGGCTCCGCAATCGGCGAAACCTCTGGCCATGGCCATTCCCAGTCCCCTGCTCCCTCCTGTGACTAGCGCTCGTTTTCCCGACAAATCGAATAAATCGCTTGGCATGCGAGACGATGCACGTTCAATCTCCATTTCGCAAGTATTCCCCCTGCAGGTTTTGCCCTAATTTTTCAATCATGAATCCCGTTCTCCTGATCGATCCATCCGACAACCTCGCCGTTGCCCTCCGTGCCCTCGAACCCGGAGAGAAATTCGAAGTTGCCGGAGAAACCATCGAGCCCATCGAAACGATTCCGCCCAAGCAGAAGATCGCACTGCGATATTTCGCAAAGGGAGACAAAACTACCCTCTTTGGAGTCACCGTGGGAATCGCCGGAGAGCCTATTGCCCGCGGCGGCCTCATTACGACGGAGAATATCATCCACGACGCCGACGGATTCAGCGGGGAACGCGAACCGATCGACCCCTGGACCCCGCCGAATGTCGATCAATGGAAAAATCGCACCTTCGACGGATTTCACCGGGCCAATGGCGACGTCGGCACGGCGAATCACTGGCTCGTCATTCCCATGGTCTTTTGCGAGACCAGAAACGTGAACGCGATCCGCGCCGCATTCGAAAACGTTCTTGGATACGAAAAAACGAATCACTACCAGAAACTCGCCGCCCGACTCGCCGCTGGGTATCGCGAGGGAAAAAGCGCAGAGGAACTCTCCGAGATCCACCTCGAAGAGAGTCCCGAGCCGGGGGCGGAGCGTGTTTTCCCGAATGTCGACGGGATCAAGTTTCTCACCCACCCGCTCGGTTGTGGCGGCACTCGCGAAGACGCCAAGGCACTCTGCGGTCTGCTCGCGGGCTACATCACTCACCCCAATGTCGCAGGGGCCACCGTGCTCAGTCTCGGATGCGAAATCGCCCAGCTCGATCTTCTCAAGGAAGCCATCGCAGAGCGAGACTCCGACTTTTCCAAGACGGTTCACTACTACACCCAACAGGGTTACCCCGATGAGCAAACCCTCTTGAGTGATGCCATTCGCGATACATTCCTGGGCCTCGTTGAAGCCAACCAACTGGAGCGAACCCCTGCCCCGCTCTCCAAGCTCTGTCTCGGAGTCGAGTGCGGAGGAAGCGATGGATTTTCCGGCATTTCCGCCAACCCGACTCTCGGGGCCGTGTCCGACCGTCTCGTCGCACTGGGTGGCCGCGTGATTCTTTCCGAGTTCCCCGAACTCTGCGGAGTCGAACAGGAACTCATCAATCGCTGTGTCTCTGACGAAGTCGCGGAACGCTTCGCCAAGCTCACCTCGGCCTATGCCGAGCGTGCCCGCGCCGTGGGGAGCAATTTCTCGGAAAACCCGAGCCCCGGGAACATTCGCGACGGACTCATCACCGACGCCATCAAATCCGCCGGAGCGGCAAAAAAGGGCGGCACCTCCCCCGTCGTCGGCGCGCTCGACTACCCGGAGAAGACAACCAAGCCCGGACTGAACCTGCTCTGCACCCCCGGCGGCGATGTCGAGTCCACCACCGCGATGGCCGGATCCCACGCCAACCTGATCGTTTTTACCACCGGCCTCGGAACACCGACCGGAAACCCCGTCACGCCCGTTCTAAAAGTCAGCACCAACACCGAGCTGGCCGAGCGTTTGCCGGATTTGATTGATTTCGACACGGGTGCTGTGATCCGTGGCGAAGCGACTCCGCATGAATTGTCGAAGGATATGTTGGAGCTGCTGGTGGAAATCGCATCAGGCCGCAAGCAGACGAAGGCGCAGGTGCTGGGGCAGGATGATTTTCAGCCGTGGAAGCGGGGTGTTTCGTTGTGAGACATCTTGACCTTGCCACCTCCAGAGAAGCACCCGCGGCTCGGCTCTCGTAGGTTCCTCATTCCCTGCTCATCGAACTCCTGTTTGAAAAAACTGCTCACGGCATCATTTTGTCTCTTGGTTATCTGGGCTTAATGGGTGTTCGCCGTTTGATTCGCGATCGCGATCACAGGACGAGAAGAGCAATTAAAAGCGGCAGGTTCAGGACACCCCAAACGAATTCCCATATCAACCAGACTAGACGGACAACAATGAGCACGACCATCATCGTGCCGAGAACCATGCCGATGCTTGAAGTGATGAGCAGCCGATTTCGAATTGCCTTTCTTTGCGAAGGCTGTTTTACGCCGGCTGTGGCTTCTGAATTACGTTGCCTCAATACCACTATCAGCATCCCAATCAAGAATGCGAAGCTAACAATGACGAAGGACAAGACAATCTTCACGACGATTTCGATGATCCGTATGATTGAATCTAGAAAATCCCACCAGTATTCTACCTCACCCATTTGATTTCCGCCCCAACTCCAGAGCGTGACAAGGAGATAACCACTCACTCCGACCAGAAAATCAGGCCCACTTTTCGTGGCGTCGAAGAAACGGGGTTGGTCACTTCTTTCAAGGCTGTAAGCATGCGCCCACACTGCTCACAAGCCAAGCTATTCTCTCTGAACAATGACTCGCTTTCCTCTAATCGCTTACAGCGTTTACAGCAGTATTGCATTGCATCACGCATACGCTGCGAAAGACAGCCTCTTCATGCGACCGTCAAAGGTGTGGCGGCGGCTACTGAGAGCGCGCCTCCGTAAGAGGGTTAAGTGTTGTAGTAAAGAGCGTCATGCCGACTCGGAGCGAGTAGCCGGTTGTCCACCACTGTCTCGTTAGCCCTCGTCTCTTGCACGTCGACGGGCGCCAGCTCCTTGTTATAGAATGGAGTCAATCGACCGTCTTTGAGATGAAACGCCTCAAAGGTCTTGCGGAAATCTGCTGTGTAGACGGTGATCTCTTCTATCGTGCCGCTTCTGGAAGCGTGCAGTTTGATGGCTTATTTCATGTTCACAAAATTTAATTGCTGAAATGAGCCTCCAGATTTCGAGGTTTTGTATTCGTAGAGTAGTAGATCGTCGGCGATGAACTCATACGTCGTATTGACGTAAACATCTGGGGCATCTTTCGCGGATAAAGCCACCTCCAAGAACTTGATCTCGTCCCGGTAGGTGTATTTAACCACAATACCTTCGACGTTCGATTCGATCTCCTTCTCCTTTAATTCCGTTCTCAAGATTGGGGAGAGGAGAATGAGGAACGAAACAGTGTAGATTTTCATTTGGATTGCTCTTTGGACTAACAGTTCTGATTAGTATCACCCATTGGAGTGATATCACTGCCGTTTGAGTATCGTAAGGTCCTTACCCCCGCACATTCGCCGCTTGCACCTCCCTCACCCCGCCGTAAGGTAGTACTGTGCAAAGTCGCACGTCGCGAGAATGGGAATGATTCCTCACAATCCGGTAGTCGCCGTCAGGGCGCAGCCGCAGGCATCCACGAAAGACCTTCTTTCGAGTGGACGCTCATTCCTTGTCGCGCGCGATCTTCTGCACGACTTCACCACACGAGGTGAAGCGAGCCCCGGGGAGATGTTTTTTCCGATTACCCAATCGGCACGACACGAAAATCGGGGAGAGAAAGAACTGATTCCTCTCCCCCTTACGCAAATCTACCTCCTCGGCGAAGCTCGTCCAGTGCAGCCGAACCGATTCGATTTTCCAGCGACGAACTGCCACCACTCCCGAAAGAGAAGTGGCAACGCAGAAGCGAAATCGGGCACGGCGAACCACCTCGTGTTCACCCAAAACGCTGTCACCGATGGCAGCACTACCCAGAAAGCTTCCAAAAATGGAAAAACAATCAGAAAACAGCTCCTCTCGCCGCCGCCGGAACAATCGACCGCAGGGCGGAGGAAATCGCAACCGAAATCGAAATCGCAACCGTAGCGGAAATCGCGGTGGAAACCAGAATCGAGCCGGCGGCAGTCGCAATCGCAGCCGAAGCCGGAGCCGCTCACGCCGTGCTCCGAAACAGACCAAAGGACAGAAGATCCTTTCGGTTTTGACCTTCGGCCTTCTCGGTAAACCGAAACCGAAATCCCGGCCCAAGCGGAAATCGCAGGAGCCCAAACAAACCGAGCGTCAAAAAGCGCGCGCTCAACAGGCTGACTCACCCAAGCCGAAAAAGAAGCGCGCACGCACCGAAGTGACTTCCTGTCGCCTCTACGTCGGCAACCTTAGCTACGACACCACCGAAAACGAACTGGAAGAACTTTTCCGCGGAATCGGAAACGTCACCAGCGCCGAGGTCGTCACCAATTCGCGAACCCAGCAGTCCAAAGGATTTGCCTTTGTCGAAATGGGTTCCGTCGACGAAGCAAAGCGCGCTGTAGAAATTCTCGATGACGAGGATTTCATGGGACGCAAGCTCATCGTCAGCGGTGCGCGCAGCGAAGGCCCGCGCGAATCCGATGGTGATGACAACGAGACTGCTTCCGAAGCTCCCAAAGAGGAGAATGCCGAAGCAAGTCAAGCCTGAACCGAAAAACGTTCTTCTTGAAAACGCCGAGATGAGGATTCTCATTTCGGCGTTTTCCTTTTCCTCCCCGCCGCTTCCGAATGACAACCGAAAACGCTCCTATCTACCTATCCGGCCAGACCGGGAGCGGTAAGACGGCTGTCGCTCTAGCCCTCGCGAAAACCCTGGGGCCCGTCGAGATCATCAACGCCGATGCCTACCAGGTATACAGCGGTTTGGAAATCCTGACCGCCGCCCCTACCGAGGAAGAAAAGGAACTCGTTCCGCATCATCTCTTTGGCATTCTCGACTGCGACAATGAATGCGACGCGGCAGCCTTTTCCGACTTGGCCCGCGCCAAGATAGCCGAGATCGAGCAGCGAGCTACCCCGCTTGTTGTCGGCGGAAGCGGACTCTACCTGAAAGCCATCACCCATGGCCTCGCCCCAACGCCTCCGGGAAATCCAGAATTAAGGAAAAAACTGGAGGAGCACTCCCTCGAGCAGCTCGTCACCCAGTATCGAAAGCTCGACCCGACCGGCGCGAAAAAAACCAATCTCGCCAATCGTCGCTACGTGACGAGAAACCTCGAAATTTGCATTTTGTCAGGACGCCCAGCTTCCGAGATCAAGAGTGTGTGGCAGAACAATCAGCCGAACATTCACGCCGTCTATCTCCGTCGCGAACGGGAAGACATCTACGCGCGAATCAACCGCAGGACCGAACGCATGTTCGAAGAAGGCGTTGTCGAGGAGATCGACGCTCTTGGAGAGCTATCCACCACCGCTGCCAAAGCGATCGGGATCGCAGAAATCCAGGCCCTCATCGCAGGAGAAATGGAACGCGAAGCCTGCGTCGAGACCATTCAGAAAAAGACTCGCCACTATGCGAAGCGCCAAGCCACCTGGTTCCGACGCGAAGCTGCCTTCCGATCGGTCGAAGTCGGCGCAGATGACGAAGCCGAAACAATCGCCGAGTCCGTGCTGTCATTGCCGTGACAGGTCGACCGAGGAATACTCTCGCAAAGGCGCAGGGCTGATGGACTTTCTAACTTGGTGAAGCCAAATGGTAAGGCGATGGCATCCACCACGGAGCGCCCCACCCTAATCTTCTCTGCTACCTCCATCCCCCTCTGCTCCTCTGCATACATCCCCCCC
>Ga0055584_100001031_pt1 | contig 26971 bp, 20 predicted proteins | sample OSDHelmetaG_FD_58716 | JGI IMG/M metagenome (GOLD analysis project Ga0055584, IMG submission 58716) | Pelagic marine sediment microbial communities from the LTER site Helgoland, North Sea, for post-phytoplankton bloom and carbon turnover... | ecosystem: Environmental > Aquatic > Marine >...
TTGCTACAGTATTAAAAAATACACCAGCGCCAAGTGCCATGCTTGCAGTAATTAGTGTGATAGTTTTCATAATGGTAAAATTTAGTTTAACAATGGATTTAGTAGTTAGATGCTTAGAATTGTGATATTCCATAAATGGATAGAAAAGAAATTCTATCTTTAGCAGCAGAATGAGGCGGGTGCTAGTTATTATGGTTGTTGCGGCAACTCTTTTTGTTGTTGGTCACTCAACTTCATACTCATGGGGTTTTTATGCCCATAAAAAAATAAATAGGTTATCGGTTTTTACACTTCCTCCCGATATGATTGTCTTCTATAAAAAACACATTGAATTCGTTACAGAACATGCTGTTGATCCTGATAAACGGAGATACGCAGTTGATGGTGAAGCACCTCGGCATTTTATTGATATAGATCATTATAGTGAAGAAGACCCATTTGGTGTGATGCCAAGAAAATGGAATGATGCTATCGAAAAATATTCTGAAGATACAATACAAGAGTATGGAATTGTGCCTTGGCATTTAGAGGTCATGTTAGGGAGGTTAACGAGGGCATTTAAAGATCAAGATTTAGATAGAATCTTAAGATATTCATCAGATTTTGGACATTATATTGGTGATGCTCATGTTCCGCTTCATACAACAGAGAATTATAATGGGCAGATGACGAATCAAAAAGGAATTCATGGCTTCTGGGAATCTCGTTTACCAGAATTATTCTCAGAAAATTATGAATTTTGGGTTGGTAAGGCTAGATATATTGATGACCCTAGAGATTATTTTTGGACTACGGTAGAACAGAGTCATGCGGCATTAGATTCCGTTCTTGATTTTGAAAGAGAGTTGAATGAGAAGTTTCCTCAGGATCAGAAGTATAATTATGAAACAAGAGGAACTACAACTATGAAACAATATTCTCGAGAGTATTCAGCAGAATTCCATCTAATGATGGATGGTATGGTTGAGCGAAGAATGAAGCGAGCGATTATAACAATTGGAAGCATGTGGTATACGGCATGGGTAAATGCTGGTCAGCCAGATTTAGAGCATTTGGGAGAAAATGTTTCAGACGAACTTATAAACGAACTTAAAAAGGAAGATGATGAATATCGAAAAGGGAAAATTAAGGGACGTGAGCATGGGCATTAAATTGGCAGTCCTAATTTTTGCAACTTTCATTACTTCTTGTTTAGATGGTGGACATGATTTCAATTATAGCAAAGTACCCGTTTTTTCCAAAGAAGGTCATGTAAACTGTATAATTGAAATTCCCGCAGGCACAAACCATAAAATAGAATACGATTATGCTTCTAATTCTTTTCCATGTGATCAGTTTGGAGGTGGGGATAGAATTATTCAGTTTCTGCCATACCCGGCTAATTATGGTTTCATTCCATCAACGTTAATGGATAAAGAAAATGGCGGGGATGGCGATGCAGTAGATGTTTTTGTAATAGCATCAGCAATGGAAACAGGTAAAGTTGTAAAGTGTAAAATTGTTGGTGTGTGCAAGTTGCTCGATTCTGGCGAGCAGGATGATAAGTTAATTGCAATACCGGCAGATGAATCATTACAAATTGTAAAAGGTAATTCCATTTCTTTGATGGATTCAGCAGCATTAGAAATGATTAAAATATGGCTGTTGAATTATAGTTCAGATGAGATGATTTTTCTAGGTTGGGGAGAATCTGAAGAAGCTAAAGATATTTTGGAGAAATGGAGAAAGGGATAATTATTTCTTATTTGTCTTTTTAGCTTTTTTCTCTGCCTTCGTTTTCTTTTCTCCGAAACGAAATCCTATACTTACTTCTCCATTTAGATAAAACATGCTCAATCTAGAATTATCAGAGCTAGAATAAGAAATTTCTTCAGGAGTATTTATTTTATAAACTCCTTTGGGATTTATTTGTGTTCTGTCCATTTCGGCAGACCACACCATCCGCATAAAGAAATTATCGTGGTTGTAGCTTACGGCATTTTTGTAGGCGAAGTATAAAGGGATTTTCAAATGAGTATTGTTCAAAAAATTTGGATTTGAACGTGTATGTTCCGCATAACCCAAAAACTGAATACCTGCTCCCACCAAAACGATTGGTGTAAAACTGAAATACCCCTTTACCCATGAGTAACCAGCCCCTAGAGCTAAATAGGTGGTATTGTATGTTATTTTATTAAAACCTGGTTCGGATAATTTTCTATGCAAAAGGTAGTGGGAATCGGGAATAATTGGAGTATCATATTTAATTTTGGTATAGCGATCTCCAACCCTAAGCATAAATGAACCAGCACTTTTTTTCATTCGTTCTGTTTGTGAAAACCCAGCGTTAATAGAAAAGTCTTTTTTGAATGCGACTGTTGTGTGAAAACCTATAGAGTAATAATTTAAATCAGGCAACTGTGTCCTCTCACCATCTGTTATTGGCAAGATAGGTGTGTCATCAGTGTTAGCAAGATAAAAACCTCTGTAATCAATATAATCGAAATTCAATCCTATATATCTTGTTTGGATGTTGATGCCAATGTTTTGATAATCTGTTTCACCAAGGTTTGTTGATTTCTTTTCGCTCACTGGCAAGCGATACATGTAAGACAAAACAATACCACCAAGCTTTATTTGGCCACCGGCACTGCCCCAAACATTAGGTCGGTAATTTAGGGGTGTTCCATGACCTGCTTTATCCCTTATTTGCAGGTTGTTCGATTGTAATGAGTACGCTGGTCGTACCATGAAATTCTTATTGATAAAGTGAATGTTTTTAAGCCTCTTTTTTTTCTTCTCTTCTTTGGTTAACTTAGGCTTTTCTTCTTTCTTTTTTATTTCTGATTCTTGCGCAATAACACTAAATGAAAGGGAGAAAATTACAGATAAAAGAAAACATCGAACAAAACTCATTTTTTCTACTTTTGCAGCAAATATACGACTTGGGTTAATACGCCTGTAAACCCAATGTTTTATAGTTATTAGTAGCCATTTGTTAATGACCCGAGAGAAAGTACATAGCGATAAGTTTATTCAGTTGAAATGCTGTGTGCTTATTCCTACCTACAATAACGAAAAAACACTTAAAAAAGTTGTAGAGAGTTGTCAAGAATATACGTCTAATGTTTTGGTGGTTAATGATGGTTCTACAGATTCGACTGAAGATATTTTAGATTCAATTAACAATATTAAGGTCGTTTCTTACACTCCTAATCGAGGAAAAGGAAATGCGATGAGGGTAGGATTTAAAAAAGCTGGAGAATTAGGTTATGATTATGCAATTACAATTGACTCAGACGGACAGCATCTAGCAAAGGATTTACCAAAATTTTTAGACAAAATTGAAGAACAACCTAATTCAATAATTGTAGGAGCCAGAAATATGAACCAAGATCATATTCCTGAAGGAAGTCAATTTGGGCATAAATTTTCTAATTTCTGGTATTGGGCAGAGACAGGAATAAAACTCCCCGATACACAGTCAGGATATCGATTATATCCAGTGAAATGGATGAATGAAATGAGTTTCTTTACAGGACGGTACGAGTTTGAAGTAGAGAATATCGTTAAAGCGGCTTGGCGAAGGATGAATGTTACTTCCGTTCCTGTTGATGTAATCTATCAAGAAGGAGATGAACGAGTAACACATTTTAGGAAATGGGATTTTTATCGATTCTCGCTCATGAATACCTACTTATTCTTCCTGGCTTTATTGATTCATCATCCAATTCGATTGATTCGTGGGCTGAACGCTGATAAGCTAAAGCGTATTTATAAGGAAGAAATTATTGCCTCAAATGAGACTAATATGGTAAAGTCTTTTTCAGTAGGGTTTGGCCTTTTTATGGGAATTATGCCGTTATGGGGATTCCAATTTGTATTGGCGATTGCGGGAGCCATAGCGATGAAATGGAATAAGGTTATTGTCGGTCTTGCTGCTCAAATAAGTGTGCCCCCTTTGATTCCTTTCGTTCTTATTTTTAGTAAAATGACCGGTGAGATTTGTTTCGGAACCTTTGTTAGCTTTTCTGAAACGTTAAGCGGAGCGCATCATTTGGCAACAAATTTTGACGAAAATGGATATGATGCTTTTTCAGGGTTTTTACTAGAATATATAGTTGGAGCTGTTGTACTATCTGTTTTTCTTGGCTTAACTTCTAGTGCTATTACTTTTTTGTTGCTCTCCTTGTTTAGAAGGGAGAAAAAAGCAGCTATTAATGGGTAATTTCTTTGTAGGAATATATAATTTAATTGCTTCAAATAGGTTAACCTATTTATCACTAACCGTTTTTTTATTTCTAGGTGCTGGCGCACTTGTTTCTCAATTAAGCTTGGAAGAAGACATAGAGCGAATGATGCCGACGGACGACAAGGTATCTGAACTTAACAAGATTCTAAAAAGTGCAAAATTTATGGACAAAATGGTGTTTACAGCATCATTTAGTGATAGTGCAACTACTAACCCTGACTTATTGATAAAATATGTAAATCAGCTAGTAGATAGTTTGAATTCTAAGTATTACCCAGAATACATAGATACCATTACCTATCGCTTTGATGATAATATCATTCAGAAGTTATACGGAACATTTTATGATAACCTTCCATTTTTTTTAACAGAATCTGATTACTCTTCTTTGGATACAATGACAAGTCCAGAATCTTTGGCAAAAACGATGGAGAATAATTACAAGACTTTAATCTCTCCTGTTAGCATGATATTAAAAAAATTCATTGTAAAAGATCCTGTGGGAGTTGCGGGCCTTGCAATGAGAAAAATGGAAGAACTTCGACTTGATGATAATTACAAGTTGAGAGATGGATATGTGATTACCAAAGATGATAAACATATTTTGTTCTTTATGACTTCTGCTAATCCTAATAATGAAACTTATAAAAATTCGATACTACTTGAAGGGATTGATAAAATAATCTCTGAAACTTCAATTGCGTTTGAAGAAAAAATAGCTGGAGAATATTTTGGGGCGATGGCCGTTGCCGTTTGTAACGCAAGGAGGATAGAGGCAGATATTAAACTTACTGTAGCTATCGCAACTTTAATACTAATGCTTTTTATTAGTTTATTTTATCGTAAGCCTACCATTTTTGCATTTATTCTGCTGCCAGTTTTTTTCGGGGGAACTTTTGGTTTGGCAGCTTTATATTTTGTGAAATCGAGTGTCTCTACCGTTGCACTTGCTGTTGGTTCCGTTTTACTAGGTATAACGATAGATTTTGCCTTGCATACAATCACTCATTTTAAAGTTGTATCTGATCCAAGAAGGGTGTTAAAAGATATTTCTACTCCGATTGTAATGAGCTGCCTAACAACTGCTTCAGCGTTTTTATGTTTATACATGGTTCGTGCCGAAGCGTTAAACGAACTAGGCTTATTTGCTGCAGTAAGTGTATTTGTTGCAGCCATGTTTTGCATCATTATTTTGCCACATTTATTAAAATTCAAGAAAAAAATACCTCCGTCGATAGGAGAGGAGTTAACTGGAAATTTCTTGGAACGGTTCGCTTCTATACCATTCGAAAAGAACCTGATATTGGTTACTTTAGTTGGTGTAATAACCATTGGATGTTTCTTCTTTTATAAAAATGTGGGGTTCGAAAGTGACATGATGAAGATGAATTACATGTCAGAGGAGTTGACTCTTGCAGAGAAAAACCTGAATAATATCAATAGCTATACCCTAAAATCGGTGTTTGTTGTTTCATCTGCAGCCACTTTAAATGAGGCTTTGCATAAAAATGAGAAATCGGTTCAAGGTATACGTAAGTTACAAAAACAAGGCCTAGTTAAAAATTATGCAGCGGTTAGCAATTTGATGCTTTCAGATTCCCTTCAACGTGTGAAAATTAATCGGTGGAATAGTTATTGGACTGCAGAAAAGAAGAAGTTAGTTAAGTCGCAATTGTTGATGGAAGGAATTAAGTATAAGTTTAAAGAAAAAGCGTTTAAACAATTCTATATGCTCCTAGAAAAAGACTTCAAAGTAGTTAATTTATCTGCATTTTCAGAATTGAGAGACAATTTCTTGACCGAATATATTTCAGAAGATGCAGGCATCTCTTCAGTAACAACACAATTAAAAGTAGAAAGAAAAGATGTTGGCAAAGTATACGCAGCTCTAGAAAATATCGAAGATGTTACAGTAGTAGACAAGCAATACATTACAGAGAAATTTATTTCGATATTGGCAGAGGATTTTTCCAGGTTAGTTAAAGTATCATTAGTCATTGTTTTCTTAATTCTTCTAATAGCTTATGGTCGAATAGAATTGGCCCTTATCACATTCATTCCGATGGCATTAAGTTGGTTTTGGACATTAGGTTTAATGGGCGCGATGGATATAAAATTCAATATTTTTAATATCATAATTTCGACCTTTATATTCGGCTTAGGTATTGATTATAGCATATTCATTACTAGAGGGTTAACACAAGATTATAAAACCGGAGCAAAACATCTTGGTTCTTATAAAACGTCAATTTTACTTTCTGGGTTCACAACAATTGTTGGAATAGGAGTTTTGATATTAGCTGAACATCCTGCATTAAAATCTATCGCAACATTATCAATTATTGGAATTATATCTGTTGTTTTTGTTTCGTTTACAATACAACCCTTATTGTTTAGATTTATGATCAGTAGCCGCAGAGAAAAGGGGAATACACCTATGCTGCTGCCAAATTTAATTGGTTCTGTTGCTATATTTATTGTGTTTATTGGCGGTGCGTTTATTATGACTTTATTGGGGGTCATTTTCTTGATTCCCCCTGTGAAGAAGAATAAAAAAAGAAAGTTATTCTACCATTACATTATTATGTTTTTTGCGAAACTGGTGATTAAAATCCCATTAAACGTCAAAAAGGTTGTTATTAATGAATCGAGCGAGGACTTTTCAAAACCTTGTATCATTATTGCAAATCATCAATCGCACATTGATATTCCCCTAATCTTAATGATGCATCCAAAATTAATTATTTTAGTTAACGATTGGGTATACAGTAATCCTTATTACGGTGCAATTGTTCGTATGGCTGATTTTTACCCAGTATCTGGAGGGTTCGATGCAGGCTTGAATCGATTAAAAGATAAAGTTGGAGACGGCTACTCAGTTTTAGTTTTTCCTGAAGGAACTCGCCAGGCGGATTGTAAAATACAGCGGTATCATAAAGGTGCATTTTTGTTGGCTCAAGAACTAAAATTGGATATCGTTCCGATTTTGTTGCACGGAGTTGGTCACGTAATGAAAAAGGGAGATAACTTCGTTAAAGGCGGTAAAATGACGGTTAAAATATTGCCTAGAATTCCTTTTGGAGAAACCTCTTATGGTCTTACAGGAAAAAGAAAGGCGAAGGAAATAGGTCAATATTGCCGCGATGAATTTGACAAACTTCGGAAAGAGGTCGAAGTGCCATCATATTTCGTCAGTGAAATAGTCAAAAACTACATATACAAACATCCGGCTTTTCCATGGTACGTAAAAATCAAATTAGCCTTAGAAGATAATTATGAATATTTTGATTCAATCATTCCTAAAAAAGGAACAATAGTAGATATTGGTTGCGGTATTGGTTATTTCCCATTTATGCTCCAATACTTATCAGAAGATCGAGAAATTATTGGAATTGATTATGATGCAGAGAAAATAGAAATTGCTAAAAATTGTGCTGCTAAAGGACCCAATCTAGAATTTCTTGCTGGAGATATCACTACAATTGATTTACCTAAAGCAGATAGTTTTGTTTTGCTAGATATTCTTCATTATCTGCCAAAAGAAAAACAAGGTATAGTTTTGAATCGTGTTTTCAGTAAATTAAATGATGGCGGAATTGTTATCGTTAGGGATGCAGACTCAAGTCTAAAAAAACGCACAATAGGTACAAAAATTACTGAATTTTTCTCTACAAAAATTTTGAAATACAATAAAACGGAACATGATTTGGAATTTGTCTCTAGAGATTTTATTATTGATGTATCGAAACAAAACAACATGGAAGTAGAAATTGTTGATCAAACTAGGCGAACTTCGAATGTTATTTACCTAATAAAGAGATTTAAGAGCGTTGGCTAATCCTATTGAAGCATATAGTAGTTCTATGAATGTGGTCATAATTGGCAGCGGTATGGGTGGTATGGCGTGTGCTATTATTTTAGCTAAAGCTGGTCATAAAGTTACAGTGCTTGAAAAAAATCGTCAGTTTGGTGGTAATCTTCAAATATTTGTTCGAGATAAAGTAGTTTTTGATACCGGGGTGCATTATGTAGGTGGGCTTAGTAAAGGGCAAAACCTCTACAAGTGTTTTAAGTATTTTGAGATAATGGATGATCTCAAAATTATGAAATGTGATGAAGACGCTTATGATTACGTCAGCTTTTCGGATGATCCAAACTTATACCCTCACGCCCAAGGTTATGACAACTTTGTAACACAATTACTAAAGTTTTTCCCAAAAGAAGAAAAGGGGCTTAGAATGTACGTGGACAAATTGCAAGACGTTTGCAAGGAGTTTCCGTTATATCAGCTAAAAAAAGATAAGCTTAATACAATAATGTCGGACTCATTAAGTACTGATGTCCGTTCTTTTATTGCATCTTGCACAAAAGATGTAAAATTGAGAAGTGTACTAGCTGGCACGAACTGTTTGTACGCAGGATTACCAGATGAAACTCCGTTATATGTGCATGCACTAATTCTTAATTCATATATTGAAGGGGCATACAAGTTTGTGGATGGCGGTTCTCAAGTTGAACGCTTGTTGGTTAAAACCATAAAAAAATATGGTGGCCAAGTTATCAAATATAAAGATGTAAAACGAATTGTTTGTAACGATTTTGGCAATGCAGAATATGTCGAAACTGCAGAAGGGGAAAAGTTTAAAGCGGATATTTTTATCTCCAATGTAGATATAAATAAAACTATCGAAATGGTAGAAAATAGTAAAATTCGCAAAGCATATGCAAATAGAATTAAAAACTTAAAAACATCTGTATCAGCTTTTATAGTAAATGTAGTTCTCAAAGAAGGTAAAGTACCATACAGAAACTATAATCATTATCATCATGTAAATGAGGAAGCATGGGAGGGTGCTGTGACTAATATGGATATATGGCCCACTGGTTACGCTATATTTTGTCCACCGAGCTCTAAATTACCAGAATATGCAGATTCTTTAACACTTTTGGCTTACATGAATTACGATGATGTTAAAGAATGGCAAGATACTTTTCATACAATACCGCACAACGTCAACAATCGTTCTGAGGATTATCACAATTTTAAAGAAAAGTGCGCTAAAAAACTCTTGGCAGTGGCTGCAGTTAGATATCCTGAATTAAAAGAAAATATTGTTTCAATTCATACATCTACACCTTTAAGCTATAGGGATTATATAGGCACCGAGGATGGCACTTTATATGGCATTTCGAAAGATTATAAAAACCCTACAAAGACTTTTATTACGCCCAGAACCAAGGTTCCAAATTTATTATTGACTGGGCAAAATATAAATATGCACGGAATATTAGGCGTTACTATTAGTGCTTTGGTAACGTGTGGCCAGATTATTCCGATAGACGATATTCTTGACAGTATAGAGGAGGCGCAGTAATGCCTATATACCAATTAACAGAAGATTTAGTCTTTCCCCATCCCGAAAACACAGTTGAAGACGGTATTCTTGCCGTTGGCGGAGACTTGTCTTCCGAACGAATTATTCTAGCATACCAAAACGGTATTTTCCCTTGGTATAATGAAGGAGATCCTATTATTTGGTGGTCGCCAAATCCCAGGTGCGTTTTGTATACAGATAAACTTAGAGTTTCGAAATCGATGCGTAAATTGCTTAATCGAAATGTATTTCGGGTAACATTAGATCAAAATTTTGAACAAGTAATGAACAATTGTAAAGAAATTACTCGTCATGATCAGGTCGGAACTTGGATAAATAAAGATATGCAAAATGCCTATTTCAAATTATATAAATTAGGATATGCCCATTCTGTTGAAGTTTGGAATGATACTGAATTGGTAGGAGGTTTGTATGGTTTATTTATTGGTCGTTGTTTTTTTGGAGAATCGATGTTTGCCAAAGTGTCAAATACTTCAAAATATGGATTTATTTTATTGGTGCAAGCATTAAAGGAAGCTGGAGTTGAGCTAGTCGATTGTCAAACGAATACACCACACTTATTAAGTTTAGGTGCTGAAGAAATTGACAGAAATGATTTTCTTGATTATTTGGATAACAATTGTTTCGAAGAAGATACAGAAGCCTTCTGGGCAAAAGTCGTGGGTGCTTTGCTTAATTGTAATTAGATAAAATTAAAATAGAGACTTTATTCTAGGAAATCGATTTAGAAACGGACCTCTATATTATCTATTTCTGTATCTTAATGATATACTATATTTTGACAATCCAACCATGTGAGTCTTCTATTTTACCTCTCTTAATATCTTGCAGATATAAGCTAACCCGGTTAGAGAACTCTCTAGTTTCAATTGAAGGTAATTCGTATTCGATATCCTTGTGATTAAAGAGCTTTATTTGAGCAATAGTTGCTGCGGTGCCAGTTCCAAATGCCTCTTTTAGGTTTCCTGAGGTTGCCGCCTCAACAACTTCATCAACACTAACTCTCCTTTCTTCAACATTATATCCCCAATCTCGAGCGAGGGTCAATACACTATTTCTAGTAATTCCGTCCAGAATTGAATCCGAGGTTGATGGGGTAATCAATTTATCTCCAATAATGAAGATTATGTTCATCGTACCAGATTCTTCAATGAATTTATGTTCTTTGGCATCTGTCCATATCAATTGGTGATACCCTTCTTTTTGAGCTAATTTAGCTGGATAAAGCGATGCTGCGTAGTTTCCAGCAGCTTTAGCAAAACCAACACCACCATTGGCGGATCTTGTGTAATGTGTTTCTACTTTCACTTTAACCGGTTCAGTATAGTATCCGCCAACAGGTGTAGTGAAAATCATGAATTTGTATTTATCAGATGGTTTGACTCCAATATAACTATCAGTTGAAAACATAAAAGGACGTATGTAAAGAGCGGTGTCCTCAGCTGATGGAATCCAATCTTTATCAATGTTTAATAATTGTTTGAGTCCATCGTAAAATAAATCTTGCGGCACATCTGGCATACACATCCTCTCTGCAGATTTGTTTAGTCTTTTAATATTATCTGTCGGTCTAAAAAGTAAAGTTTCGCCCTCTTTATTTTTATAGGCTTTCATTCCTTCAAATATAGATTGACCATAATGTATAGCAGAGGTGGCCGGGCTAAGACTTAGGTCGTTGTAGGGTATAATTCGCGCATCACCCCATTCTCCATCAGAAAAATCTGCAACAAACATATGGTCTGAAAAGATTCTGCCAAACTTGTTTAACCCCTCTTCTAGCTCATTTATTCTTGAATTAGTTGTAAGGCTAATATCTATCTTATTGGCAATTGTCTCCATAGTTTATATAGATTTTCGTTCGTTACTAAGATAAGAAAAATAAGTAACCAAACAAGACATAAAAACGGCATATGATAAAATAATAGTCTTAGATTATTCACTTTGTAATGGCTGTGAAATATTGTTGCGCTTAATTTTTAGATACAGAATTTAATTTGGAATTAAATCTGTTCTACGGTAGTCTTTTTTATCCAACCTGTATTCCCATCAGAAATGGAAACTTTATACCAATTATCTATTGATTCTAGAATCTTAACTTTAATACCCTCATGCACAACAAAAAGTTCTTTACTATTATCCGCAGGGGAGCTTTTAACTGTTAACGAAGGTATAAATACAATAGCTTCACTACTAGTTTCGAGCATGTTTTTTTGATCGTGTCCTGCGAAAAAGAAGAAGATTGTAAGGGATGAGCTAACGATAAATCCATAAAAACTCAACTTTTTACTTGTCTCAGTTTTTGATTTCCAAAAAAATCCAAATAAGAGGGCAACTAAGAACATTGAAGATATAGTTAACCAACTCAAAGTGTCTATGGATAATGCTTGTGAAATATTCTTCCACCAAAGAGAAAGAAAGAATGGTGGAATACTTTCTAATTTGTCTGTTATTTGACTGTTTGCAATCGAAAGATTATAACGAACATCAGAATTGCTAGGGTCAATTTTTAACGCTTTTTCGTAATGTAAAATTGCATCAGGAAGCTGTCCAATTTTGTAATATGAATTAGCAAGATTATAATAAACACTTGCAGATGAATAATCAGCAGCTATAATAGTTTCGTAAGCAGTAATTGCATCATCATAATTTTCTGTTTTGTATGCGTCATTGCCACTTTTGAGTATGGCTGAATAATGTTCTGAAGCAATACTTGATATTGAGAACATAAAAGACAAAAATAGTATGGCTGAATATCTCATTTAACTAATTCTTCAATTTTACTTATTATATCGGCCGAATTTATATAAATTTCTTGTTTAGAAATGTTAGTTACTGGGGCAAATCTTGCCATTTCACAACTACTTAATGTTTCAAGTAGTGAGTTTATTATATCTCCATTTACTTTTTTTGCCAGTAAAGATTGTTCGATATTATGTTTAGATAAATGAGCAATATCTATGTTTAGTTTGTCACTTAAATAACCATAAATAGCTTTAAAAATCTCTTCATAGAAAAGTTTTTCGTCTTGGTTTTGGAGATGCTTTTGTGCCACTGAAAGCCTTTTGACAGCAACTTTATTCGCTTTTCTACCCTTGACAAGTGAAGAGTTAGAATTGTATACTGCTAATTTTTTTTGAGCAGACAGGAACCCAATCAATAGAATAAGTGGCATTGCTATTAGCGCGTAAAATAATCCAGAACCGAAAAATACGTTGCCACGCTCGTTAACCTTGAGTTCAGTGGTATTAATGTATCGGATATCGTTACCAATTATATTTATTTCAGATTGATTTCTGTTAGAAAATCGTGAAACAGATGCCCCGTCTTCATCACTTTTTTCAACATGTATTTCGAACATTTTTGATTTTTGAGTGATGTATTTTTTCTTATTTATATCGTAATATGTAAATTCTATCGAGGGTATCTCAAAATCACCGCCATGCCTTGGTATGATGAGGTATTCGAATTCTTTTTTTCCAGAAACGCCCGAAGAACTTACTGCAGTTCGGTCGCTAACTTTCGCATCATAAACTTCAAAATCTGATGGGAAATTAATTTTCGGCTCTCCAATTAATTTCAAATTGCCTGAACCATTAATTACAATTTTAAGATTGATAGCTTCATTGGCTTTAATATTAGTTTTATCCAACTTAGCAGAAAATGAAAATTTGCCAACAGCGCCAGAAAAATCTAAAGGTTTTCCAGAAGCGGGAAGAGGAGTCACTTCAATTTTCCGAGTTGTGCTTTTTACTTGATGCTCAATATTTTTGTATCTCCCTAATAACCTATCAAAAACACTTCCGCCTCGATTATTGTCTTTAATTTGAACTATTAAATCGATAATGAGTTCATCAGCAATCAATTCACCTGAACGCTGCGGGAATAGAACACTTTTGTGAATTGTGGCAACATTGTAGGTCACTCCATTTAACACTTCTGTTCCTCTGTTCTGGTTTGGATCTAATTCGATTAGTTCAGACCAGAAACCATTAAAAGACGGCACAGCCTTAATGTTAAGGTTCGATAGATTTACATTATAATATAATTTGTACGTAGCAATGATTTGTTCTCCAACAAATGCTTTGTTTTTTGATGTATAACACTTTAAAAACACATAATTTGATACGTCATTATTATTGGCATTGGTTTTGCCATTTTGACTGGTAGTTTTAACGACATTTATTTCTATGGGTTGGGTTTTGAAAACTTTTTTTCCTGCTATTAGTTTCGCTTCTCCGATGACAAATTTCCCTTCTTTATTTGCTGACAAAAGGTACGTGTATGTTAGGCTGCTTGAGCTTTTCCCATTGACCCATGATCTGCTAGTAGATTGATTTGGACCAGAATGAACACTGAACTGGTTCATTGCTGGTGGCTCGAATGAATCTGCAGAGCCACTTATTTTGAATGATACTTGGAAACGATCCCCAATTTTCACTGTATTTTTATTTACTGAAGCAGCGAATTTTACCTGGGCTTTAGAAACACCAAAAGTTCCAAGAAATAACACAAATAGTATTAAAATTGGTAGGTTAGCTATGTAGTTTATTTTTATCATTTATCGAGTGAATAGAATATATTTCAGCTTATTACCAGTCTTTTTCAATTTTCACTTTCTGTCCCTTTTTTGCTTTTAATTCCTTGAGTTTGTCTTGTGTCTTTTGCTCTTGATTTTTTTGAGCATCTAGAAGCCTTTGCGCATCTTCTTTAGTTAATTGCGCAGGTTGCTGTTGCTGTTCTTTCTTTTCGTCATCATCTTCTCCTTTCTTTTCATCTTTATCGCCCTTTTCGTCTTGATCTTTTTTTTCATCTTCCTTTTGTTTCTTGTTTTTATCTTTGTCGTCTTTGTCGTCTTTGTCGTCTTTGTCGTCTTTTTCTTGATCTTCACTATCTTCCTTTTGCTCTTGTTCTTGTTTTTTCATTTGCTGAGCATAGGCCATATTGTATCTTGCAGCCGAATTATTAGGATTGCTTCTTAACGCATTTTTATAAGCATCGATGCTTTCATCTAATTTCTGATTTTGAAGTAATGAGTTACCTTGGTTGTGATAAGCCCATGATTTTGTATTGGCATCTTTAGCGTCTTCTGCTATTGATTCAAATTGAGCAGCAGCTTCCTCGTATTTCTCTTGCCGAAAGTATGAATCGCCTAGGTTAAAAGCACCTTCATAGCTTTTCGCATCTTGAGAAAGTGCTTTATTATAAGCCTTCTCTGCTTTAATGAATTCACCATCATTATACAAATGATTTCCGCTTCTTATATGGTCTTCCACTTGCGCTAAAAGAGATAATGGAGCTAAAAAAAATATGAAATATGCAAATCTTTTCATGAAGTTTTAAAGAGTTTTTCAGTCGTAAATACTTTACTTTTTCTTGAAGAAATTATTTGTTCGATAAATAAGATAAGAATTGAAAAACCAATGAAATATTGAAATCTATCTTCATAATCAGTATAAATTTTGGATCCAAACTCGACCTTTTCCATTTTGTTGATTTCATCTAATAATTGCTCTAAGCCCCCTTGCGCGTTTGAAGCATGCACATATAGTCCTTTTCCATTCATGGCAATTTCCTGAAGCATTTCTTCATTCAGTTTAGTCATTATGGTATTGCCCTCTTTGTCTTTTCTATATCCGTTTTGTTGTTTTCCGAGATATATAGGAATGGGAGCTCCTTGAGGTGAACCAACACCAATGGTGTGAACAACAACTTCAAGTTCAGCTGCTGAATTTGCAGCTTCCATTGCATCGTCTTCATGGTTTTCCCCATCAGAAATAATTATAATAGATTTGTTGGTAGTAGATTCCATATCGAAAGATTCTATAGCTAAATCAATAGCAGCACCAATAGCAGTGCCTTGTGTAGGTATTATGCCAGTATTTATGGTAGATAAAAATAGTTTCGCAGCAGCATAATCAGTTGTGATCGGTAATTGAACGTATGCTTGACCCCCAAAGACAATTAACCCCAACCGATCAGATTTTAAATTATCAATAAATTGAAGGATTGCCCGCTTAGAGCGTTCTAGTCTGTTTGGAGATAGATCTTCCGCTAGCATACTATTGGAAAGATCCAGTGCAACTATAATATCAATACCCTCACGCTTAACTTCTTGCATTTTTGATCCAATTTGAGGGTTGGATAAACCAATTATTAATGACGCGAAAGCCAATGACCATAAAATTATTTTAAGTTTATTTCTAGAATATGAGCGCAGTGGAATTAATTGTTGCGTGAGATTAGAATCTACCAAATTTCTCAGTGCCTTTTTTTTCCATTTTACCATAATGAGGTATACTAACCAGCAAAGAGGCAGAAGAAGTAAAAGCCACAATTGTTCTATGTTTTCGAATCTATACAATGCTCTTAAACCATGTGTTTCTTAGAATAAATTCTACAATTAGAAAAAGTAGTGCTATAAAAACCCAAGGCTTAAATTCTTCACTTTTTTTACGAAACTCCGTAACGTTAATCTTCGATTTTTCAAGTTTGTCGATTTGTTGATACACTTCTTTTAATTTCTGTTTGTCGGTCGCTCTAAAGTATCTTCCATCTGTCATTTCTGCAATTTCAATTAAAGTATTCTCATCAATATTTACATCTATAGCCTGCATTTGAATTTGTCCAAATTGATTTCTCATAGGGAATGGAGCTTTGCCATTTGTGCCCACCCCAATAGTATATACCCTAACACCAAAAGTTTTGGCGATTTCTGCAGCTGTTAACGGTGGAATTGTTCCCGCTGTGTTAACTCCATCAGTTAATAGAATTACTACTTTACTTTTAGCATCGCTATCTTTTAATCGGTTTACTGCATTCGCTAAGCCAAGCCCAATAGCTGTTCCATCTTCAATCATGCCATTTTGAATATCACCAAAAAGGTTTTTCAAAACCGCGTGGTCAGTAGTTAATGGGCATTGTGTGAAGCTCTCACCCGCATATACCACTAGTCCAATTCTGTCGTTTGGTCTATCTTCAATAAATTCTAGGGCAACCTCTTTAGATGCTTCAAGTCTATCTGGTTTAAAATCTTGCGCAAGCATACTTCCTGAAATGTCAATAGACATAATTATATCAATTCCTTCAGTGCTTATATCTTGCCAACTAGCTGAAGATTGGGGACGAGCAAATGCAACAATTAACGATCCCAATGCCAAAAGTCTAAAAATAAATAATGAATGTCTAAGCTTGATTTTTCCTCCAGTTTTTAATCCTGAAAAATAAGATAATGTCGATAGTTTAACCGTTGGAGTACTTTTTTTTAATCTATAAATGTACCATGCTGTTAATATAGGCAAAACTAGAAGCAGCCAAAGTGAATATTTGTATGCAAAATCAATATCAGCCATTTTGTTTTATTTCTTTTAGGATGGTTGATTTAACAAAGGCAACAGCATCTTGCAGACATTGCTCATTTTCATTAGGTGATGGATTCGCTTTAGCGAATTTTACAAAGTCAGAAAGTGTAAGTATTTGTTTTAGTTTTTCCTTTTGTTCTTCACTAATAGAAAGAGATTGAACTGCACTCATAATCTCTGGTGTTGTGCTTTCCAGCGCAATAATTTTGAATCGAAGTTCTAAATATTCCCGAATAATCTCAGAAACAGAGCTGTGGTATAGTTTAACTTTATTATGCTGCCAAAGCTTTTGATGATCTATATCTTTAAGCTTTTTAAGAGCAATTTTATGTGCAGGGATTTTAGCCTTTTTTGGTTTAACGATAATTTGCGCTTTCGGTTTTCTATAAATTAACCAAAGGATTAATGCCGTTAGAATCGCAACAATAGCAAAGCTTCCACAAATCCAGTATTTGTAGCGCTTTATCCAACTAAGTAAGCTAAAAGGAACCTGGTAAGGTTCTTTTATGTCATAGATACCTTTAGTTGTATCAACCGGAACGGAGACCACCTGAATGAGCAACGGGTCAGTTTCAAGAATTGTATCATTGAAATGAAATTGAATAGGTAGAATGGGAAAGTAACCTGTATCGAATGCAGTAATTACAATGTTTTGTCTAATTATTTTAGTGGTAATATTGTTGTTATCGTAGGAAGTGTCGATTCGACTTTTGTTTACAATTTCCAAATTTCCAATTGAATCTAAAAATGACGGCCAGTGCAAAGTATCTTGAGCAGGAAAAGAGGCTCTTAAATGAAGAACCAATTGCTGCCCAATTAATATTTTATTAGAATCTAGAGTTGCGGAAATGGCTCTCTGCGAGAACAAATTGTTGACACTAAATAGCATGAAAGTAAATAGTATGAAATAGAATTTTCTCATCACCTTCTACTCCCTCGTTTTGTAAATAGCTCTTTAAGTGGCTTAATGTAAGGCCTGTTTGTCATAATTTCTGCTGCATCTACTCCCGCCTTTTGAAAAATATTTTTAAGCAAATGCTCTTGTTTTAGCGCAATAGTTTTGTAATGATTTCTCGTCTTTGCATTTGAAGTATCGATCCATTTGGTCACGCCAGATTCTGAATCTAGAAAAGGGACAATACCAATACTAGGAATTTGTTTTTCAGTTTCGTCATAAATCTGAAGAGCTACTAAATCATGTTTTTTATTAGCTAATCTTAAAGCCCTTTCGAAATCGACGTCAATAAAATCGGAAAGTAAAAATGCCGTACATCTTTTTTTAATAGAAGAAGTAAAGTACTCTAAAGCTAATTTTATATTTGTTCCTGATGACGCTGGTTTGAAGTCTATTAATTCTCGGATAATTCTAAGAATGTGACTTTTGCCTTTTTTAGGTGGAATGAATTTTTCTATTTTATCGCTAAAGAAAATTACTCCAATTTTGTCGTTGTTCTGAATCGCGGCAAATGCTAATACAGCGCATAGCTCTGTAACTACTTCTTGTTTTAGTTGACTTCTAGTTCCAAAATCTTTGGATGCGCTCATGTCAACCAAAAGCATAACCGTAAGTTCCCGTTCTTCTTCAAAAACTTTGACATATGGTTTGTTGAGTCTTGCTGTAACGTTCCAATCAATAATCCTCACGGGATCACCAGGTAAATATTCTCGAACTTCAGAAAAAGCCATCCCTGAGCCTTTAAAGGCAGAGTGATATTCTCCCGAGAAAATCTGGCTAGATAATCCACGAGATTTTATCTCAATTTTTTTGACTTTTTTAAGAAGTTCTTTGGTCTCCACTTTTACTGAGTATTAATCGTAACGATTTATGGAACTTCAACTTTGTTTAAGATACTATTGATGATATCGTCCGTGCTAATGTTTTCCGCTTCGGCTTCATAGCTAATACCAATTCTATGACGCAGTACATCATGACAGATGGCTCGAACATCTTCTGGGATTACATAGCCTCTTCTTTTAATAAATGCATATGCTTTCGCAGCTAGGGCTAGATTAATACTCGCACGCGGCGATCCTCCGAATTCGATCAGGTTTTCATAATCGGCTAAATCATATTCTTTTGGGTTTCGCGTAGCGAAAACAATATCAATAATATACTTCTCGATTTTCTCGTCCATATATACTTTTCGAACAATGTTTCTTGCTTTTTCAATTGCAGCGGGCTCCAGGATTGAATTTGCTTTAGGAAAGCCGTTCGCAGAAATATTCTGACGAACGATTAATTTCTCTTCTTCTTTTGTTGGATAATCTAAAACAACTTTTAGCATGAAGCGATCCGATTGTGCTTCAGGAAGAGGGTAAGTTCCTTCTTGTTCAACTGGGTTTTGAGTTGCAAGCACTAAAAATGGTTTAGGCAGAGGAAGTGTTTGATCTCCTATGGTAACTTGTCTTTCTTGCATAGCTTCTAAAAGAGCACTTTGTACTTTAGCAGGGGCCCTATTGATTTCATCTGCCAACAGAAAATTTGAAAAAATTGGTCCTTTTTTCACCGTGAATTCATCTTTCGATTGGCTGTAAATCATTGTGCCCGTAACATCGGCAGGAAGTAAATCGGGAGTAAATTGAATTCTGCTAAAATCAACTTTTATGATTTGAGCTAATGTGTTTATTGCCAGGGTTTTTGCAAGTCCCGGAACACCTTCTAATAAAATATGCCCGTCAGAAAGCAGTCCAACCAGTAGGCGCTCTGTCATATGTTTTTGACCAACAATGACTTTATTCATTTCAATGTTAATTAAATCAACAAAAGAACTTTCACGTTGTATTTCTTCATTTAAAGCTGCAATGTCAATGCTTTGCGAGACGCTTGTTTCAGCTGATTGAGTAATTTGCTCAGAGGTAATTTGAGTGTCGGACATTCTAGTTATGTTTTAGTAAAAAATCAATGCCTGCGAATTTGCAGAAATTCTATCAAAATTGCAAGACCATTCGGCAGCGTAAACGTTAAATTATGATAAAATGGGATGTTATAAGGGGAGGTGTTTTGTTAAAAATTGTTAAAGCTATTTTACTAAGGCAACATGGCCGATGTGTTGAACTGAAGTTCGAGCATTAAAATCAGTAGATTCATCGCCTTTAATAACTAATTTCCAAATGTAAACTCCAAAAGGAACTTTGCTCGTTCGGCCACCTTTTGAATAGAATCCATCCCAAGATTCATTAATATCATTTGTTTCGAATAACAATTCACCCCAGCGATTGGTAATAATAAAATTGAAATTTAAGGTGTCAATACCAATCCCTTTTATTCCAAACACATCATTTAATCCATCGCCATTTGGACTAAAAGCAGTTGGTAGATAAAATTTTAATTCACCTTCTATTATTAGAGAAATTGTAGTGTCATCTTTACAGCCCCTCCATGTTTCTATTTCTAAGTTGACAGGATAATTACCAGCCGCACTTGGGTAAAGAACATTTGGTGCATAATTTATTGAGGTTTCGAGAATGTTTATAGAATCTTTATCAAAGAAAGTCCAGTTCCAGCTGTTTATGCTTCCTTCAGAATTGTCAGTAAATTGGACTTGAGAATTTAATGTTGTAGGTGGATTAGGGTCATTTATAAAATTGGCATTAGGCAATTCGTAAACACTAATCATATTAGGCCAAGTATAAGATCCCGCGCAGCCGTCGTTAGAAATTGCTGTAAGAGCAATGTCATGATTTCCAGCTTCGGGGAAAGTGAGAAAAATAGAAGAACAATTATTCGTGTAAGTAGTTTCGCCATCCACATTCCATATGCAGGTGGTCGAGTTTGGTAAAGAGCCAACTATTGGATAAATTGCAGTTGAAAATGGTTCGCATCCTCCAACAGAATCTGCAGCAAATAGGGGGGAAGGTGTGGGGTTAAATTGAACAGTTACTGTAGCCGATTTATTGGAACAACCATCACTCACGGTGACGGTATAAGTTGTTGGACTTGGATATGAAATTGGTGTTACATCGATCATAGAACCTGAACCAATAAAGTTATTCCATGAGTAGGTATATGGCCCTCCATTTCCACCATAACCTATGGCACCAATAGAGGTCGTTGCTCCTTCACAAATAGTGTTGTCTCCGAATGGTATCACAGTAATATTTGGATACACATCTACTAAAACAGGAACAGCTTGTTCCGAGGTGCAGCCATTTAAATCTGTCGCAGTGACGTTGTAAAACGTTTGCATAGTTGGGCATGCTTGTATAGTAGATCCCGATCCAGTATTCCATATATAGGTGTATGGGCTTCCGTTTCCTCCCGCTGCAAGCGCAGTGATGTCGGTACACTGACCTATACATACAATTTGAGCAGCAGCAGAAACATTGACGGTTATAACATTGGGTTGAGAAATATTTGAAGTTGTAATTGCTTGACACCCATTCATGTCAGTAGCTGTAACAACATATTGTCCAGCGCATAGCCCTGTTGCAACTTGCGTATTTTGATTATTTATACTCCATGAATAAGAAAATGTTCCTGAACCACCATTAGAAAATCCTATAGCAGTTGAAGTTCCATCGCAAGAGCCATTGCAAATTTCTGGAGTATTGAGTGTTGACAGACTTGGACCTGGAGTGTCGGTTAATGAAACATTGAAGACTGAGTTACAAGCTGCAGAATTAAGGGTAATTGAGACAGTGTGTGAACCTGCGGAAAGGTTGCTGGCAATCGGGCCTATTTCCGCGTTGTCCCAAATAAAACTGTAATTAGATAATCCTCCAGTAACTTCGTTAATGGAGACTATACCATCTAGTTGGCCGCAATTAGAAGACGTGACAGAAAAATTCGTTACTGAAATACCGGTAGGTTCGGTAATAGTGTATGAATTTGCATTGAAACACCCTAAGTTATCTGTAGTGGTTGCCCCATAAACTCCTGCACAAAGGTTAGACGAAAAAGGATTTGAACCACCAGTAGACCATATGTAAGTGTAAGGCGCGGTGCCGCCAGTTGCAGTAAACCAAGCTGTACCATCGCAAACACTGTTACAAGTAGCATTAGTTTGCTGCGGGCTAATTGTTACACCTGGAGATGCTGTAACAGATATTATTGAGGTAGTATAACAACCGCTATTATCTGTAATTGTTATTGAATATGTACCGCCTCCAAGTCCTGTTGCCGTGCTCGTAGTTTGGTTGTTGGTATTATTATCCCATGAATATGAATAGGGAGTATTAGTGCCGATAATATCAGCTGTAGCTGTTCCATCAGGAGGTAAGTTACATGTTGGAGTGCTTAAAGTTATTGCTAAAGGTGGGTTACTTAATGTTATTGTAACTTGATTAGTTCCAATACATCCAGCCCCATCATCGGCGGTAATAGCGTAAATAGTTGTTGCAGTAATTTGAGTAGTTGGATTTTGAATATTGGCATCGGATATAAATGGGGTAGAAGTCCATGAGTAGGTTGGAGTAACTGCCACCGTTGGACAAGCTGCAATTGTCGATAATACAACCGTTCCAACTCCTGGCGATCCACCAGCATAATCTTGAAACAAGATATTAGTACCTGTATTATCAAATATATTAAAAGAACATTCAGTAGGAAATCCACCGTCGCTAGCCCAAACAAAATCCAGTGTGGCCCCACCGTTTACGTTAATTAAGTCAACTTGAGGCCCTGCACCAGCATTAAATCCGCTTCCTAGAGGTCCATCTCCAATTTGGCCAATAGAAACCCCATCTTCAAATATTTCAACATATGCTCCGTTCCAACCGTCACCAAATCCATCAAACATTTCAAGAGAATAATCACAATTAGAATTTGCTGGTGGTGCGGCTGTTATAGATGTGTTAAGCTGAACAACCTGACCCGCACAAGCTAAGTTTGGTGTTGCACTAATGCCAACAGAAGGAGTCGTCACTGTTACAATAATTTCACTAGAAGATGTGCAACCGCTGCCATTATCTGCTGTTACGGTAAATACTGAAGTGCTAGTCAGAACCGTTGTTGGGTTTTGAATTGCTGAGTTTGATAGTAAAGCAGTCGGATTCCAACTGTAATTGTAAGTAACAGCATTAGGACATGTTGCTGCAATAGATAATACAGTTACTCCAGCACCAGGCGATCCGCCTGCATAATTTTGTGCCAAAATATTATTTCCCTGACTATCAAATAAATTGTATGAACATTCAGTAGGAAATGTTCCATCATTTCCCCAAACAAAGTCAAGAGCTGATCCATCTGTAACGGTGAATATGTCTGTTTGCTGATTAGGGTCCGCTGCAGTCGCTCCGAATCCACTCCCGAGCGGTCCATCACCAATTTGGCCGATAGAAGCTCCATTTTCAAATATTTCAACATATGCTCCGTTCCAACCATCACCAAATGCATCAAACATTTCAAGAGAATAATCGCAATTAGAACCACTACTAGCAATAGCTGCATCAAGCTGGAGTGTTTGACCAGCGCAGATTGGATTAGGACTAGCTGTTGCCGAAACATCAGGTGCTCCCACAATAACATTAGTGACGGTTTCAGCAGAACATCCCGCATTATCAGTCACGGTTAATGATACCGGATATGAGCCGTTATTTATGTATGTATATATTGGATTTTGAAGTGAGGATGTGCTTCCATCTCCAAAATTCCAAGCCCAGGATTGAATCGATCCAAACGAAGCTGATGTGTCGGTAAATTGAATAGGGTCTCCTGCGCAGCCCGCGCCGCTATTGACATCTATAAATCCAGGGTTTAGTTCCATACAAAACCCCTGCTCATTCGATGCGCCTCCTGTGGCAGCAGTAAAGCCCCAATATACTGTAGAATTTCCACCAAAAACATTTGTTATTATATCATTGACGTAGCTCAATAAAAGCACTCCATCAAAATATACTTCATAAGTAGTCGTAGTGGGGTTCCATGTTATTTGTAGATCGTGATACTGGCAATCTTCTATGTTGCCTAATCCAATAGGTCCAGAGACATTATTAACAGAGGTATGATTAATGTCGCCATTTAAGTTAATCGATATGTGGTCATCAACAGGATCATTATTGATGCCATTTTGATAGGTATCAATAAAAACACCTAGAGATGGGGCAACGTTCTGAAAGCCCATGCCGCCTCCTGATGTTCCTACAGCTGTGCTATTCGGTTGTAACCCAAAAACAAGACCATCAGCACCACCATTATTACACCCTAGAAATACCTGGAAGTTGAAGTCAAAAGGTTGATTAAGGTCAATTAAATTGGTGTTCCAAACAGAGCCAACTTGTCCTCCAGCATTAGGAGTTAGCTCATAACAATTGCATGACGTTTGAGATGCATTTCCATTAATCTGAAACTGCCCATAACCGAAATTAAAACTACAGATTAAAGTAATAAAAAAGAAAAATACCTTATTAGACAATTGAATTTAAGTTATTAATACCAAATATACTGTCAATTAGTTTAAAAAGCACATATTTAATTTACTAATTTCTAGTATAAATTGAGTTTCTAAAGTATTTACAATCGTTTTCTTAGAATAACTATAGTTATCTATTATAATTTAAAGTTACAAGAACATTGATAGAATTTTAATTCTCATTTTATCATGATTGAAGGATAAAACTAATTATTCTTGATGTTTATTACGTGTTGAAAACATTGCCTAACATAAAATTGTAATAGGACTTGTTTGTTACTTTTGAATTAAAGTATTGGGGTATGGAAACAAAAGAAAAAAATCTAACATTGGAATCTACTATTACTCATGTTCGTAATTTTCATGATGCATTTGGAATAGAGAACGCTTCACAAATTACGGCTAGACTTAGCGAACAAGATTATATGCTAAGGTACGATTTAATGAAAGAAGAAAATGATGAGTATATTGAGGCTTGCAGAAATAATGATTTGGTTGAAATCGCAGACGCTTTGGGAGATCAATTATATATTTTGTGTGGAACAATCTTGAAACACGGCTTAGAAAATAAAATTGAGGAGGTGTTTCTTGAAATCCAAAGAAGCAACATGTCTAAATTAGGAGCCAATGGTAAACCTATTTATCGAGAAGATGGTAAGGTATTGAAAGGTGAAAATTACTTTAAACCTGATATCAAGTCTATACTTGAGAGTTAATCAGGTTTTTTTGTAAAGCAATCATTTTAATTGCAGTAACAGCTGCTTCTGTACCTTTATTTCCTTTGTCCCCTCCAGAGCGGGCAACGGCTTGCTCGATATTGTTGTCAGTTAAGACACCAAAAATAATTGGTTTATTGTATTTTAGAGACACGTCTTTAATGCCTTGGGCAACAGCTTCGCAAACAAAATCGAAATGTTTTGTCTCTCCTTTAATAACACTTCCCAAGCAAATAACAGCCTCAACATCAGTGTACTCACAGAAAAATTGCGCACCAAGTGTTAATTCATAGCTACCAGGAATATGTTTCGTAGTAATATTTTTCATTGAAGCGCCATTTTCTAGCAGCCCTTGAATGCAGCCCTTAAGCAAGCCATCAGTAACTTGTTCGTTCCATTGAGCGACCACAATACCAAATTTAAAAGTTTTGGCAGAAGGAACTTTTGATTTGTCGTAATTGGAAAGGTTGGCTGTTGCCATATGGCAAAGGGATTAATATTCTCCTAAACGAGCGATATATTTCTCCACATTTCTACTTTCTTGAGAAGACGGAAAATCAGTTTTAATACTCTTGTATAATTCCAAAGCAACATCATTTTGTCCAAGTTTTTCTGCAGCAAAGCCAGCTTTTAATCTAAACATGGGTCCAGTAAAATCATTCATACTTTGGTTAGATGCCTTTTTGTAGTATTCTAAAGCTTGGTTTACATCATTTAGTTCCATGTAGCAATTCCCAATAGCCCCGGTAGCAATTGGCCCAACCATCTTATCGTTAGAGTTAAATGCTTCCAAGTAATTTAATGCTTCTTGGTATTGTCCTAAGTTATAGAAACTTATTCCACAATAGTAATTAGCTAAGTTTCCTGCTTTTGTTCCTCCATAATGATCTGCAATTGTTTTAAAACCAATTGCACCTTGAATGTTTCCATTAAGCGCTAAATTAAATGAATCAACTTCGAAGTACTTTTCAGCTTGCCACATTTGCGATTGGGCCTCTTCTTCTAGAGGAGCAAGATAGAGGTTGCTATATCCAAAAAAGCCACCAACAACAAGAAGCACTGCACCTACAACTATTGTAAGTGTGTTTTTGTTTTCTTCAATAAATTCTTCTGTTTTCGAGTAAACCTCTTCTACATCAACAATTATTTCTTCACTATCTTTATTCTTGGCCATTATTTTGAAATTTGGATTGCAAATATAAATTTTTTCGCACAAAGAAATCAGTAAATTTGTGATTGTAATGTTTCTTAAAAATATCTCGGTGTTAAATTTCAAAAACTATGAAGAAGTTAGTGCGGAATTTTCTATGGGTGTTAATTTTTTTACTGGAAATAATGGTGAAGGGAAAACCAACTTGTTAGATGCTATTCATTACCTCTCACTCTGCAAAAGCTATTTTAATGCTATTGATAGTCAAAACATAAGACGAGAATCTGAGTTTTTAATGGTTCAAGGCGATTTTGATAAGGAAGGAAAGATAGATGCAATATCTTGTGGCATTAAACGGGGAGAAAAAAAACAATTTAAAAAAAATAGAAAGGAATATAAGAGACTCGCAGAACATATTGGTCTGTTTCCATCAGTAATGATTTCGCCTTCTGATATAAGTCTTATATTAGGGGGTAGTGAAATTCGGCGTAAGTTTATTGATAGCGTTATTTGCCAATATTCAAAATCTTACCTAGAAAATTTGATAAGTTATAACCGAGTATTATCTCAGCGAAATGCTTTACTGAAGTATTTTTCGAAAGGTGCACGTTTCGATCAATCATCCCTTGACGTTTGGAATTCTCAGCTAGTTCCTTTAGGTCAGAAAATTTATGAAGAAAGAAATGAGTTTTTGAAAGAATTCGTTGAAAGATTTCAAGAACACTACAGTTTTATATCAGAAGAAAAAGAAAAAGTAGACTTGCTTTATAG
>Ga0055584_100001033_pt1 | contig 26969 bp, 28 predicted proteins | sample OSDHelmetaG_FD_58716 | JGI IMG/M metagenome (GOLD analysis project Ga0055584, IMG submission 58716) | Pelagic marine sediment microbial communities from the LTER site Helgoland, North Sea, for post-phytoplankton bloom and carbon turnover... | ecosystem: Environmental > Aquatic > Marine >...
CGACGAATATCGCGCACGGTCTTTTCTACACTTCTTCTTTCTGTCATCATCGTTTCCTCTCGAGTTAACGATGAACTAAATCTATCTCTTAGGCAATCAGGCTATTTGGTCCACATGGAGCTGACGGGGTACAGTGACAGTAGATTCTCACTGATCTGAAGAAGTTAAGTTGTCAGTACCGTAAGGATTGCTGTTGGGCCCGAGGGTAGTGTAAGGTTCGCGTTACGAACATGACGGAAACGGGATACTTATGGCGACGAGCAAACAAGTGGCAGACCCCACAATTCTTCAATCTGTCCTCGCAGATATGGAACAATGTGAGGTGCCCGTTCGGGGTGAGCTCAGTGAAGCTCATGCTCTGGTCCTGACCCGGTTTGCACGCTCAGGTGAATGGTGGACTGGCGCTGAACGGATCGCGATCGCTACACAGTCCCGCACGGTTTACGAGTGCCCGTTCTGTAAAGAGCGCAAAGAGGCGCTCAGTCCTTACGCGGTCACCGGCAGGCACAAAATCGACGCTGCCTTTGATGGCGTGCTACCCGATGAGATGATCGACATTCTCCATTTGGCGATGACCGACCCAACACGGATGACCGCTTCTGCGATTGAGCAGCTTTCGTCAGCGGGCCTGACTGACGCTCATTATGTTGAAGCACTTGGTATCGGCGTTGCTCTACGCAGTATCGATCAAGCTTGTCGTGGCCTGGGTGTGCCCCTACATCAATTACCTGCACCTGTTCCAGGAGAACCCAGTCGTGTTCGGCCCGAGGTTGATCCAGTCGGCGAGGCCTTTGTCGCGATGATGCCGCCGCGCCAGCCCGCGCCACCGAACGATGATTTGTGGGACGAAAACAGTATTTATTATGGTCTCAGGGCCATGAGTCTGGTGCCGGACGCGGTGCGTGATCTGCGCACTCTTAGCGCGGCGCAATATCTCCCGCTCGACAAGGCATTGGACTTTTCCTATGGACGTAGTCTTGGCCGTGAACAGCTGGAGCTTCTGGCAGGGCGTGTGTCCGCGATCAACGACTGCTTTTACTGAACTACTTCACACGCGATGATGCTCAGTTTGAGTATGGGAACCAAGGGTGAAGAGGTTAATTTAACGGGCATCGTCAGCGGGTCTGACGACGTAGACGAGCGCGTACCGCACGGTAGAATTCTTGCGCGGTTTGCAGAAGCCGTTATTTCAGGAAGTGAAGGGGAACTGGCGGATGCCCGTCATGCGGTCATTGCTGCTGTGGGAGGCGACGGCTTCGTCGATGCCGCCGCGGTTGTAGGGAATTTTGAACGTATGGTGCGCGTCGCTGACGCCACAGGCATTCCGCTTGATGAGATGGCCGTTGACGCGACGATTGAATTGCGCGAAAACCTGGGTCTTAACGACTATGGCATGGCAGCCAGAACTCTCTCTCCGCCATGAATAATGTATAAAATTTCCTCTTAACTTTTTAGACGTTTTGTCCTAAATCTGTTGATGATTTATAGGGGAATAGAAAAAATACCGAGAAGATTAATCGCTGACTATCATTTATGAACATTAAATATCTTGTCTGTCTGCCAATGCTGGGTTTACTTTTTTCTTGTTCAGATAAAACGCCTCCTGCTATACAAGCCGTCCCTGCAAAAGAATCGCTCTCAATACTAGAAATTCCACACAGTACTGCAGAAAAAGAACGACAAACCTACGCGAATATGCGGGATATATCTACTAAAGGTGAAGAGCATCCGGGTAAAGCGTTGTATCAAACACATTGTGCAGCTTGTCACAGTAAAGCTGTACCTAGGGCACCGCATTTGTCTTTTCTACAGATGTTACCCGGCGATATGATTTTGCACACATTAAACGAAGGCGCCATGCAAGCGATGGCGACGAAATTAAATGAAGAAGAAAAACAACAGTTGGTCGAATTCATTGCCGGTAATACTGAGTCTAAACAAAAACATCCTTTTCATATGTGTGCGGCAGCGAGAGCAGCATTTGATTACAGCGTACATCCCTTCGCTATGGGTTGGGGTATTGATTATCGAAATACGCGTTTTATTCCAAACGAAGTCGCACAATTAGATAAGAAAAAATTATCCAGATTAAAATTGAAATGGGCTTTTGCCTATCCGAATATGATCCGTGCACGTTCACACCCAACACTCGTCGGTGGTGGTATCGTCGTTGGTAGTCAGGACGGTTCAGTGTATTTTCTTGATGAGGAGAGTGGTTGTGTTCGCTGGATATATCGTTCTACGGCAGAAGTGCGTACTGGTATTACTGTTAGTAATTGGCAAGGTGATGAAAAAACAAAACAGCCACCGGTGGCTTATTTTGCCGATTTAATCGGGCGTGTTCATGCAGTTAATCTTGAGACAGGGGCGTTGCTATGGATGGTCAAAGTGGATGATCATCCGCATGCCACGACCACTGCACAACCCGTGTTATATAGAGATGTTATTTATCAACCGGTATCTTCACTGGAAGAAGCCGCCGCGGTAGATGAGGCTTATACCTGCTGTAGTTTTCGGGGCTCGGTTGTAGCACTCGACGCGCAGAGCGGTGAGCAAATATGGAAGAGCTATACGATTATGGAAGAACCAAAAAAGGTTGGTATTAGTTCAGCTGGCGTGCCTGTTTTTGCGCCCTCGGGTGTGCCGGTTTGGAACACTCCTGCTATAGATGAACAACGTGGTTTACTCTATATGGGCACGGGTAATAATTATTCATCACCATCGCAGGGCACCAGTGATGCCTTGCTCGCAATAGACATTGAAAATGGCGATATAAAATGGGCCCGGCAAACTACTTCTGACGATGGTTGGAATGTTGCCTGTCTCCCCATTGTACCTTCACAAGCTAATTGCCCGAAAGAAGATGGACCCGATGTTGATTTTGGTGCGGCTATAATACATGTCGTCGAGGATGGACAGCAGATCTTGGTCGGTGCGCAAAAGTCCGGAGATGTGTATGGCATTGATCCAGATACGACCGAAATAACATGGCATCAGAAACCTGGTCGGGGTGGTATTCAAGGCGGCATTAATTTTGGAATGGCCACTGAAGGCAGTAAAGTATTTGTTCCCGTGGCAGATCATGACGATGGTTTTTTACGTGTTGAAGATGCGAGACCCGGGTTATATGCTTTTGACGCATTTAATGGAGAGGCGTTGTGGTCAAGTCCAACAAGAAACATATGTGCTGACCGAGAACATTGTGATCCAGGAATTTCTGCACCAGTAACCGCTATACCCGGCATTGTTTTTGCCGGACACCTGGATTCAAGATTAAGAGCATACGACAGTGAAAACGGTGACGTAATCTGGGAGTACGATACCTTTCAAGACGTCATCACGGTATCAGGCGAAGTCGCTCACGGTGGTAGTATTAGCGGTGGTACCGGTCCTATCATTGCCAATGGAAAAGTTTACGCAAACTCTGGTTATGGAGTCTATTTTCACACTCCCGGTAATGTGTTACTGGTCTTTGATTCTTCAGAATGAGATCTTCCCCATATTGATATTCCAACTCGAATTATCATACCCGATTAATGGAATTGCTATTCAAGGGCCAAACTGTATTTAGTATTGCAGTATCTTTGACAATAGCGATACAAGAATTTTCCAGCTAAGACGTGACCTTCCAGACGAGTGGTAAAGCGTTGACTCCGGCAACACCGCCCGGCGCAAAGCTGATTTGGTGGTCCGATGCGAGGCTGAATTCGGGAATACGCTTTAACCATTCCTCCAGCGTGATCCGGATTTCGGTGCGGGCGAGAAAGGAGCCGGGGCATATATGCGGGCCGTTACCGAAGGTTGCATGCTGTCTCGATTTACGGTGAAAATCAACATCCATCGGACAACCATTGTCACGTTCGTCAAGCCCACCCAGCGGCGTGGGTGTTGCAATCATATCTCCTTGCATAAGAAAAACACCATCATATTCCATGTCATGCTTGACCTCTCGCGCCATGGTCACAATAGGGAAACGACGCAAAAACTCTTCGACTGCCGACGGGATCAAGGTCGGATCCGCTACGAGTTCGGCGCACTGCTCCGGTGAACGCGACAAGTGCAGCATTGCGAAACCGAGAAAATTGACCACCGTGTCCAGTCCAGCAAGGACGATCAGTACGGTCATTTGCAGAGTTTCTTCGTGGGTGAGTGGCCGGCCCTCAATGTCGCCGGTGAGAACCCGGGTCAGCAGATCGTTGCGATCGCTATCGCGACGCTCGTTGATATAAGGTTGGAGATATTCGCTGAACAAGCGAATACCGCGTCGCCAGCCGGATACATCTTCGCCCCAATCGGCATCTGGATCGGGGCGGAGCATATGGTCAGTCCAATTTTTCAGCATCGGAGCGTCCGCAATTGGCAAATCAGCCATTTTCATGAAAACGCGGACTGGAAATTGTGTCGAATATTGTGTGATAAAGTCACAATGACCGGCGGCCTCAATGCCATCGATCAGCTCATTGGCGATAGCACGAATACTCGGTTCCACATCGCGCACCGTCGTTTGAGCGAGAGAGCTGCTGAGCTTCATACGAAACGGTCGATGGGCAGGTGGATCCAGTGTCACGGGTAACAGGCCCATGTCGCCGTAGGCGGACTTTGGCAAGATCGAGGCAGTACTGGCGAAGCGCTTGAAATCGCCGAGCACCTCATTCAGCATCTGGTTGCGAGTAGCTATCCAATGACCACCATTGTGTGGTGTCCAGACAAGGTTGGGCAGACCTCGATCCTGTAGTGACTTCCAGGCAGCGTGGAAATCTTCCTCCCCACCGGGCGGGTTATAGATGTCAAAGTCGACAACACGGTTGGCTGGGACATGGTCAGGTTTATTGCTAACAATAGCGCTCATGATTAATCTCCTACTGTAACGATATCAGCCCATCATCTTATACAAAGCCCCCTGAAACAACTGTAAATTTGACCCGATGAAGGGGGGTATTGAGTTCGCTTGTGAATTTTGGCGAAAGGCTTGAATTCAGAAGATGACGATAGGGTCTATGCGCCGGTGGATCCAGGCAGCATGATAGTTTTTTGTGATACCGGCAGGATGGTAGATATCGAAAACTAATACTTCTTGGCTCGGAACAAACTGTGGTCGTTTTGTGATTTCCGATTCCATTTATTATTTTTTGGATCTGTTGTACAACTATATCCTTAGCTTAGGTCTGATTCGTATTCGTCTACGAGATAGGCACGCATGAAGCTCAGATCAAAAATCTTTTCTTCATCTTCATAAATCTCCTTCACGGCTTCTGGTGCACTTAATGCTTTTCCACACGCTTCGAAGGTTTCCTGATCGGGATACCAGACTTCCAGGAAAACGTCATATTCCGGATCTCGAAGCTGGCCATCACGATCCATGGTCGGATTGGTGAAGCGCCTAAAGTAACGTGTTGCATAACCTTTCAAATACTTTTCACCGAGTAAGCGGTGTTTTGTTTCATAGTATTCTCTAAACTCCGGAATACTCATTCCCGGGCGTCTTTTCATTGGCATCACGAGTTTTATCATTGGTTTAGCCTGTGACGATCGCCTGGAGCCCCTGCGGGCTTAAGATCTCAATCCAGTACCCGTCAGGGTCCTTGATGAATGCGAGACCCTTCATCTTGCCGTCGTCCGGTTGTTTCACGAATTTAACATTGTTTTTTTCGAAGCGTGCGCAAGCGGCATAAACGTCCGGTACGGAAATACCGATATGGCCGAAGCCCTTCGGATCAGTATTGCCGTCATGATAAGCAGGGAAGGCGTCGTCGCTTTCCGTGCCCCAGTTATGAGTGAGCTCGACCAGTGCCGCTCGGCCAAATACCCAGCGTGCACGCTCGGCTTTGTCCTCTGGGATCTGTTCACCTTCAGCCAGGTAGCCCATGAAATAGAGCGAGAATTGCATTTCTTTAAAATCGTAGTGATCTAGTAGGGTCATCCCGAGAATATCGCGGTAGAATGCTACAGAGATATCCGGTTCGCGCACACGCAGCATAGTCTGGTTCATGACATAACCGGCGGTGGCGGTTTGATTGGTCATTAATATATCTCCTTATGGATTGATCGGTCTAGAAACTGAGAATCAGGGAAAGTATACTTAAATAGCTAGCTTATTTGTAGTAATAGACGTGGGTGCAAACAGGCTTAACAATAAGAAGAGGATTGAAAATATGAGCGAAGCTTTTCAAAAGAAACCTTTCAGCGGCCCGGTTGGTTCGTCATCTAGCCCGTTCCCCAGTGCACAGGAGATACTTCGCAATAATAACGAGACAGTACCTCCACCACTTGATCTTGAGACTTTCGAACCCGCAGACATCGAGGATATAGATTTCAGTCGTTATACATCGCCTGAATTTGCTCAGTCGGAGATGGATAAGATTTGGTGCAAAGTCTGGCAGTGGGCTTGCCGTGAGGAACACATACCAGAAGTTGGTGATTATATGGTCTACGACATCGGACCTTATTCGGTCATTGTCGTTCGTACCGAAGAAGACAAGATTAAAGGTTATTACAATGCCTGCCTGCATCGTGGCACACGTCTTTGTGGTTTTGCCAGCGAAGGATCTGCCGAAGCTTTTGTCTGCCCGTATCATGGTTGGTCGTGGCACATAGATGGTCGACTGAAGGACATTCCCAGCGATTGGGATTTTGCTCACGTGCAAAAGGAAACCTACGCTCTTCCGGAAGTTCAAGTGGATAGCTGGAATGGTTTTGTCTTTATAAACATGGATCTTGAAGGGCCCCCCTTGCTTGATTATTTGCAAGTACTCCCAGAACATTTCGTGAACTGGAATCTCAAGGATCGCTATATCGCTACCCATATCCAAAAGGAAATACCTTGCAACTGGAAAGCAGCCTGCGAGGCATTCATGGAGAACTACCATACTCGTGTGACTCATCCGCAACTACTTTCCACATCCTCAGAGCCAAGTACCCAGTACGACCTTTTCAGCGATCATGTCACTCGCTTTTACGTTTTATTTGGGATGCAAAGTCCGCATCTGGAAGAGCAGTTAAGTGAACAGGGAATATTGGACCAAATGTTGGTAAGTGATAGTTCGGTATTGGATCAAGATGTACTAAAAGTACCGGAAGATGGAACCGCAAGACGCACACTGACAAAGTTCATGCGTGATTTGTTCAAAAATACATATGATATGGAAACCTCGCATTTAAGTGATTCTGAAATACTCGACAGTATCCAATATAATTTATTTCCCAATATGTTTCTTTTCACTGGATTATCACTACCGATGATATATCGTTTTAGACCCCTCGGAACGGATCCTCACTCGTCATTGTTCGATCTTGTCTTTCTGGCTCCGGTGCCCCGATCTGGCGAGCGGCCCGCGCCTGCGGATATTATTCACTTAGGTAAAGAAGAGTCATTTACCACAATCAAGTCAATGGATCAGAATATGGCACGCATCTATGATCAAGACACCGGCAATTTGGAAAACCAGCAGCTTGGGTTCAAAACCAGCAAGAAGCCGGGTATGACATTGGGGAATTATCAGGAGAGTCGAATTCGCCATTTTCATAAAGTTATCGATAAGTATTTTACGAAATAGCACTATGACAATTAATAACCCAGAAGGCAGGTTGTTCTAAGAGATCTCCAGTTTATCCGAGCTGCTCTAATACTTGAACGCGATATGCCTATGTTATGTCAGCGGTTGGAAGTGTGAGTTGAATAACAGTGTTGTGCCACTAGTCACTGTCGTTGGCAAGAGCTTTAAACTGCTTCATCGAGGCTTTAAAAGAGCTATTTGCAGCTTGTTCAAGTGACAACGCACGATGTTCATCTGACAAAACTTCAACACCGTAAATACCATCGTAACCGGTGGCCTGAATATGTCTGATAAAACGCTGCACGTCGGCATCACCTTGTCCCGGGAGTCGGCGACGTAAAAGGGTGTCTTCCATTATACTACCAACAAGTTTCTCATCAGCATCGTCAAGTTCAATGTGCTTGATATACTGTAAAGGAATAGTTTCAATATCCTCATAAGGAATACCACCGCGGAAAAAATGCCAGGTGTCGAGCAACAAGCCGCCGTTTTTCGCTGCGGCACCTTCAACAATTGCCAATGCCGTCGACAGGTTTGCGATGTTGGATGCCGGAAAGATCTCAATAGTGACTTGCGTGCCTACTTCCCGCGCATCACTGCACAGGTCGGCGAAACTTTCTATCATCACGTCGATTGGCCATTGTGTACCGACGATATCTCCAACGGCCTTAATCTGATAGGCATCTAGCTTTTCAGCGGCCTCCAGCAAAAATGCACGATCCTTGTCTGATGCCGCTCGTCTCTCTCCGTCGGTAAACCAGTCAAGTAGTACTTCAATTTCAAAAAACTGGAGGCCAGCATCGTTGAGAATACTTTTTATGCCATTGTAACCATGAAGTTCAACATTATGTCTCAAATCTTCGGTGGCAATACCCATACCGACATAACCAGCTTCGGCGACGACGAGCGCTCTTGATCTTAAATCGAACGGACTGAGTATATTGCCAGTCAAAGGTTTAATGTCACCGCAGATGGTGAAATAACTTGCCAATAATTTTGGTGTTTTACTCATCCCATTAATACTTTCTGATTGCTCAGCTATTTATCCAGAGCCTGGTGAATATACCGTAGACAAAATTCAAGTTAGAACCAACAGGTCCGTTCGTCATTACTTTTTTTCTGATAACTATCATGATACCACTTTACGATGCTAATGAGCTGCTTACTAAAAGTCCAAGACTTTGATTTTGTCTTGTCTACCAACGCAAGAATATGAAATTAAATAAGCTGCAACCCTATTTTTTAGTCAGCTGCAAGATTGCCAGTTATTATAATATATCCTGAGTACTGGAATGGAGCTTACTTTCACGACCCTAACACTGAGAATTGATTGTTTGCAGTTCCCGATGATAGTATTCCGTCTCTCGAACGCTAAACAAACTGGAGATTAAGTTTGACGGATTCAAATTATATTCTACTCACAAAAATCTCTGATATCTCTGAAAATAAAGCCTCCTGTTTTAAAATTGAAGGACATAACGTCGTGCTTAGCCAGGTCGAGGGTGAAATTTTTGCGCTTGAAAATAAATGTTCCCATGCTGAGCAGACGTTTGACAAAGGTCGGGTGCGTGGACATAAATTATTGTGCCCGCTCCACGGTGCTATTTTTGATATTCGCGACGGCAGTGTGCTCAGTGAACCTGCTTTTCAGCCTATCAAATCTTACCCCTTGAAAATCGATGGCGATGATATAATGATCTGTATCGAGAACCATTAAGAAAATTGGGCTGGCAAGTGTGTTTCAGAAAGTGCCCGATAACAGCAAAGTGTGGAGTTAATGATTGTGCACAAACCACCGATGATTACTTGCGACGATAATCGCTGAACCAATATAAAGGGGAAATATGATGAAGTTGCCTACTGATCAAACCGTATTTCAAAATGCCTGGGTAGTGGATGATTTCGAAGTTGCTGCAATGAAATGGGTAGATATTTTTAACATTGGACCCTTTTTCTACGGTGAATACGGCCCGGGGGATATTGTTGATGTTAGCTATCGTGGTCAGCCGGGTGAAATACGAATGTTGGCGGGTCTTGCTCAGGCAGGCCCGATTCAAATCGAGCTTATCCAACCGCTCACTGAGGGACCTATTTGCTATCGTGATACGGTTAAAAAAGGTGAGACTAAACTTCATCATGTTTGTGTCTGGACCGATGACCTTGATGCCGATCTGAACTATTACAGTGAAAAGGGTTGTGAGACTGCAAACAGGGGAACTGTTGCTGCGATGGACCTGGGCTTTGCTTACGTTGATAGCCACGCAGAATTAGGCTGCATGATTGAAATTATCGAACACAATGAATCGGTGAAGGATATGTTCAAGATGATAGCGGATACCTGCGCAAACTGGGACGGCAAGAACCCCATACGTTCTTTTTAGTAAAATAAAAAAATTGAATACTTATTTATTCAATTGACTGGAGATTTGTATGATTAACGGAGTGCACCATATCGCGGTGTCGACGACTGACATCGAAGCGACAATCAAGTTCTATACGGAGGGACTCGGAGCAGAGTTGGTGATGGAGTCTAGCTGGGAAAATTTTACGGCAATTGATGAAATCATAGGGTTGAAAAATTCCGCTGCCAAACAGGCGATGGTACGTCTTGGTAATACGCATATAGAAGTCTTTGAATATTTATCCCCCGAGCCCAAACCGGCCGATCCAGAACGTACTGCCGCCAATCAGGGCTATACGCATTTTTGCCTCGATGTGACAGACATTGAAAGCGAAGTAAAACGCCTGGAAAAATATGGTATGAAATTTTTTGCTAAAGAACCTCTGCCGGATATGGGCGGTATTCGTTCGATCTATGGCCGCGATCCGAATGGAAATATAATCGAATTACAGGAAGTGTTTCCACATTGTGAATTTCCCATCGCATTGTAAAAAGCAAAAAAGTAGATCGTATCGAAATGGCCGAAACAAGCTTCGCTTACAGATGTTTATCTCAACGTCATCTGGAACAAATAGTGGCTACTCCTTAACTGGTAGAAAAACGACATGAGATATGACAAGTTACAGGTCTTACTCGACAAGCAGGAGATTGGTGAGCTATTGCACACTTATTGTCGTGCCCTGGATCGATGTGACAGAGCGATGTTGGAGTCGATTTTTCACCCGGAATCGACCCATGAAATGAGTGGTTTTAACGGTTCGTCGAAAGATTTTTGCGGTTTTGCCTTTGATGCATTGGCTACTTTTCAATATTCTCAGCATTTGCTTGGCAATGTCTCTATAAGCATAGATGGCGATAATGCAAAGGCCGACAGTTATTTTCATGCCTATCACCGGATTGCTGCAGATACAGCGGGGGAAGGCCTGCTCGCAGATCACACAGCGGGGGTCGATGAGGATCTTTTTATTGCGGGTCGATATATTGACAAGCTTGAGCGTCGTCATGGTACGTGGAAGATAATTCATCGTTGTGGAGTATTGGACTGGTGCCGATGGGAGCATGCAGAGGACCGTAACTTTTTAAATTTGCGTGCTGAGCCCTACGGCAAGCGCGATAAGTCGGATCGATATTACACTGTATAGATTTAGCTAAATACCTCGAGAGGAGTTCATTACGTCATGGTAAAAATCAAGTTTAGCGTCATTGCATCGCTTTTACTTATTACACCTGTATTGTTTGGCGCAGAAGAGGTGTTACCCGATAAAGAAAAGAATCTTGGCTTTTCTGTTGATGAGAAATCCAGTAAAGGCTACACACTTTACCAGAACAATTGCGCAGTTTGTCATGACGTCGGCGTCGCACGTGCACCCCATCGTAGTATGTTGGCATTTATGTCCTCCGATGCGGTGTACCGTACCCTGGATTCGGGCATCATGCGTCAACAGGCCAGTAGCTTGTCTAGCGATGAAAAACAGGAAGTTGCCAGGTACCTGACAGGGTATAAAGTCACAGAGGAAGAAAAGCAACCTGCCCGTGTACAATGTGCAAAGGATAAAAAGGGTTTTGATTTTAGCCAGGCTGCCATGGCTTCGGCGTGGGGATTGACTAAGCAGAACACCCGTTTGTTACCTTCAAATATTGCTGGCATAAATAAAAATAATATCGGTCGGCTTAAATTAAAATGGAGCTTTGCGTTTCCCGGAGGCCAAAGAGCTCGGTCACAACCGCTCATTGCCGGTGGTGTGCTGTTTATTGGAAGTTATGACGGTACAGTTTATGCCCTGGATTATCAGAGCGGTTGTAGTTACTGGTCTTTTACTGCGCGCTCGGAAGTGCGTACGGGGATAGTCATCAGCCCTTGGGATAGTTCTGATAGAAACGTCAAGCCGACACTGTATTTTGGCGACTGGTTAGGAAATGTGTATGCAGTCAATGCGCTCGATGGCTCGCTGGTTTGGAATGCGCGTACCGATGAGCATCCCAACACAACGCTGACAGGTACACCAACTTTACATAATGGTCGACTTTATGTACCGGTATCATCGCTGGAAGTCGTTCCTGTGATTGATAAAAATGTTCCCTGTTGTACCTTCCGGGGTTCTGTTATCGCTTATGAGGCGGATAGCGGAAATAGAATTTGGCAAACATACAGTGTCGAGAAGGAACCCACCTTCCAGGGTAAAAATAAGGCAGGAACTGATCAATTTGGTCCTTCCGGTGCACCGATATGGAACAGCCCTGCCATCGATGAGAAACGAAACCAACTTTACGTAGGCACAGGACAGAATTACTCCTCTCCAGCAGACAGTAACAGTGATGCGATTATTGCGATGGATCTGGATACCGGCGCCAGGCGCTGGGTTTTTCAGGCGACTGTTAATGATGCCTGGAATTCTGCCTGTGTAGTTGGTGATGGATATAACTGCCCAGTTGAGGATGGGCCCGATGTAGATTTTGGTGCGGCGACTGTTCTTGCAGTTGACAGTGATGGCCGGGACTACGTCGTGGCGGGGCAAAAGTCGGGTATGGTTCATGCACTCGACCCGGATTCCGGTTCGCTCATATGGCAAAAAAAAGTTGGCCGTGGCGGTATTCACGGGGGCGTACACTTCGGCATGGCGGTAGCAGGGGATAGTTTGTTTGTACCGGTCTCTGACCGGGATGAATCCAATTTCTATACGGAGCAGGGGTATCCGGGATTATACGCACTGGATTTGAGGAATGGTGAATACCAGTGGAAGATGCCACTTGATAAGGCCTGTGTAAATGGAACCGGCTGTGTGAACGGATTGTCGGCGGCAATTACGGCAACGCCGGAGCTGGTTTTTTCGGGCGCACTCAATGGCTGGCTGCAGGTTTATGATGCAAGTTCAGGAAAGATTATCTGGAGGTTTGATACAGCCCAGGAATTTGCCTCGCTCTCGGGTATGAAAGCGAGAGGAGGTGGTATCGACGGAAGTGCAGGACCCATTCCGTATAATGGGATGCTATTTGTTAATTCGGGCTACAATTTTGCGGGGAGCAAGCCGGGTAACGTCTTGTTGGCATTTACCATTGAATAGCGGGTGTTAAATTGCCAGTCAAAGGTAAGTAATATCTTTCAGGATATGTTGTGTGAAATGGCAAACTATTGTTATCACAGGCCAGTCGATAATAAATACACTAGATGGCTGCAGTTTGCCAATAGGACTGACAGACCCTAAAATTCGTAATCAAGAGCCATCACCTCTGCGTCATTAATTAATGCCTTTGCAACATCGACGTGATCAGGATGAAGAGCGTAATTTTGTAAAGCCTCTTTATCGGAGAGGATGACAGATATCCCATGAGTGAAATCTTGCGCGCGATTAGTAAAATTTTTACCGAGAGAAAAATTAATGATTTCAGGTATTTTCTGCTTAAGGTTCTGAAGATCAGAAAGGTGTTTATCAATTTCAGATTGCTCAAGGTGGGGCTTAAATTTCACCCATACCATGTGATTAATCGTCATTTCAGTCTCCTGTAGTTTATTTTGAGTAGATTACTATGGTAACAATTTTAGCCCACACTCTACACACTTCCCCGATGCCCATGTTAGTCTTGAACGTTGAGCATATACACAGTATTGAGAACAGTTATGGACTTAGGACTAAAAGATAAAGTTGCCCTGATCGTTGCATCCAGTGCCGGACTTGGTAAAGCCTCAGCACTTGGTTTTGCCAGGGAGGGCGCGAATGTTGTGATCAGCGGTCGTGATGAGCAGCGCCTTCAGGAAACCAGAAAGGCAATTATTGCTGAGACGGGTGTAGAGGTGATGGCAGTGCGGATGGATGTAACCGAAAAAGAAGACATCGAAAGTCTTGTGGATAAAGTAATTAAGAAGTTTGGTACGGTACATGTCTTGGTCAACAATGCAGGTGGACCACCACCAAGCCTGTTTTGGGAAACTTCTGACGAAGACTGGATAAAAGCCTTTGAGCTAACCCTTATGTCTTCAGTTCGACTCACGCGTTCGATTATTCCGTATATGCGTAAACAGAAATGGGGAAGAGTTATCAATATTACTTCCATTACAGCGAAACAGCCTATAGATAAATTGCTGTTATCGAACAGTCTTAGACTGGGCGTAATAGGCTGGGCCAAAACACTTTCCAATCAATTGGCGAAAGAGGGAGTGTTAATAAATAACGTATGTCCTGGTTGGACGACGACAGAACGAGTCGTCGCTCTGACAGAAGCACTGGCAAAGACAAATGATACCTCTCAGCAGGAAGAAGTGACGGCAATAGCCCAGAATATTCCTATGGGGCGACTCGGTACGCCGGACGAATTTGCCAATGTTGTGGTGTTTCTTGGCTCCGAACGAGCGAGTTATCTTACCGGGACATCCATTCAAATAGACGGTGGCGCGACGGCAGGGTTTAATTAAGGAGAAATGTTTATAAAACTTAACGACACTCTGAATTGTTATTAATTAAATTATGTAAAGAGGGCAAAATCATGTCAAATTCCATACTAATAGAAAAAGGTAACGTCATTGATGGCAAGGGCGGCAAGCCAAAGCCATCTACCGCAGTACTGATCGAAGACAATATCATCACCGCTATTGGCAAGAGTGCTGAAAAGAAGGCGACTGCAATCGGCAAAATCAGGAAGATTGATGCGTCAAAATGCACCGTCATGCCCGGTTTAATTGATGCACATAGTCATGTCACGTTTGATGAACCTTTATCAACCACCGAATTGTTTTTTCATCGTCGACCTGCATTATCGGCTCTGGTTGCAGGGCGTAATGTACGAAAGTTATTAGCTGCAGGCGTAACCAGTTTTTTTGATGCAGACAGTATTTTCGATGTAGGTATTGATTTACGTGATGCCTTGGAAGCCGGTGTCGTTGAGGGACCCCGGATGACAACAGGCGGGAACGTTCTTATTACATCTGTTGGCGGAACAGCAGGCTATCTCTTGCCTGATGAAGGACGTCGTGGTTACGCCGCCATTGTCAGAACCCCCGATGAGATTGTTACCGAAGTACGTCGGCAGATAAAAAATGGCGTTGACTGGATAAAAGTTCACGTCACAGGTTTGATTCCCAGACAAAAACAAAAAGGTGAAATTCAGGCTTGGACTTTTAAAGAACTGAAATTGGTCTGCGATACCGCACACGATCTGGGTATCCCCGTTGTCGGACATTCTCGCAATGCTAGCGGTACTCGAGACGCCGCTAAAGCTGGTTTTGATATGATTTTGCATGCGACTTACATGGATGACGATGCAATCGAGGCCGTCGTAAAGCATAAAGTACCCATCGTGCCGACCCTGACTTTTCAGGCAAACCTGGCAGACTGGGGTGATCAGGTTGGCGCAGACCCTTTTTTGCAGGAGTTGTTTAAGGAAGAAATAGTCGGTAGTAGTGCCGCGTATAAGAAAGCCTACAAAGCGGGTGTTCCATTCTTATGTGGTACGGAAAGTGGCTTCTCCGTTGTACCTTTGGGTGACTGGCATTATCGTGAAATGGAAATTTTTGTGAAATATCTCGGCATGACACCGATGCAGGCGATTACGTGTGCTACGTCTGCGGGGGCTGTGGCAATGAGAAAAGAAGGGCAGATTGGCGTCATCGCCAAAGGTAAGCTTGCTGATGTCATTGTCGTTGAAGGTGATCCGAGTAAAGATGTCTGTATTCTTGGTGAGAAAAAACGCATTAAGCATGTTTTCCTGAATGGTCGTGCAATTGATCTAAAACCCAATTTGCCTGAGCGCAAGAATATATCTGGTTGGAGGGTAGGGCAGTTTTCAAATAAAAATGTGACCTATGAAATGATTCACGGGAAAAAATAACATGAAACAAGCAATAGTGACTGGCGCCGGTGCAGGTATCGGGGCCTGTGTGGCAATAAGATTACATGAGGAAGGATATCGAGTTGGTGTGCTTGATATAAACAAGGATCAGGCAGATTCTATAGTGACGGGGCTTGATAACGCGATTGCCTTGCAGGCAGATGTTAGCCTTGAAGATTCAGTGCTAGCTGCGTTTGAAGAGTTCGGTGAGATACCGGATTTGCTGGTAAATAATGCGGGTATAGTTAGATTCGGTACTTTACATGAGCAGAGTGTTGCTGAGTTTCAACAAACCGTTAACATCAATCTTGTTGGCGTTTATATTGCTGCGCGTACTGCGGCGATAAAAATGATTGAACGCGGCTCTGGTAACATAATAAATTTCACTTCTGTTAATGCTATCAGCCCCTCTCCAGGTGTTGGTGCTTATCCAGCCGCCAAGGCGGGAGTTGCAAAAATGACTGAGCAGATGGCCATAGAGTGGGGGCCACTAGGTTTGCGGGTGAACTCAATTGCACCCGGGTTAATAGATGCAGGGATGTCAGTACCTATTTATGCTAATCCGAAAGTTCGTGAGTTACGAGGTGGAGCGGTACCAAGTAAACGACTGGGAACGGCTGACGATATCGCTAATGCAGTAATTTTTTTAAATTCAGAGCAGGCCAGTTACATCAATGGGCATCAATTGGTAGTCGACGGCGGTGTGGTGATTAGCGGCATGGGACACTTGCCCAGAGATTAAAATTACTGTCCACTGCTAAAATGGACTCCAGGAAACTACCCGTGAAAAATCTTATTCTTTATGGCGGAATTTTTCATCCCTTCAAAGAGAGCTCCAGGGCGCTCGCCGCTCAATTTAATCAAGTTGGAATTGAATCAGAAATATCAGATGATATTGAAGCAGGTTTAGAACAGCTTGAAACAGGGTGTTTTAATCTACTTACCATCAACGCTCTACGATGGAATATGAAAGCGGAAAAATATGATCCTTACCGAGACGAGTGGCGCTTTTGTCTGTCTGCGACTGGACGAAAGATCATCGATAGTTTTGTTAAAAATGGTGGCGGACTTATAGGCTTACATACTGCGAGTATTTGTTTTGAGGATTGGCCGGGCTGGCCGCGTATTTTGGGTGCCGCCTGGGATTGGGAGCATTCATTTCATCCTCCCGTAGGACCTGTCGATGTAATTATTAATGACAAATCCCATCCTCTGACGAATGGTTTGACAGATTTCTCTATTGACTACGATGAAATTTATCATCATCTGAAAATGGAAGCAGGTGTGGAAGGCCTTTTAAGCGCAAAAGCAAACGATGAAGACGGAGCTCAGCCCCTGTTGTGGGCACGTAAATATGGAGAAGGTCGCGTTGTCTATGATGCACTGGGACATGATGAGAACTCTATCAATCATCCGCAACACTCGATAATCCTGAAGCGTGCAGCAAGGTGGGCATTGGCATATGTGGACGAAGATGTGGAGAAAATACAATGAGAGAAATTAAAGGGATGTCGGTGATCATTACCGGTGGCGGATCGGGCATTGGCAAAGGCACGGCAAAATACTTAGTAGATAAAGGCGCAAGGGTGACTATTTGCGGGCGTCGCAAGGATAAGATTCAGGCGGTAGCTGAAGAAATAGGCGAAGCTTGTTTTGGTGTTGCTGCCGATATCACTAATGAAGCGGATCGCGAAATGTTAGTTAATGCAGCACTTGCGCATGGAGACGGTCTCGATGCCTTGATAAATAATGCTGGCAACATGTATCGCGGAGCCATTAATGAGTTAGATGAGCAGGAACTGATAAAAATTTTTCACACCAATGTTATTGCTGCGATGATGCTTACCGGTCTTTGTGTGGTCGAACTGGAAAAGCGACAGGGTGCAATCGTGTTTATCGGCTCAGTTCACACTCGGAGAGCTTTTCCTGGAGCGTCTCCATACGCAGCCACCAAAGCTGCTGTAGAATCCCTCACGAAGGTACTGGCAGCGGAATTGGGCCCAAAGAAAATTCGCGTTGGTTGTGTAGTACCTGGGGCTGTATTTACCGAAATTAATCAACGTGCAGGTATTTCAAATGACAAAGATGCTTATGAACGTCTACAGGGTATGGCAGGTTTACATGCTCTTGGCAGGATAGGGACAGAAGAAGAATTGGCTGAAGCGATGGAGTACTTGATTCGAGCTGAATGGACAACGGGTGCCGTCATTGATGTAGATGGTGGATTGGGGCTTGGTCTTACTGATGCTTAGCAGCAGATATAGTTAATAGCAGTTTTTTTTCGTCTTTGTAGTCTATCTTATTTTAAATTGATTTATTAAACGGAGTATTTGAATGGCCCTGATAGATGTACATGCGCATGTGGTATTGGAAGAAACCTTTGGAGCTGCGGGCGAGTATGGGCCAGAGTTGATTGAGAATGACAATGAACCACCCATGTTTCGAATCGCAAGTTACTGTCTGCATGGTGTTCCGTATCGAAATAGCCCGTTTATGGATCATGAGTTGCGTCTGAAGAGAATGGAAGAGGCGAATATTGGTTTCCAGATACTGTCTCCAAACCCATTGACCTATTTTCATTTTATTGATGACGAAGTGGCGATTAATTTCTGTCGTCGACATAACGATGCATTGGCCAGGCTAATCAAGCGTTATCCAGATAAGTTAGCGGGATTTGCCGCACTACCTATGCAACATATTGAAGGCGCAAAAGAAGAACTAGAGCGTTCGGTCAAAGAACTCGGATTACTTGGCGCTTACATAGGTGTGGATTTTAGAGCTCAACTTGACCATAAAAAATATGATACTTTCTATGAGAAAGTCATCGAGCTGAACGTGCCCTTGTATTTACATCCAGCTCCCGCTGGTATTGATGGGCCGATACGCGATGATCGTTTTAAACGATTTGATCTCGATTTAACTGTTGGCTTCGCCACGGATGAAACCCTGGCAGTCGCCACATTGATCTATGGTGGCGTAATGGAACGTCACCCGGATTTAGATGTATGTATCAGTCACGGTGGTGGCGCATCAATCTACCTTTGTGCACGAATGGCGGCAGCCGCAAGAAAACGTGCCTGGTCACCTGAGTATATTCGAGCTGATGGTGCCTATGAAGAAGTGCTTTCAAGTTTATGGTTTGACTCCCACGTACATTCACACAGAGTATTTTCCTTACTTAAAGATACCGTCGGATTGGATCGACTGGTGTTCGGGACAAACTTCGCAGGCTGGGATCAAGGGCATGCAGATTTTGATGAGAAGACATCGAAGGCACTTAACGACAATGCTCGTCGTCTTTTACGACTGTAACAAGGTTTCAGCTCTGATACTTATTTGGTATTTAATAGCTAAGGCATCTCTAGTATAGCCAAAAAACAATAGACTAGCTGTCGGTAAAGATGACTGGTACAAAATTGCCATATTATAGATGACTGGCAGAGTTACGGTCCGCTAGTATTAAATCCGCAGCGCGCCAGGCCAAAGCCATCACGGGGCCGTTCACCCCGGAAGAGACCATTGAAGGCATCACCGAGCAATCCACGACACGCAAAGCATCGACGCCACGTACGCGCAAGCGAGGGTCAGTAACCGCGTTTGCATCATTGCCCATGCGGCAGGTCCCCGTCGCATGATAGCCGTTTTCACCATACCAGGATGACTCGATGATTTGTTCGTTAGACTGAACGGCAACACCGGGTAGTATTTCTTCTTCGATTAATGCGGCCAGTGTTGGAGTTGCTGCCACGGCCCGCAAGTAGCGGAATGCTCCGACGAGTACCTTGCGATCATTCTCATGCGATAAAAAGTTGGGTTTGATTCTGGGATTCTCCTGAGGGTCCGATGATCGAATCATCAGGGTTCCCTTGCTTTCGGGGCGACATTGCCAGGCACCTGCAAGGAACGCAGGGTAGTCGTTCAGTTGTGGCGAAGTAACATTCTTCTTTGCCGTAAGCGACCAGAAACTGATTTGCGCATCAGGTTGAGCCAGCGTGGGATTCGTCTTGATGAAACCGTTGATATCGACGCTGGTGGCAAGAGGGCCATTGCGAAATAAAGCGTAGCGCAGAAGATTCAGAGCAAGGCGCAGGCCTCGTAGACTAATGTTATGGCTATGTTTGTTATTGAGACGAAACTCGAGCCACACACCTTTATGCTCGCGTAAGTTTGCACCAAGCTCCGGAGCATCATGCACAATCGGAATGTTTAATGAGGCAAGATGAGAGGCGGGGCCAATACCTGACAACTGCAGCAACTTGGTCGAACTGATTACTCCTGCGCTAAGCAGCACTTCGTTTGCACGGTACTCGACAGGCTCCCCGTTACGAAGACAACTCACCCCCACGGCTCGACGACCTTCGAAAAGGATGTGCCCAACCAGGGTATCAGTGACAACAGTAAGATTCACTCGTTTCATTATCGGTGCAAGAAATGCGCTCGCGGCACTTTGCCGACGTCCGTTCTTCACCGTGAGAGGGGAATAGCCAACACCTTCAGGAACTGTGCTATTGATGTCTTCGCGACGAGGTGTTCCCAGTTGCTCACAGCCGTCAAGGACGGCTTCTGTGACCGGTGAGCGATGCGCTTGAATAGAAATGTGCAGTGGGCCTCCACTACCACGCCATGCCGTAGACCCGAGCACGTGATCTTCCATCGACATGAATGCCTTCAGCATGTTATTCGATCCCCATCCTGTTGCACCGGTAGCTTCCCAGCCGTCATAGTCTGACGCGAAACCACGACAGTAGACCATGCCATTCACCGAGCTTGAACCACCGAGTCCACGACCTCGCAACCACACACGTGGCTGGTCGCCAGTACTGGTTTCCGCTTCACTTGGGTAATACCACATGTGTTGTGGATTACTGAGGACTTTACCCATCCCCATTGGCATGTCTATGAAGGGTGAACGATTATCGGAACCGGCCTCGATGAGTAACACATTGACACGTGAATCTGCCGACAGGCGATGTGCCAGCACACAACCTGCAGAGCCTGCGCCGACAATGATGTAATCGAATAGCTGCATGAATCAACGTTCCGTGATTGTTGGCGGGATGCTTAGATACCAGTCATGAACCGTTGAGCTTAACCATATTCTACCATGGATGTATTTCGCCGGTCCATTTCAGGAATTTACCGCTATCTTTCATGGTTAGTCCGTTGATGAGTTTTATATTGTCGGCGGCAGCCTCTGGCGTATCTGTATCAGCGACTGGCCCAGCCATATCAGTTCGGACCCAGCCTGGATGCAGTAGAGTGATAATGATGTTCTCGTCGGCTAGTTCACGCGCAAGTGAAGTCATACAGCGATTCAACCCGGCTTTCGCAGCAGCATAGGAATAGCCGATAATCTTCTCATAGGAGTGGGCAGCCACCTGGCTGGTGAGTGTGACAATCTTACGTTGCTTCGATGCACGCACGTTATCTATGAATGCCTGCGTTACACGGAACGGCCCCATTAGCATGATATTTAGTTCATAGGCCCAGTTGTCATAGTCCATATTTGCAAATACCTGCGTGTCCAGTCCTCCCCAAACACCCGCATTGTGGATTAGAATATCAATCGGTGTCATTCCAAGCTCCGACTTAAATGATTTGACTGAGTCAGCGTCACCAATATCCATCTCATGTACTGTAAGCTTACCTGAGGAAGCTTCCGCAGCCGCGTTCAACTTATCCGCCCGTTCTGAGTTACGACAAGTCGCATAAACGCGGTTACCTTGTTCGGCAAACTGTTTGGCAAATTCGTAACCTAGACCCCGCGAGGTGCCTGTGATCAATATGTTCTGCTTCAGGGTTTTATCCTCCTGTTTCGATTTCGGTGAAGGCCTTCAATCGGCCAGATATTTCATCAATGTACGGTGCGCGTGGCGAATACGGATTTCTTGATAATTTGCCAATGTTGCTCCTGACTTTGAAGCACCCATAGCTCCTTCATGTGCTGCTTCCATGTTACTAGTGTCCTGATCATAGACATGCCCGATATAGGGATCCATCCCGGGAACAATTGTGTATGACTCTTCAGATTTAATTCTCACCGGCTCAGCAGTTTCAAAGTCACTGCCGTCCTGCGGACGTGTTTTCAACATCAGTAGATCGAAAACTGAACGATCCTGGTTCATACCCAGAGGTCGAAATCGGTAGCAAATTGGAAACGACACGCCGGAAAAGAATTGCTGATTAGGGAACACATAATATGCAATGGAATCCACAATCTCCGAATCACAAAGCTGGGAAAGATCAAGATCAGGATTGTCTGATACAGAGTCGCGAAAGAACTGAGCCATCACTTTTCTCGCCGTGCTGCCCTCAGGTACCACTAGTTTGTCTCCCACATCACTACGATCGCCAATGAGAAACATATCCAGAATTTCCTGTTCGGTCTGCTTCTCGGTGAGAAATGCGCTTGGAGAGCCGGCCAGATTAATCAGGCGATTGATGTTGTCACCATAGAAGTCATACTGGGTGTTTGCATCGCCGTTGGTGCGCATCAACTGCGGATGGGTTTCCATCACGTGATAGGCTTCCAGAAAGGCCTCTGAGGCAATTTTCCAGTTACAGTTCAACTCTTTCTGTACATGTATGGCAACATAACGGTTTTCAAAAAGTTTGCCGTCGATATGATCGGGTAAAGGATGTAAGTATTCCAGCAAGGGCACGGCATCTGGGTCAAGGTTGATGAAAATGAAACCGCCCCACATTTCTGCTCGCACTGGCGTGAGCGCAGACTCTTCACGTTTCACATGAGGCAGATCCCACTCGCAAGGAATAGATTTAAGGCTGCCATCCAGGTTCCAGCTCCAGCCATGGTAGGGGCAGCGTATCTCCGTAGACATCCCGCAACTAAATGCTGGCTTTAATCTCGTACCCCGATGCATACAAACGTTTCTATAGGCATGGATATTGCCATCTTCTGAACGGGCGACGATGACTGAGTAAGGGCCGAAGTCGTAGACATAGTAATCACCAGGCTCTGGAATATGCTCTTCACGGCAGGCCCATTGCCAGGTACGTGGCCACATATCTTGTATTTCGCGCTCGAAGAATTCGCGTGAGGTATAACGTTCGAATGGGATATCTTCATCGCCGAGGAACTCGTAGCTTTGTTCTATCAGATAGTCCGGTACGGATTGGCTATCATTATTCAGAAGATCCTGGACGCTGACACCGGGACAACGTGCTGCCCCCGGTTTCGGTTTATTATTCTTCGCCATGGTTACGCTATTTTTTCAATAAAATATTAGAGAGAAACTGCTTGCGATCCAACGGGAGTCCAGGCCAGCAATGACGCGTCTTCCGGGAATACGTTACTCATCAATCTGGTACCAGCAGCCTCCGCCATCTCCAGGTATTGCATCCAGGAAAAAACGAAAGCAATGGGGGTTCCGGGTCCTGAATCAAACTGGATTGGGCCATAGAGGTTGGCCGTATATATCAGATCTTCTTCAGATATCCTTTGCGTCGCTTCATGTCGTGCGCCGGCCGGTTCGTAGAACCAGACTCCAGCGCCATAACCATCTGGCGGACCAGCCCGGTAACCGATACGTCCGCCAAGAAGAAGAAAGTCCGCTGCACCTAAATGATAATGAGGGGGAGCGACACCATTATGCCTGACGATAACCGAAACAAAACCTGTCTCCTCACTGATCCTAAGTACCTTTAGGCCCACATCTGGAGTGGCCTCATTGATGAACCAGGGCACCATGCGGGTGTCGACAAAATGAGGATGTGTGCTGCAATTTTCATTGGCGGCTACCTCTACAGCGGAACCAACCAAATGGCGCGCATCACTTTTGGAAATAGCGAGTGGGGTGGCCGCGCCTTCATAGGCTGGCGGGCGTGCTTGCATGCAATCTGCTAGGGTGTTGGGTACGAGCGTGATGCCACGATCTCGTGCGGCTAATTGAATGTCAAGACTGGTCAATAGACTGTTGACGTTTTTACCGTCGTGATCAAGAAACGCCACCGGGCCAAAAAAATTGGTCAACAATTCAGCATCTTCACTAGCAGTCAAACCCTTCACACGTGTATTCGCTGGCACATAACCCCAGGTACCTGGCTCCAGGATACCCGCCATCGGACCTTCCGGGTATGACACGACGCCATCCAGTACCATCATGTCCATTGCACCTAGATGAACAAGATCCGGTAACATCGTTCCCTTCTCCAATCGCAGAATGACTGAAAACGCTCCCGTCTCGCTGCTGGCTCGTAAGGGTTTTATCGACATGCCCGGAGCCTGGGGCAGAGGTATCCAGGGCAACAAATTAGTATCTACTGAGCCCTCAATACCAGTGGGGTTAAATTCAGGATTATAGCTAACACTCATATCGTATTATACTCCTTGCATATATCATTATAAGTCACTGCTAAACAGGAACAATCCAGTTTGGTTGCAGTATTTTTACGGCGTTACACTTTTTACTAATCAGACCACTCGAGGAAAAACCATCATGATCCATGCTGACATTAATGCTATCGCAGATAAGCTCGAGATAACAGATTTGCTGCATACGTATTGCCGCTCTTTGGATCGCTATGACCGCGAATCGCTGCAATCTATTTTTCACCGAGACTCGACTCACATCATGGGTGGTTTTGAAGGGCTTTCTATAGAATTTTGCGATCTGGCGATGAATGCGCTGGATCAATATCAGCATACACATCATCTTCTCGGTAATATTCTGATCAATCTTGAAGGCGATGAGGCGCGTGCGGAAAGCTATTTTCATGCCTACCATCGTGTGGCCGCTGACACACCAGCAGCTGGCTTCATTGCTGATCATACCCTTGGTCTGGATGAGGACCTTATCATCGCCGGTCGTTACGTCGATAGACTGCAACGACGGGGGAGCGTATGGAAGATTAGTCATCGTACCGGAATTCTGGACTGGTGCAGATGGGAAGCAGTCAGTGATCGTGGTTTTTTCTCCGCTGGTATGAAGCCCTACGGCTGTCGTGGTCGAGCCGATAGTTTGTACGGCATCTGGACTAAGTTGTAAAAGTTTAGCACCTGCGGAATTATTGTTCATTTGCTTATATTCTTTAAGAATTAATTTGCCAATACCGCCTTGTTTGTCAAACGCTGAACTCTGCGCCAGGGATGGACTCGTACATTGACGACCAGAGTGGCTCTCCCAGTGCATCTGACATATGTATTTCACTGGCTTCAAAGGCTTCACCTAGTTTGCTCAGCGCTTGCATGGGATCGCCTTCACCTTCAAGCACGACAAGATAGCGATACACGGTGTTATCGCCGTTGCTGCCTTCAACTAGTTTGAAGCGTGTGCCCCGTGTGAACCCTGCAGCCCGGACAACCTCAGGGAGATGCGTCTTTGTATGCCAGGCATTGAATTCTTCCTCTTGATCATCTTTGGCATTGACGAGTGCGACAAATTTGTAGTGATTGGACATATCAATTCCTCATGGTTTAGTTAAAACAATAGTGAGCATCTTCTATGTTAACTCTTCGAGTCGCGTTCAGCCCGCTCAAGATCGGCCATTAGCGGATTTCGACGCAGCGTTAAACCACCATTTATTTGTACAGTCTGGCCGGTCATGAAACATTCATCTCGGGCCAGCCAGACGCAGGATTCGGCAATGTCCTCACAGTTGCCATAGCGGCCAAGAGGATATTCTGCAGCGAATGCAGCCTTCATCCAGTCAGGGATATCACCGCCGCCAAAATTCGCGTGATGCATTGGCGTATCAGTGTGACCGGCAGCGATTGAGTTTACGCGGATGCCATATTGACCATACTTATTTGCCACGCAGCGCACCACGTGATCAATACCTGCCTTGGTCCCCATATAGCCTTCATAGCCAGCATCGACTGTGCATGAGGGTTGCGCGACTGCAGAGCTTATCTGGATGATCGAACCACCGCTATCGAGCATGGCAGCGCTCATCGCCTGCAAAAAAAAGAAAGAGCCCTTGAACTGCAGCGCAATCATGGTATCTAGATCTGCCTCACTGAACTCAATAAAATCACCACCGAGTGCAAGACCTGTCGAATTCACTGCGATGTCAATGCGTCCAAGTTTGTTTTTGACAAACTCAGCCAGTGCGAACACATCCTTGCGAGATGTCAGATCACAGCGACAGGAATAACCGCTGATTTCTTTTGCAAAAGCCGCCAAAGCATCGGTGCGGCGACTGGCCACTACGACATCGGCTCCTTCTGCGCGATAGCGTCGTGCGATTGCCTGTCCCATGTTGCCCTCGTCGGCAGCTCCAATAATGACCGCAGTTTTTCCGTTCAGGAGTCCCATATCTTCTGTCCTTCTTTTCGTTTCTTCGCCTGATGGCGTAGGATAATGCGGCATAAAGTTATGCCTCAGTTGTGTAAATTGTGCATCTGTTGCACAATTTACACAACTGTAAGCGTCTGTCAATTACTAGCAACCGTCGTCCAGAGATATTCCGGTCGTCAATTCCAGTACAATTTTCAGGTGCCTGAAGTACTTTGAGTTTTCTTTTTAGGAGAGGTGGGTTGTGTGTTCTGTTTGGTGCGAGACGTGGGCGTCCTTTGTTTCGATTTCATCATATCAATTTCAGTTGTCAACATTGCATGCTGAGCTTCCGGCGGCCAGGCTGAAGGTTGTGTAACGACGAAACTGGCCAGACCATTGATAAACACCTGTAAGCGGATAGCATGTTTCGTCACATCCAGATGCTTCGGCAATTCTCCACGTTCTATTCCCCGTTTCAAAATTCTCTGAAATAGTTCATTCGTTGCTTCTATTGCCGCAAGACGCTCTGCTGCAAGATCAGGATCGGAAATCGCCTTGCCCCAGAAACCAAACCAGACTTGCCAATCGGAAAGGTTAGACGGGTTGGTCGGCAGCAAGGTTTCAAAACACTCAAGAACAGTCATCTCCTCGCCAAAGGCCTTATCAACCAGCTCAACGCCATGTGTACGAAGTGTTCTGTATGTGTATGCCAGTAAATCTCGCTTGTCCTTGAAATAGTGGCTGACAATGGTTGAGCTGAATCCTGCCTCTCGCGCAACATGTCGCACCGTCACCGAATCCATCCCGGAAGCTGCGATGATGCGTTTGACCACCTCGGCAATCTGATCGCGGCGTTCATTGTGAGACACGACTGCTGGCATTGCATGCTCCTGTGAAAGTTTATTATGGCGTTATTGACTGTTACAGCTTCTTGATACTGAATCAATAGACAGACGCGCT
>Ga0055584_100001034_pt1 | contig 26957 bp, 22 predicted proteins | sample OSDHelmetaG_FD_58716 | JGI IMG/M metagenome (GOLD analysis project Ga0055584, IMG submission 58716) | Pelagic marine sediment microbial communities from the LTER site Helgoland, North Sea, for post-phytoplankton bloom and carbon turnover... | ecosystem: Environmental > Aquatic > Marine >...
TTGACAATACGCAAGGTTCCTCTCCTGGCTAAACGCTACTGTTGCCGGTTATCCGGTCATGATTGGCGGTTAGTGTGCCTCAGTTGGTCACGTTTCGCCAGCCAGGACCTTTCACAAACCTGCCGGGTGTTGCTCCGGTATGCTTGCCATCGCGTAGAACCTGTCCACCATTGACGAAGACATGCCGCACACCGCTTGCCAGTTGGTGCGGTTCTTCAAATGTTGCCAGATCAGCCACTGTCTCCGGATCGAACACGACAATATCTGCGTAATAGCCGGCTGACAAAAGTCCCCTCATGTCGAGTTTAAGGTTTGTAGCAGGCAGACCGGTCATCCGGTGGATGGCTTCTTCTAATGTGATGACCTTCTCTTCACGAACAAATTTACCCAGCAAACGTGCAAATGAGCCATAGGCGCGCGGGTGTGGCTGAGAGTTGGTGAATGGTGATTCGGGTGCTATGGAACCGGAATCCGAGCACAGGCTGACCCACGGCAGGGCCACCTTTTTGCGGATATTCTCCTCACTCATGGTGAAGCGCACGGTGCCGATGCGGCTGTCATCTTCGATTATCAGGTCAAGGGCTGTTTCAACCGGTTCTGTGCCTCTCATTTCGGCAATTTCTGCCAGGCTCTTGCCTGTATAGTGACGCAGGTCCTTATTGCGGAAGCTCACCAGCAGAACATCTTCCGGTGGAATCATATCCGTCTCTTCGATCACGTGCTTCTTTATGGCCGGGTCTTTCAGACGCTTAACGAGCATCTCGTGGCCGCCTTCCTTGACCCAGTCAGGTAAATCGTAATTGAGGCCGGTAGAGCTGGCATGGTAGGTGTAAATGTCCGCTGTTACCGCCAGGCCTTCACTACGGGCCTCCTCGATGATGGCAATGACTTCATCCAACTTGTCCCAGTTGCGTTTATGGGACACCTTCAAGTGGTAGATTTCACCGCGCACACCGGTTTCGCGGACGATGTCGATCAGCTCTTCCACCGATGCAATGACCTCATCACCCTCGTTGCGGATATGGGAGATATACATGCCGTCATACCTGGCAACGACTTCTGTCAGCGCGATCAGTTCACTTGTTGAAGAAAACGCTGCGGGGATGTAGGGCAGGGAGGAGCCCAGTCCCATTGCGCCTTCGCGCATTGCCTGGTCCACATGTAGTTTCATGTTTTCCAGTTCCTGATGGGTTGGCTCGCGGTCCTCGTAACCCATCTCAATGATACGTACAGTTGAGGCACCTACGAACGAGGCGATATTGGTTGATATCCCGCGCTCTTCCATATGCTGCAGATACTCACCGAGGCTGGTCCAGCGTACGTCGTACTTGATATCGTTTTGCCTATCAATCCTCTGCTGCCTCATCTTTTCATTCAGTGGACCCATCGAGGTTCCTTCACCCATCACCTCGAGTGTTACCCCCTGGTAAATGTCACTGAGTGAGCGACCATCCTGAATGAGGGATTCATTGGCCCAGCTAAGCATATTGATAAAACCCGGTGCCACGGCCAGTCCTTTGGCATCGACTTCTTTACGGCCCGTGTGCCCTTCGAGATCACCAATTTTTGTGATCCGGTCTCCATCAATGGCGACGTCTGCTATTTCTGCAGGTCCGCCGCTGCCATCGTACACACTGCCGCCTCTGATAATAATGTCGTGTTCGGGATTGCTGCAGCCAGCGGCAAGCAGAAATGCCGGAATAAGTATGGCCAACGGGAAAAAGCGTTTCATTGTTGGAAGCCCCAAGGGTGAAAACATATAGACTACCAGAGCGCCTGCTGGACAAGGAGCTAAACGTCACGCTGGGGCGACAATTAATTTAGAATCAGACCCGAAGCAGGATTTTTAGCAGGGGTAGCAAGTTTGATGAGTACTTTATTGTCCGATTCAATCAGGGATTTCACAGCGGATGGTCTTTGGCATGCCTGGCCGGAAGAACGCTTTGTTACAACGCTCGCACCGTCCTTGCGCCATGAAGAATTGTTACAGAATCTAAAAGCACTGGCTTCGAGGTACCCGGAGGATATTCAACTGGAAGAGATAGGACAGTCTTTTTTGGGTCGCTCCATACAAATGCTCACGCTGGGGGTCGGTGATAACAGCATTATGCTATGGTCCCAGATGCACGGGGATGAACCTTCAGCCACACCTGCCTTGCTTGATATTGCCGATTACCTGCTCGCAAATTCCGATCAGGCGGCGATCCGCTCAATCCTTGAAAACTACACCCTGCTGATTATTCCAATGCTCAACCCGGATGGCGCTGAAGCCTGGGATCGGCGCAATGCTCAGGGTATTGATATCAACCGGGATGCACTACAGCTGGTCACACCTGAAGGCAGACTGCTCAAGCGAGTTCGTGATGGGTATGAACCCATGCTGGGTTTGAACCTGCATGACCAGAACCGTATGACAACGGTCGGCGATACCGGCCGCCTCGCAACCTGTTCGGTGCTGGCTGTTTCAGGTGATGCCGAAAACAGTTTGACGCGGGGCAGGTTACGTACCAAACGGGCCTGTGCTGCCATCGTTGAAGCTCTTACCCCTTTTATACCCGGCGGAATAGCCCGGTACGATGAAGATTGGAGCCCCAGGGCCTTTGGCGACAATATCACGGCATGGGGTACACCAGTGGTGTTGATCGAAACCGGTGGATTCCCTGCCGGTCTTGACGTCACCGATTTAACCCGGCTGAATTTTGTTGCGATCCTGACAGTTCTCCTGGGTCTCGCCGATGATGATCTCGCAGCTTACGACCCAAAGGTCTACGAGGGTATTCCGGAGAACCAGACCGATTCATGGTCAGACTTTGTGGTCCGGGGCGGGTTTGTAATGCAGCCTGGAACCATGGAGGCATTCCGTAGCGATTTCGCTTTTAATATCCTGCGCAGCGGGCGGCAGGCGGTTGAAGGCTCCGGTCAGAACCGTATCCCCTCGCAGATATTCCTGTTAGGTGATGCGTCCTGTCATGGTGCCGGAACCAGTGTGAACGCGCACGGAAAGGTATTGTTGGCAACATTTGATGTGGGTGTTAAAGGTTTGTCGGAGTATCACTGGATGGACCAGGGCAATTTATCACGTCTGGCGCAAATGGGGGTGGGTACGATTTACTGGGCAGTCAGTGAAGCGGATTATTCGGTCGCGCTTAAACATGCCGGGACATATGCAGTCCTGGGGTTGCCCCGGATTGAGGTACTGGTAGATGCTTCGAGATTCCCAAAACTCACTTTTGCAGGGCCGCCACCACATGCCAGGTCAGCATCGATTTCTGCAACTCTTGAAGCACTGGGTGTTGGAAACATGCCGGCGAGCAGGGCGTTTGATGCATTGTGGATGGCGCCTGCAGACGGAGTAACGAGCCCACCACGTTTATGTAAAGATCAGCCGGCTTCCTTCCTGATGGTCTCGTCAACGGCTGATGGCCAAATTGATTTTGCCAACGGCAGCTTGATATCAGTATGGCTTGATGGTCACCTGGTTGTTAGGAACGGGTCTGAATTACGCTTGTAGCGTAGAAGATGCATAGTTAATAATATACATTATTATATTTTTATAAAGATTTGTTTTTTATATAAATAATACATTGCAAGATAAGATAGAAAGACAAAAAGCAGGGCATAAGCCAGTGAAGCGTTGATCGGGCTGAGCCAGGGCAAAAAGAATGTATTTACCAGCCATTCCTTCAAGGTGATTGAGTTTGCACCTGACTGCCATTTAACCTCGTAAAGTAATCTTCCGACAATTCCCGAGAGAACAAATACTGTAATGGCGTTCATACCATAGACACAAAATGGCCCCGTACCCCTCCGCCAGCCTTTGATATCAATCAGGTAATACGAAACCCCCAACACCACCATTGCCATACCACTCATAAAAAGTGCATAAGAACTGGTCCAGAGATTCTTATTGATAGGTAGCCAGAACTGCCAGGCCGAGCCGATTGCAATTGCAGCACACCCAACTGCGAGCATTAATGATGCCTTTTTCACATCCGCTTTTTTGCTCAGTAACAAATGTCCGGTCAATACGCCAAACAGGGTTGTTGATATGGCTGGAAGAGTGCTGAAAATACCCTCCGGATCCCAGCTCTTGGTCTCTGACCACATGTGGCCCTGTAGAAAGAGACTATCCACCCAAGATGAAAAGTTGGCGCCTTTTGCGTATGAGCCGGCACCGATGTCCGGTACGGGAAACCATTGCATGGCTGCCCAGTAAATCAACAGGAACCCGGCTGTCCAGGCTACCTGTGTCTTCAGGCCTGCATGCAGAAAAATCAGGCTTGCGAAGAAGTAGCAAACAGCGATTCGTTGTAAAACTCCGGGAATACGGATGCTCGAAAAATCAAAAAACGGGAAACCTGAGAGGAATAGCCCCAGGGCAAAGAGTATCAGGCTGCGACGGACGATCTTTCCGTGTAGTTCCCTTGCGGGCAGGTGGTTTTCCTTCTTTGCTGAAAAAGCCAGTGTGATGGAAACTCCCACGATAAAAAGAAAGAAGGGAAATATAAGGTCTGTTGCTGTCCAGCCATGCCACTTTGCATGTAATAACGGTGGGTAGACATGGGCCCAGGTCCCGGGGTTGTTCACCAGGATCATGGCGGCGATGGTAATACCCCTGAAAAAATCGAGGCTCAGCAGGCGGTTCTTGCTTGGCGCCGCACTGCCTGCAGTCTGCTCTGAACCCAATGCCTTTATCTCTTGGATGTTTGCGATTTAGGCCTTCAGCAGCGTGACCTGGTCTTTTGTCAGGCTGATACGGCGTTGTTTATACAGTTTGCCCAGTGCTCTTTTATAGTTTTTCTTGCTGACAGCAAACTGTTGGTAGATTGCTTCGGGCGGGCTGTAGTCGGTCAGGGTGGAAGTGCCTCCGTTGGCTTGAAGGAAGGACACGATACGATCACTTAAGTCATCCCGCGCATGCTGGTCTTGCTTCTGCAGCGTCAGGTCGATTTTCCTGTCATCCCGGATCGCTTTTATAAACCCCTTGGTCTTGACGCCGGGTTTCAGGGCCTTGAAGACCTCGCCCTTGTACAGCAATCCCAGGTGGGTACCGTTGATCACGGCCTTGAAACCCATTTCGCTCTCATTCACGATCAACAGGTCTACCTGCTCACCTGGCGCCATGTTCTTGGCTCGTTCATCAAGAAAATTATGTAGCTTGGTACTGCCGATAACGTTTTGTTGCGGATCCAGAAACAGGTAGACCACGTAGCACTGGCCTTCAACCATTGGCGTGAGTTGCTGACTGATTGGAACCAGTAAGTCTCTCTCCAGGCCACAATCCATAAACGCCCCGGTTTTGGTCACGGTGACGGCTTTCAACAGGGCACATTCATCCAGTTGAGCCTTTGGCTGGCTTGTTCGGGGATTGGACTTTTTTCTTTTGGGTTTTTCAGGTCGCATACGCATAGGTTAACGCACAAGTAAGCGGAAGTCGTTATGAGATCACTTTATTCGATGGACAGGGAACACAGCAGAGCTTATAAAAGAGCACGCTCTCACATTGGACACACTATGCGGCATTGGACTCAACTCGGCGAAGCACCTATCCCGGGTAGCGACAAGACCCTTTTGCTGTATCGCGGCAAAGATGATTTCTCTATCAGAATTTCCGGTGGGTTTGAATTGATGAGTACGCGTAAGCACAATTCCGAGGATGCGTTGGGCATTCTGCCGTGCAAGCGTCTTAAAAACCCCGACACGGCACGGGTGCTTATCGGTGGCCTTGGCATGGGGTTCACGCTTGCCGCAGTGCTGCAGGAAGTGGGGCAAAAAGCCGAGGTGACCGTGGCGGAGTTGATACCGGAAGTGGTGGAATGGAACCGTGGTCCATTGGGTGACTTTAGCGGCAAACCGCTGGATGATCCACGTACACGGATACATATCGGGGATGTGGCCAAACTGCTACGTAAAACCCGGGGCCACTTTGATGTTATCGCACTGGATGTCGATAATGGCCCTGAAGGGCTGACAAAAAGCGCGAATGACTGGCTTTATTCAATGTCCGGCATTGCTGCCGCCCAAAACGCGCTTAGTTCAGTGGGTATCCTGGCTTATTGGTCGGCAGACCCCGACCAGGCATTTCATGACAGACTGAGGCGATGTGGGTTTATGGTTGAGGATGTTACGGTTTTTGCACATGGGAAAAAGGGCGCAAGACATACTATCTGGTTGGCCAGTGTTGATGGTCTGTCCTGAATTGAAGATTTATATGAATAGCGGCAGGTGTTAAAATGCATGGCGGTATTGAGGTAGGAGTCAGTTATGGCAGGTGGTTGGAGCAGCGATGGGGCAGTTCAGGATCAAATAGATGCAACCATTGAAGATGCAGTGCAACGTGCTCGTAGTTCCATGCCGCGTGGTGAAAGCCTGGCCTGCTGTGAAGAGTGCAATGTCGAAATTCCCGACGCTCGTCGCAAAGCGATACCTGGCGTGCGTTTGTGTGTCGACTGTCAGTCGAAAATCGACAAAGACCTGGTACATCGAAGCGGCTACAACCGGCGAGGAAGCAAGGACAGCCAGCTAAGATGAATGGTAAAATGAGCTATGGGATGCTTCGTTTTGAGACCCGTGTGAGGCATACCAACAGCGATTACTTTGTGCCGACCAATTGGAACGGGCGTTTTAACACCAAAACTGACCCGGACGAGTGTCAAGTGCTTGTCTTTAATTGCCAAGAAACAAAGACTTTATCTATCTATGCTTACAACCGTTACAAAAGTGAACGGTTAAATGAGTTATGTGAGTCCTGACAGGCGTTAACTGTTTATCTGACCAAAAATAAAACAGAAGGTACCTGAGCATGGAAAACAATGACAGTATCGGGAACATTAACGAAGGCTCAGCCAATCACCGGCTGCAGCCAACGCCGGTCAACAGATCATTAGCGATTCAACCTGGGGGGTTCACCAGCCTGCTTGACGCGTTGGATTACGCAGCCCGTGGTGAAAGCGGCTTCAATTTTTATAACCAGCGTGGTGAACTTGAATCCGTTCTGAGCTACTCCGGGCTTCGTGACCAGGCCAGGGTACTGGCGACCCGGCTTCTAGGCCTTGGTTGTAAAAAAGGGGAGCGTGTCGGTATTGTTGCTGAAACCAACCCCATGTTCCATCGTTTCTTTTTTGCCTGCCTTTACGCAGGCTTGGTGCCGGTCGCATTACCCGCTGGTGTGCAATTGGGTGCCCGCAAAGCGTATGTGAACCAGATAACGCGTATGTTGAAAAGCTGCGGTGCAACCGTGGCTGTTGCCGGTAACTCGCACGCGCCCTTTCTGGAAGAGGCGACGACAGACCTGGATATCATTTTTTCGGGTACGCCGGATGATTTCGACGCCCTGCCTGTGAGTGATGCGGAATTGGATACACCGCTCGCTGGTGATATTGCCTACCTGCAGTACACCTCAGGCAGTACCCGCTTTCCGCGGGGAGTCGAGATCAACCACGAAACGGTATTGAATAATGCCCGTGAGATTGCCGAACATGGCCTGAACATGACCAATGAGGATCGCTTCGTGTCATGGCTGCCTTACTATCATGATATGGGTCTGATTGGTTTTATCCTGTTACCTTTGGTGACCCAGTCATCGGTGGACTACCTGTCACCACAGACCTTTGCCATGCGGCCGAGGCTTTGGTTAAAACTGATTTCGGACAACCGGGGTACGATCTCCTCCAGTCCGACATTTGGATACGCATTGTGCGCGCGTCGTTTACGGCCAGGTGATTATTCTCGCTACGACCTTAAAAGCTGGCGTGCAGCCTGTGTCGGTGCGGAGCAGATCAATCCCTTGCCATTGCAGGATTTTGCAGAAGCCCTGGCACCTTGCGGATTTGATCAAAAGGCATTTGTTGCCTGTTACGGTATGGCAGAGTGTGTTCTGGCGGTCAGTTTTGCACCCCTGGATCTTGGCTTGAGTGTTGATTATGTAGACCAGGACATCATGACCACCACGGGTAGGGCGGAGCCTGTAGATCCATCGGTTGGCAATGTGGCAAGTTATGCCGATTGCGGTGTTCTGCTGCCCGGTTTCGAGTTTTCTATCCGTGACGACCAGAATAATGAGGTCGAAGCACGTCAGTGTGGTGAAATTTACCTGAGAGGCCCCAGTGTCATGAGTGGCTATTTCCAGGATAAGGAGTCCACGCAAGCGGTTCTCAGCAAGGATGGCTGGCTGGATACCGGTGATATCGGTTACGAGGTTGACGGACATATCTACATTACGGCACGCAGTAAGGATGTGATCATTATCAAGGGTCGTAACATCTGGCCGGTTGATATGGAAGTTGTGACCCAACGTATCGAGGGCGTTCGTCTTGGCGGCGTCGCCGCGTTTTCTGTGCTTGGTTTTGACAGGGAAGAGGTTACGGTTATGGTCGTGGAAACACGGCTCAGAGACCCCGAACGGCGTAAGCAACTGAAGCAGCAGATATCCGAGCTGATACACATGCATTTTGGAGTCAATGTCATCATTGACCTTGTCAGGTCAGGATCACTACCACGCACGACATCAGGTAAGTTGTCCAGGTTTCAGTCACGCCATGACTATCTTGAACGTCAGCGGATTTCCGTTCAGCAACGGCGGGTTACCGAGCAGGGCCAACGCAAAACCGCCTGAGTTTGAATGAAGCAGCAAGGGGTCATGACCCTTTAGTAAACAATCTCGATGAGATATTCGGGCAAGTGCTCAATCAGGTGCTAAAACATCAATCAACCCGGCGACCAGCGGCTCGATACCACGGTTTGGATTGCTGCTAAAACCCAACCGTACGACTACCATGTCCTTTGACGGAATGATGATGATACGCTGGCCCTGGAAGCCATTCATGGAGTAGGCGTCTGCAGGCAGGCCCGGCCAGGTTCTCTGCTGCTTACCTCCCTCAGGATCAGCGTTCAACCAAAAATGTGCGCCGTAGTTATTTCGTGGGTTGGTGGGTGTTGGCGTCGTGCTGTAGGTGATCCATCCTTCAGGCAGCAATCGTTCACCCTGCCACCAACCATCCTGTAAACAAAACTGTCCCAGCCTGGCCCAATCCCTCGCGCTCGCGTACATAAAGGACGAGCCAACGAAGGTGCCGTTATCATCGGTTTCAAGTGATGCCGTGCGAATGCCAAGTGGCAGAAGAAGCTGCGTTTGAATGAAGTCGTAGTAGTCCTGCATATAGCCACCCACCGTCAGCCGGATAACACCTGAGAGTATATTGCTGGTTCCGGAAGAATAGGCCCAGAGAGTGTCCGGTTCTGCCACCAGCGGCTTGGAGGCAGCGAAGCCGGCGGCATCAGCTTCCACGGATAGCATGTGGGCGACGTCACTTTGAAGCCCGTAGGTTTCATCAAACTCCAGTCCGCTGCTCATGCGCAGTAACTGGTCGATGGTGATATGCCCGCGCGGGTCGCTGATCTCCTCGTACCAGGCTGCTACGGGTGCTGTCTGCGTCAAACTTAGCTTGCCATCATTCATCAACCTTCCAATCAACAAATTGGTCACGCTCTTGGCTATGGACCAGCCGGGCAGGGGTGTGTTGCCATCTACTTCCGGTGCATATTTTTCTGCGACCATGCGGCCTTTATGGATTACCACAACGGCTTTGGTATGGCGCAAATTCAATGGGTCGGGTTCTGCAAAAGCCTGCTCGAGCACCGGTTCCAGTTTGCTGCTCACTGGCGCGGGAGCAGAGCCTTGTGGCCAGGGCAGCGCAGCATCCGGCTGGCTGAATCCGGCCACCTCCAGTTTTCTTTGTAATTGCTCACGACCAGCACGCAGCAGGGTGCAACCCGTGCCTTCAGTAAAGACTGCCCGACGTTGAGACAGTCCGAAAAACCGTGTGTCAACCCAACGGTTTCTCTTATCAATTTCATAGCTGATATTGGACAGAACCGGTGCCGTGGGTGCCAGGATCTCATCGATGATCTGCTGTCCGGGCATGCCGCTTAAAAAGTATCCGGAACAGATATTCTTGGCTGAAAAGCCACTACCGGCGCTCAACACCGAGGACAAATAGCTACCCCCGAAAACAAGCATTGCGGCCAACACCAATCCGAGTGTAAAAATCAGCTTTCTCAGCATGCTGGTACGCCTTTTGTTAATCAAATGTCATCATAAGGTATTAGATTGGGGCCGGCGTCGAAGATTCCAAAACATTGGTCATTAATGATTAATGACTCTATGCTTCAATTAGCTTCAGGTTTTCTTTGCCTGTCTGGTATTCAGGTCTTATGATGTCTTGTTTTCCCGGCATACAATCCATTGTAATCCTGTCAAGAGGCGCAAAATGAAAATCCATCGTCTACTACTCATCCGCTAGATATTTATGATCGCGTGTGAATCTGTATCAGCGTCCGAAGACTTGGCAGAATCACTCAAAAATGATCAGGAACCTCATCACTCAATTTCAGTCAATTTGGAATAGCCCATGCCCGAACAACGCCCCCATGAAATGACCTTGCATGGTCATACACGAGTCGATGAGTATTCCTGGTTGCGGGACGATACGCATAAAGATCCGGAGGTGCTCGCTTATCTCAATGAGGAAAACGCCTACTTCGATAAAATGATGGAACCCGTGGCTGGAATGCAGGAAACCATGTATGAGGAAATCGTCGCGCGTCTGGATCCTGATGAATCCAGTGTGCCCTACCTTAAAGGTGGTTACTGGTATTACTCCCGCTATGAAGCGGAGAGTGAGTACGCTATCCATGCACGCCGCAAGGGCAACATGGATGCAGAAGAAGAGGTGCTGGTGGATGGTAACCAGCGCACGGCAGGGCATGAATTTTACCAACTCATGGCGTTGGAAGTCGGTGATGATCACCGTTACGTTGCCATCGTTGAAGATTTCACCGGGAGACGTATCAATGAAATTCGAATCCTCGATACGCACAACGGTGAGTTTTTGTCCGAGGTGATTGGAAATGCATCAAGCTCGCTGGCCTGGTCGGCAGATGGTCAGTATCTTTTTTACGTGAATAAAGACACAGAAACGTTGTTACCCTACCAGTTGATGCGTCATAAACTGGGTACCAAAGCTTCCGAAGACGTGTTGGTTTATGAAGAGGCGGATAACACTTTTTACAGCGGGGTAGGGCGTAGCCGGTCAGGTGGGTTCATCGAGTTGTTTCTTGGGAGTACGGATACCTCGGAGGTTCAGGTACTCGCTGCTGATAATCCACTGGGAAAATTCAAACCGTTTCTGCCACGTGAGACAGGTCATGAATATGACATTGACCATGCCAACGGCAGATTTTATATACGCAGCAATTGGCAGGCCACAAATTTCCGGGTGATGACCGTTGATCTGGAAAACTCTGCTGACAAAGCCCACTGGAAAGAAGTGATCCCGCATCGTGAGGATGCGATGGTGAATGAGATCCAGGCGTTTGATCAATGGCTGGTGGTCGGGGAGCGGCACGACGGTTTGCGTAAGGTCCGGGTGATGGCGCACGACGGCAGTATGGACCGCTATCTTGACGGCAGCGAAGAAGCGTCTGTCATGTGGCCTGCGACCAATGTCAGTACCGGTACCGATAACATACGTTATGGATTTTCCAGCCTGGTGACGCCTGATCAGACCTGGGAAATCGATCTGAACACCGGTAAGAGCCAGTTGTTGAAAGCCAACCGTGTATTGGGTGGTTTTGCCAGTGGGAATTATCGAAGCGGACGCATGATGATAACTGCACGGGATGGTACCCGTGTGCCGGTATCGCTGGCCTATCACAAGGGTACCAAGCTGGACGGATCAGCCCCTGTTTTGATTTATGCCTATGGTTCATATGGTTACTCAATGGACCCCCAGTTTCGGGGTTCAATTATCAGCCTGCTTGACCGCGGTTTTGTCTATGTTATTGCGCATATTCGCGGTGGTCAGGAGATGGGCCGGAAATGGTATGAAGATGGCCGGATGATGAACAAAAAGAACACCTTCACGGACTTTGTCGATGTAACAAAGGCCCTGCAGCAGAAGTCCATTATTGACCCCGCCAGGACCTATGCCATGGGCGGCAGTGCCGGCGGCCTGCTGATGGGGGCAGTTATTAACATGGCGCCTGAGTTGTACCACGGTGTGGTCGCGGCGGTTCCTTTTGTTGATGTGGTGACCACCATGCTGGATGAAACCATTCCTTTAACCACCGGCGAATTTAACGAGTGGGGTAACCCGAAAAACAAGGATGCCTATGAGTACATGTTGTCGTATTCACCCTATGACCAGGTCAGCGCCCAGGATTACCCGAACATGATGGTGACTACCGGTCTGCACGATTCACAGGTTCAGTACTTTGAGCCGGCCAAGTGGGTGGCCAGGTTGCGTGACCGGCGGACGGACAATAACCAGCTGATCATGCATGTCAACATGGATGCTGGTCACGGCGGCGCGTCAGGACGTTATCGCCAGTATAAGGAAACGGCGCAGGAATTTGCATTTCTGGCCGGCTTGGCGGGTCTGGAACGCTAGGGGGGTTCAGATGGTATGGAAACTGGCTCAGCGTTTTACAGCATCAGGAAAGATTAACAGTTGAAATCTCAAGTATTGTGGTAGTAAATACCTGATAGATATTTTCTTTGGAAAGGCCATGGTCATGCGAGTGATAAGCAAAGTTTTCCTGATTTTTTCTATATTCACATTGGTTGCCTGCGATAACTCGTCGACAGCACAGGCAGAGTTACCAGCGGCTGAAATGCCGGAACAGATGGATAGTGGTCAGGTGTCATTGAGCGCAGAGCCTTCTGAAGATACCCCGCAGCTTACAGAGTCTGAGCGATTGGAGAAGTCGCTTAAGGATATCGAAGCGCAGATGGGTATCGACTTTTTTGTCGAGCCATGGACGGGCGACCTTGATGCGATGGCGAAGGAACGCATCATTCGTGTTTTAACCGTTTATGGTGTGGGGCGTTACTATCTGGATGGGGCCCAGGAAAAAGGCATCACCTACGAGTGGTTCAAACAGTTCGAGGATTTTATTAATGAGAAACTGGATACGAAGCATCTGCGGGTTCACGTGGTGTTTATTCCTGTCGCCAGGGACCAGTTAATACCGGCTTTACTCAGCGGTCGTGGTGATCTTGCGGCGGCAGGTCTGACGATTACTGATGAGCGTGGCGAATTGGTGGATTTCAGTGATCCGATCACAAGAGAGCTTTCCGAGCTGTTGGTCACCGGGCCAACCGCGCCGCAAATCGATACGATCGAAGACCTTGCCGGTCGTAAAGTTTATGTACGGGCATCGAGTAGCTATCGGGCCAGCCTGGACACACTTAATCTGCAGTTTCAGGAAAAGGGGCTGGAAGCAATCGGTGTGGAAGATATACCAGAGCAGCTTGAAGATATGGATGTCCTGGAAATGGTCAATGCCGGCATGCTGGAATGGGCCGTGGTCGATGACTACAAGGCACGTATATGGGCAGGGATATTCGAAGGTCTTAAGGTTCGTGAGGATATCGTGTTTCGTGCCGGCGGCCGTGTCGGGGTAGCGCTTCGTAAAGATTCCCCCCAGTTAGCAGACGCGCTCAATGAGTTTGTGAAAACGCATAAGCAGGGATCGCTGCAAGGGAACATGTTGATCAATCGTTACCTGAAGAATTTTGACTGGGCCCAGAATGCCGTGTCGGCACGAGATTACCAACGATTCCAGGGTGTGGTGGATATATTCTCAAAATATGGTAATCAGTACGGTGTTGATTACCTGATGGTTGCGGCCCAGGGCTACCAGGAGTCGAGGCTGGATCAAAATGCCAGGAGTGGTGCCGGTGCTGTCGGAATTATGCAGTTATTACCGAGTACAGCGGCTGATGCCAACGTTGGTATTCCGGATATCTCTACCGCTGAGGACAATATTCACGCTGGCATCAAGTATCTGAACTTTATCCGGAACCGTTATTTTTCAGACCCTGAAGTGGATATTTTCAACCAGACCCTGTTTGCATTTGCTGCCTACAATGCCGGACCGGCTCGGGTTCGGAAATTGCGCACGATGGCATCTGAGCAGGGTTATAACCCGAATGTATGGTTTGACAATGTCGAGGTCATGGCAGCCAGGGATATCGGCAAGGAAACGGTTCAGTATGTTGCCAATATACTCAAGTATTACATCGCCTATAGCATGGCTATACAACAACAGCTTGACCGGCATGAGAAGCGCAAAGAGGTCGGAATAGAATAAAGGCTGAAGTCACCACCCGATGGCGCGGTATTTAATGTGTCAGCCTGAGCTTATTGATCTATGGCGTAGGTGATATTGACGGTCACCTTGTAACTGTTTTCGCCGGCGGCCACAGGTACGGCATCAGAAGACCGGGCCAATGACATCTCTGCTCTGGCCATAGGCATCGGTCGCGGGTTAAAAGACTGTTCGGAAATCTCCAACAGGTTACCGGTTTTTACACCTGCCGCATCAGCGAGGGTATTGGCCTTTGCCATCGCGTTCTTCACGGCGTTGATCCGTGCTTGTTTAATCGCTTCAGATGGATCGTCATTGGTGAACATGATGTTACCGCCCTCGTTAACACCGAGGCTGACCGATTTGTCCAGGATAGCGCCAACGGCAGTGATATCCCGTACCCGCACAGTCAGGCTGTTGCGCACCGTGTAACTAACAATTTGTGGTGGTTCGCGCTCGCCGGAAGATTTTGGGGATGGGTAAATATAATTGGGCTGAATTGAAAAACCCGATGTTTGAAGGTCGCGCGACTCTATACCCTCGGTCTTCATCGCGGTCAGCACTTCCTTCATGGCCAGGGAATTGGAATCCAGCGCGGCCCGGGCAGTTGGGGCCTGCCGAGTGACGCTCAGTGTCAGGACAGCCATGTCCGGTGCGAGGTCAGTACTACCTTGTCCGGTGACCAGGATGCGTGCAACGGGGTCATCATCATCTGCAACTGAAACAGTGCTCAAAACTAACAAGAAAAGTGTGACAGTAAGCAGGGGCAGGTGTCTGAAACTTGTTTCTTTATTCATGATGCTTGTGTTCCTGTTCTTTGCTGTTCCATGTACGAACCAATGTATAGACGCCTGGTATAATCAATGATGTAGCGCCTCAGTCACCGATTACCTCGTAGGCGTGCTTGAGGCGATCAGTCAGCACCTTCATCACATGCGCCAATATTACACTAGTGCTGCGTTTCGAATAGAGCGTTTATGGGATCTAATAGATACATTTCACGCGTTAATGCTGCCAGTTGAGTACCCCGGCTTTTTGCCTTTGTTACTGGCGGACCCGATCACTCCGGGCATCACCGTCTTCGAGTTTAATGTTGTCGAGTACAAGTTGGTTTGTATGATAGCCTACCCACGGTTCGAATTGGATCTTGCTGATGTTTCGAGCCTGGACAGATTAACTGATGATCTTCGAAGCAGGTAATCTTTGGAGTACCGTAACCAGGTACGATCTGGCGGATTTTTCAACCATGGAGTGTAGGTCTTTGCAGGAAAACAATCATAATTCAGGAATTGCGGCCGAATGACTTTTATCAGATATTACTTATTGGCGTTGCTGGTTTTCAACCTGGCCGCGTGCACCACACTGCAGACGGTGAGTGTCGAAAACGCCATGAAGAAATCACCACCACAAGGTGTAGATTACGGTAGCCTGGTGCAGGTAAAAACCTTTGATAAACAAACCGCAAAATTCCGCGTCACAGTTATCAATGCAGACGGCCTGGGTGGAAGTCAAAACTTTTTCCGTTACGAGGATATGGCCAGTCTCAAGGTAGAAGCGCCGAAAAATAACAGTAACGATACCTGGATGATCATTGGTGGCATCCTGGGTGCAGCAGCACTCGTTTTTCTCATCTCCAGTGCCGACTCTGTTTCAGTGTGTTCACCCTCACCCTGTGACAGACCGTAGGGTGGTGTTATTACGCACCGGATAAAGCCCGAGCATCCGGAAAGTCTGCTTTCTCAGTGAAAAATCTGAATCGTTATTTTGACCTAAACGGCCTGCGCAAGATATATTTCGCGTTCGAGAAGACCGCGCTCGATAGCTGATACCTGCTCGCGGCGGTGCTGAAGCTGCCTGTTGAATTCAGAAGGACCGAGTGCTTTTTCCAGGGTTGTTGAACCTGCCTCCAGGCCCTCAATCAATGTATGCAGGGCGAGGAGGTATTCAGCTGTCAAATCAGTCTTTTCAATCAGGTTCCAACCGGACTCTGCCAGCAGGCTGACATAGTCATCGGGCGTATCCACAAACGGCGGGCCCACACTGCAGGCTTCATCAAGGTCTGCTCCGGATAATCCACGTGCAGGTGCGATGACGTAAAACAACATCCTGGCGCCGGTACGTGCCACACGTTTGCACTCCTTCAGCATGGCGAGCTTTTCGGGCAGACAGCACAGTACGTCAGAATGCCCAATGGCGCCGAAAGCACCGTTGGTAAAAGGAAGTGCAGCACCACTGGCAGCAACCGCATCGCATCGGTTTCCCACGTTTTCAGCTGCGGCACGTTGCCATGCATGCTTGAGGGAATTGACCGGAACGTCAAGCAAGGTAACATTACAGCCGGTCTCGCCCGCCAGGTATATCCCCGGCCAACCGGTTCCTGCGCCTATTTCGAGCAGGTGGCTGCCGGAATCAAGTTTGAGTGCTGCCGGTATCCCATCTGCCTGTGAACGGGTGGTCCAGCTTGTGCCGCCAAAATCACAACCCAATACTTTCTTTTCCAGGGCCCGCATGGCGGGATGGGTATGTTGTTCATGCTGTGCTTCAAAATTACAGCAGCAGGATGTGGCTTCAGCGGATTTTGTCATTTGGACGCGGCTATCCTCCGCCGGTTAGCGTCGTTGCCCACTCAGGGAAACTGCCCACATCAATCTTGAAAACAAGTGTCCCCCAGAAATAGGTCACCAATGTGGTTACCACGACACCAATCAGGTTTAGCAGGAACCCGGTTTTAACCATGTCCCTGATGGCGATTTTCCCCGTACCAAAAATAATCGCATTGGGTGGTGTGGCAACCGGCAGCATGAAGGCAAGTGAAGCCGCCAGTGTCGCCGGTATCATTAGCAGCAGGGGGTTAATCTGGATGCTGACGGCCATACCGGCAAGGATCGGCAGTATCATCTCGGTACTGGCGATATTGGAGGTCAATTCAGTTAAGAGTGACATCATTGCCACGATAACCGATGTCAGCACCATGGGGTGCGTACCCGCCAGGCCTGATAATTGTTCACCAAACCAGACCGACAACCCCGAGTCGACAAACCCCCTGGCAAGGGCAAAACCGCCACCAAACAGGATCACGATGTGCCAGGGCAGGCGGTTGGCCGTTTTCCAGTTCATGAGCCTTTCGTTCGGCTTTGATTTTGAAGGAATGAGAAACAGGATAATTGAAATGGCGATGGCCACTGTTCCGTCATTGAAATAGTCCGGGTATTCGAACAGTTGTGACCAACCCGGAATGTTCACAAAGCCAATATTGAATCCTGCCCTGAAAACCCAAAGCAAAGCCATGCAAACAAACAGTACGAATACAATTTTCTCCTCCTGCTTTGCCTTGCCCAGTAATTGGTACTCTTTTTTGAACTCTTCCCGGTTAACACCATGCCATGGGTGTTTGGGTTTATACATCAGGAACAACAGCAGCCAGGCGGCAATGAAAACCAGTATGGAAATCCATATTGCAAAAACGAGCCAGTCGGCGAAGGATATTTCCGGCATGGCCGGGAAAATGATATTTGCGATTCGTGCGAATGACAGGTTGGGTGGTGTGCCGACAAGGGTTGCAATACCGCCGATGGACGCAGCATAGGCAATCCCCAGCAACAAGCCGATGGAGTAGGTGCCCAATTCCTTTTTACCAACAATTTCTTCCAGTTTGTAAATGATCGAAAGGGCGATGGGGATCATCATCATGGTGGTTGCCGTGTTCGACATCCACATGGAAAGAAAAGCAGTGGCGAACATGAACCCCATCAATATTCGCCCGGGACTGATACCAAAAAACATCAGAACCTTGATTGCTATCCGTCTATGCAGATTCCAGCGTTCCATGGCCAAGGCCATTAAGAATCCACCCAGAAAAAGAAAAATCAGGTGGTTGAAGTACATGGATGAAATGGTCTTTCCATCCACAACACCAAATAATGGGAAAAGAACAACAGGTAGCAAAGCCGTCGCCGCAAGCGGTATGGCTTCGGTTATCCACCAGATTGCCATTAATATTGCGATGGCCAGTGTGTAGGTGATGCCCGGGTTTTCGGGTGCCAGATCACCAAACAGGATAAGTGACAGACTGATCAGGGGTGCGACTACCAGCGCGGTCAGCTTGGTTTTTGAGTTTCTGTTGATTGGTGGCATGGTTATTCTTTTTTTGCAGATAGAGTGTAATAGGCAGATAAGAGATAACTGTAGCAGCATGCGGGACGCCAAGAAATCACCAATCTGTAATTGGCTTGAATAATCTCATGCCTCTAATGATATAAGTCACAAGACCTATCATGTACGTGACCTTCTTCATGTGCTGAATATGTTTTTTTGAGTTACGCTTGCGTATCAATATTGACACATATGCGAATGATGACGTGAGACAGACACTCACTCACACCACTGGTCTTGCCCTGTTGGTTTATATGTTGGCTTACTTATTGATCGCTTTACGTACCACTTATCAGGACAACTGGTTTAGATCGTGTTTAAAAGGCCTGGGTCTGCTTGTACTGTTTTTACCAATTATTACCGGTGCAATCGAACTGGCAAGCCACATCAGGTTTTAGAGTTTACGTCTAGTCCGTTATCCAGGCTGACAAAACTGACGCATTCTCAATAACTTTGTCCGGCTGCTCTCGCCATTTGTGCGGATTTGCGCCACTGTGCGTAACCACGACGGAAATGACTGTACTGGACGGCCCCAAACGTTCACCCAAACCCCGCGCAAAAAGAACATCAGCGATGTGGTCACCTACATAAATGATGGTTTTGCCGTGCGTACTTCCAAATATTTCCTGCAGACACTTGAGCCCGCCATCGGGGGCTGGTTTCTGATGATGGGGGGGTAGGTCCTCATACCCGATAACTGATTGGAAAGCGGAACTGATTCCGTGCTCCACCAATACCTTCCTGATGTTGCTTGTTGCATTTGCCGAGCAGATACCCTGGGGAAGATGTGACAAGCGGCTAATGGTTTCTGCCACACCATCGAACAGTGTTACAGCGGTTTTGTCGAGCATCTGGTGTGTTTCCCATAATGGGCCCGCGCATTCGATTTCGACGCTCGTCATTCCGAAAAAGTCACGATAAAGATCTCGCCAGTTGTCGGCAGCGTGATTGGCAACGTGGTAGTCCGCTTCGTTTTCCAATGATCGCGGCAAGCCGTCGCCCGTTAAACGGGGCGCGACCTGATTCAGAATCTGTTTGGTAATGGCAATATTCTTGGTCGCCGAATCGGCCAGCGTTCCGTCGAAATCCCACAAAACGGCATCGACTTTGACAGGTTTTTTATATTGAGACATATGTGAGTCAAGTGTCTCACAGATTGTTGATGTTTATTTGTGAAACCGACCTTGAAAACTAATTGCTCCGCAATAATGCCGGGTTATCCATCCGTCTTGAAAGTGGAGATAGCTGGTACGTTTACCGGGGCGATGAAACTAGCGGTTAATTCGGCGATGTCATGTGAGTCCGGTGAAGGCGCAATCGCAAAAAATATTGCTGTGGCTAGCGGCAGCATCTGCTTCAAAAGGGTTCTGCTACGTTCATGACAATTCAGCCCGGAATCAGAGCAGGCATGGCTTGATAACTCTGGCTTCATTGTCCAGCTCCCACAGTGTGAAGCTGGATTTTGCTATATGGCTATTAGGTACGCTTGACATAGCTGGACAGTTAGTTGACCTAAATGTAAGCGCGTATTGAGGCCGCTGGTAAATCCAGCAAGAGAAAGCGACTCACACGTATGCTCTTGATGTAAATCAGATACGGGCGTGCTTGAAAAAGTGTATATTAATTTTTTATAATTAAATAGTGCCGATAAATTCCATGGCTCCTGAATTTTCCCGGGTCAGGCTACTAAACGGCACCTTATCCATCACACGGAGAATGACTCATGAAGACCCTGATTTCCTGGTCACTGTTAATGACTGCAGTTTTGTTTACCGCGACGGTGGTAGCTGAAGATACGATCTATAAACCTATTATTGTTGCCTCAAGCGGTTTGGGTACGCTGGATGAGAAAACCACATCTACCCGGCGCGCACTTGAAGATGCGGGTTTTGAGGTGTACGGACAGTACTCACCGGTCGAGGGAACCAATATTGTGGTTGTGACCAACGATGAGTTGAAGAAGATTGCTGCCATGTCAGATAAGGGCGGTTATGGTGCCGGTCAGCGGGTTAGCATTACCGAGGTAGATGATACCGTTGAAGTGGCATTTGTTAACCCCGTCTATATTCAGTATGGCTATCACCTGGAAGGTGATATGCAGCCCGTTTTTGATGCACTGGTTGCAAGTCTCGGAAACGTCCGTTCCTGTGGTGGAGGCGATAAGAAAATGACGGCCAAAAAGCTCGGCAAATACCACTACATGATTGGGATGCCGTATTTTGATGGAAATCTGGAGCTGGGTTCCTTTGATTCACATGAGGCTGCTATCGCCGCGGTTGAGAGCGGTCTGGCCAAAACCGGTGACGCACTGACACAGGTGTATCGTATCGATATCCCCGGAAAACAGCAGACCGTTTTCGGTGTTGGTATGAAAATGACCAACGAAGAGGAAGAAGACATCGATTCAGCATTCCAGATGAGTATTGTCGACTTTGAAGGCTGTAAAAAGCGTGCCTATTTCCCGTACGAAGTACTGGTCGATGGCAATAATGTCGAAGCTCTGCATATGCGTTTCCGGATGGCTTTACACTTCCCTAACCTGAGCATGACAGGCAAGCATGGTTTCACCAAGCTGATGGCTGCTCCCGGCGCCACCGAAGAAGCGCTTGAGAATATGGTCGGCGCAAAATAAACCTTTTTTTTAATTAACGCGGGGCCGGCATTTAATTACCGGCCCCTTTTCATAGTTTCCTTTGGCCGGGATCGATGGTGCGTAAAAAAACTACGCACCCTACGGGATGCGTTTTCCTTTGATTCAATACCTGGCAGTCCCCCAATAATTAAACGTTGCGGGTTTCCATCCCGGAAGATACATGGTTTGCATGTCTGTCGATTTAAAACCTGATTCCTCAAGCAGAGTGGGAATACACCGGTTGAGGTTGCAACCACCCGCCAGCTTCTTCCAGATGGGATTGATACGGTTTTGCCAGCGTTCGATATGTCTGTCCGGTGAAGCACCATGTTCACAGAATATGAGTTTGCCGCCCGGTTTCAGCACCCGTCTGATTTCATCCAGAGCTGAGTGGACTTCCCCAATGGTACACATTGTATAGGTCATCAGGACGGTGTCAGCACTGTTGTTATCTAACGGGATGGCCTCTGCACCGGACTGTAGAAATTCAGCATCCAGGTGGTGACCGGCGGCATTTTTTTGTGCAATGGACCACATTTCCGTAGATGGATCGAGGCCCCACAGATGCTCAACGTTCTGTGCATCATAGAATGGGATATTCAGTCCGGACCCGATACCAATTTCCAATACCCTTCCTTTTGCCAGCGGAACCACCTTCTCGCGCTGCCGCATACTTGGACCCTGCCCGCAGGTGAGGTGTACGAGCTTTGGTAATAGATATTTATCGTAGATCCCCATAAGCCTCAGGGTATCATGCAGGGAAGTGGTTTTGAGAGCGAGGCAATATTCATAGTTTTAGCATCAATTGCTTCTGGTTATTCTTTTCAATTAAAAATATGGCATTAAATCTCGGAGTTGGATGTCCTACCACCACCAATTAACCGCTCAGCAGTCTGCAACCCGGTTTAAATAGCCAGGTTGCAGGACCCGCCTTTCATCTGTTAGTTTTCAGCTTTCACTGTACCTGTGGTGGTACCGGAAAAGCGGGAAGGAGCACTGGTGAAATCATATATCGCACTCATTCGAGGGATTAACGTCGGTGGGAGAAACTCACTGCCGATGAAGGAACTTGTGGCTCTTTTTCAGTTTCATGGCTACAGGAATGTTCAGACCTATATTCAAAGTGGGAACGTGGTGTTCCAGAGTCCTAAGAGCCTGGGTGCCGGCGATTCCGGGAACATCGCAAAAGCTATAATGGATCTGAAGGGTTTTGAACCCAGTGTAATGTTGGTCAACGCAGAAATATTAAAAAGCGCAATCGAAGAGAATCCTTTTCCAACTGACAATCCCAAGGCCCTGCATTTCTTCTTTCTCGAATCTCAAGCTGAAGCGCCAGATCTGGATCGACTCATGTCCCTGAAAACTGAATCGGAGCGCTTTGAGCTTGGCAAATTTGGTTTCTATCTTTATACGCCCGATGGTTTGGGTCGATCAAAGTTGGGGTCAGCAATAGAAAAGGCGCTTGGGGTCGCGGTAACTGCAAGAAACTGGAATACCGTTGACAAGCTGGCCTCAATGCTGACACAGGTATCATGATGAAGGTTTTCGATTCTGATGCCAGAACACCCGGGGCGTTGAAATAAGTTATAGCACGCGCCTGAGCAACGCACGCCCGATAAAACGGGCTTTATTGCCGATGGTAAAGCGCTCCAGGTTGCTCTTTACAATGCCTTTTGTGAAACGGGTACGCTTGGAATAATCAATTTTCACATCCACGATCACCGGTTTGTTTTGCGCGGCGAACAAAAGCGCTTTTTCAATTCCGTCTTCACAATCAGCGTCGCTTTCGATGGAAATAAATTCGCAACCGGTCGCATCGGCGATCCCCTTGATTTTAACGGGGTGCAAAACGGTGCAGGTTTTACGGTTGTAAGGTATCTCCTGGGCCTGGGAGATTTGAGATAACTCGCCATCGTTAAACACAAAGTAGATACCGCCAAGCCCCAGCGAAGATGCGGTCAGGGTTTCCATGCAAGTCATTAAGAAAGCACCGTCGCCAATGATGCCGACCACCTGTTTATCCGGATTGACCAGTTTGGCTGCCGTGACTGCCGGTGTGCAATAACCCATACAGTTGAAATCGGTAGGAGAAATGAACCCGCGTACACTGTGAATCGGCATTAGTTCGGCGGTCAGAAAGGTGTGATTGCCATCATCGGCGACAACAATGGCGTCATCATCCAGTTGTTTGCGCAGCTCCGTAAAGAATCGAGCCGGATTAACCCGGTCCTTGCTGTCGTGCTTGAACCATTCATCATAATAGGCGGTTTTGTCGCTCTGGATTGTATTTTTTAGCCCGACATTATCGGCTTTGGGTGCGCCCAGTGCCTGCAGTGCTTTAAACAGTTCTGCCATTACGGCTTTTGCATCTCCCTCGATGGTGATGGAGGCAGGGTAGTTGGCATTGAATACATCCTTGTTGATATCGATATGGATCAGGCTCTGGGGCGGAGTTACGCCATAACTGGCTGTCGCAATTTCACCGAAACGGTTTCCCACTGCCAACAGGCAATCACATTTTTTGAAGGCATTCTCGGCAGCAGGCACTGCCGCCGGGCCGATACCCATGCCGGTATGCAATGGGTGATTGGCCGGAAACGCGCTTAAGCCTTGTAAGGTAGTCGCGACCGGCGCACCGAGAAATTCGGCGATGCTGATGGCTTCCTCACTGGCACCCATTGCCCCCCATCCTAGAAACAGACCCGGTGAACCAGCTTCGTACAGACTTTGTGCGGCACGTTGAATGGCCTCGAGGTCAAGTTGGTTATCCGGGCTCGCGGCCACAAATGCCGGGGTTTCTGACACCTCGCCCGGAAACAACTGAAAGTTAACGGGAATCTCTACAAAAACCGGACCGGGTTCGCCGCTGGTAGCCACCTGGAAAGCATCGTAGATGGCTGGGATGATCTGCTCGTAAGTTTCAATTTTATAGGTTTTCTTTGTGATCGGAGCGAGCAGGGCATGCTGATCCATTTCGTGTAACTGATAGGTTTTGCCACTGTCTGTTCGTATACCACCGGAAATAACCAGCATCGGAATGCCATCCAGAAATGCTTCGCCAATACCGCTGGCGGCGTGGGTGACACCAGCCGCCGGGACAATGAGCAGGGTGCCGACGTGACTGGACGTCCTGCTGATAGCATCGGCCATAAAAGCCGCGCCGCCTTCGTGTGTGACCAGCACGGGCTGGATCGAATCGGATTTATTCAGTTCATCATATATTTCGGTATTGTGGACACCGGGAATACCGAAGGTGTACTTGACGCCTATTTGCTCAAGAGCGAAGCGTACTAGCCATGCGCCTGTTTTTTTCATGATGTCCTCTGTAGGTAATAAACAGTCAGGTTATGGGGTTAATGCCTGTCCGGTAATGGAACGCACGGCCATTCGGGCATTCAAAATACAGTTGGATATAAAAGTACCCTCGAGTGATTTTAGCCCATTGATACCACCGCCGCCGAAACCGGCTGCTTCACCGGCAGCGTACAGCCCGGGTATGGCATGCCCGTTATTTGAAAGTACCCGGCTTTCCAGGTCAGTCTGAATGCCGCCCATGCTTTTACGACTAACGATGAACTCCCTGAAAGCAACCAGCGGCATGGATTTTTTGGAAAGTATTTTCTCGAATTTGCAGGTTCTTGAGCGATCCCCGCGCCAGTGCCTGACCTGGGCGATACGTCTTAACTGGTCATCGTTGTGAAACTCCTTGCCAAGCTCTATCTGCGCGTCATAGTGTTGAACGGCTTGTGTGACATTCTTGATATCAACGGTGCCCCGGCCAACAGTCTGGCTGGTCGAATTGAGGTTGTTCATGTTCTCAACAAGTTCTTCAACACTATTGCCGGTCACAACGTCTTCACACTCATTGACAAGGTACTCAAGCAGTTTCCGGTTGCCGAGAAAAATATCCCGGGCCAGTTGTATGATGCGCCGGTCGCGAAATGCCGTATTGCTTTCAGCGCCTGAAACGGCGATCTCTTTTAAAGCAATTTTCCAATTCATCAACTGCCAGCTATACCCATACGGGTCCCGGGCAATACGCTTGCATATATTGTGTGTATCGAAGCCGGTCACCAATGGCAGCGGGCCGAAGCGTTTACCGGTCGCATCCAGCCATAATGCGGACTTGGGCGGTATCAGGCTCAAACCTTCCTTTGGGATGTGGGGTTGGGGGTGGTGAATACCTGCAGCATAATTCCACATCTGGTGTAGATGTGTGACTTTGCCGTCTATTTGATTGACCGCATCGTGTAGTGTGCCGTCTGCATACTTGTGAGCGCCGTTGAGTATGTGTTCCGGAGGAGTGCCCCAGGATTGGTCCCACTCCCGTTTTACACGCTCGATGTCGCCATTGATGCCGCCGCTTGCCACCAGAACGATGGCGGCTTCCACCTCGAATGGCTGTCCTGTACTCTCATGAGTTCCTTGAAGTCCACAGATGGATTGTCTATTTGAAAGAAATTGTTCTACTTTATGATCAAATAGATATGTGATATTACTAGAATTAACATGATGTTTAAGGTCATTGATAAGTGTAAGCATTAAGTGTTGCCCGGTACCCCAGATAATATGGTAGCGGGGTAGTGAATTACCATCGCCGGACTCACCTCTTTCCACCCAGTGAGGGATGGGGAAGAAATTAATTCCCCTGGGTTTGAGCCAGTTGTAAATATCATCAACGCTGCGATTGACATAAAGCTCCGCCCATTGCCTCGGCCAATGGTCATCAGCAGAGAATTGAGCGCAGGAGTGCCAGTCCCGCAGGGCAATTTCCGGGCTGTCGTGGATTCGATTCAAGCGCTGAACAGGTGTATTCACCAATGTCATGCCACCCAGAGATTTCATCGCCAGGCCGCCAAAATTCTGCTCGGAATCCCGGTCGATGATGGCTATTTTCAGATCCTGGTCGAGCAGTTCAATGGCGGCAGCTATTCCAGCCAGTCCTCCACCAACAATTGCTACGTCAAAACTCAATTTTTCATGCACTCGTGGTATCCCCGAAGGCCAAAAATGATCATAATATAACTGGTTTATATCACATTATTTGCACACAAGGATTGTATCCGATGAGCGACTATCAATTCCCCTACAAAGATGCTTCGTTTTTAATCAACCATATTCTGGATTTTGACAAATTGTGTGTGGATGCCGGATATGAGGACGTAAACAGTGAGCTGGCGGCCGCCATCCTGGAAGAGGCGGGGCGACTGGGCAGTGAGGTTTTTGCACCGCTGAATGAAGTAGGCGACAAGTCAGGTGCCACACTGGAAGAAGATGGAGTACATGAAACTCCTGGTTTTGCTGAAGCATACCGTCAGTATGCCGATAATGGCTGGGCGGCATTGTGTGCAGGTGAGACGTACGGCGGTTCAGCCATGCCAAGGGTGCTGGGGGCTGCAGCTACCGAGATCTGGTATACCAGCTGTGCAGCGCTATCGTTATGCCCCTTGCTAACAACCGGCGCTGTCGAGGCGATTGAGAAACACGGCACAGAGGAGCTGAAAAGCGCCTATTTGCCCGACATGATCAGTGGGAACTGGACAGGTTCCATGTGTCTGACGGAACCTGCGGCAGGTTCTGATCTGGCAGCAGTGGCCTGCAAGGCAATACCTGATGGCGATCACTTCCTGATCAGCGGTCAGAAAATATATATTACCTGGGGTGATCACCAGATGACGGAAAACATCATCCACCTGGTGCTGGCACGGCTACCCGATGCGCCCGCCGGTGTCAGGGGTATCTCGCTTTTCGTGGTACCGAAGTTCCTGCTGGATGAGAATGGCCGGCCCGGTGAACGCAATGATGCGTTTTGTACGGGTATTGAACACAAGATGGGTATTCATGGTAGTCCGACCTGTACCCTGAACTTCGGTGATGATGGTGGTGCAATCGGTTACATGGTGGGTCAGCCAAATCAGGGTTTAATGGCCATGTTTACCATGATGAACGAGGCCCGTCAGGGTGTAGGCATCCAGGGTCTTGGTGTTGCCGAGCGTTCATTTCAGCAGGCTGTTCCTTTTGC
>Ga0055584_100001035_pt1 | contig 26945 bp, 18 predicted proteins | sample OSDHelmetaG_FD_58716 | JGI IMG/M metagenome (GOLD analysis project Ga0055584, IMG submission 58716) | Pelagic marine sediment microbial communities from the LTER site Helgoland, North Sea, for post-phytoplankton bloom and carbon turnover... | ecosystem: Environmental > Aquatic > Marine >...
GGTGCTTGACCAGGAGCGGGAAGCGCAGGCCCGCCGCCGAGGCAGGGTCGTCGCCGGGGTGGACGTGCACGAAGGCCGGCACCGCGACCCCGGAGCTCCACGCGGCCATCTTCATGGCGTTGCGGCTCTGGTCGAAGCTGAGGCTGCCCGCGCCGGTGAACGCGATCCCCAGGCGTTCCAGGGTGATTGGGACTTCGATGCCGGGCTGGTCTTCGTCCCAACCGCCGTCGCACAGTTGGACGACCACGTCGCAGCCTTCGGCCGAGAGCTGCACGAACTGGGCGGCCGCGGTGGCCTTGTGCACCTCCACACGCCGCCAGGTCTCCTGCGGCAGGTAGCGGCTCGGGTCCCACTCAAGGTAGGGAGCATCGCCCTGCCGCGCGGCCACGAGCACCACGAATGGGGGGCTCATCGCTCCGCCGTCGCCGCGCGCAGGCGCCGCACCAGCATCCGGTTCATGGCCCGGGCGATCTCGGGCTGATCCTCGCTCAGTTCGTCGAAGTGCTCTTTGCCGATGCGGAGGACGACGGCCTCCGTCCGGGCGACCACGTCGGCGGAGCGCGGCCCGGGATCCAGCAGCTGCATCTCACCGACCACGGTGCCGGCCCCCAGGACGGCCGCGGGCCGATCCCCGACGCGCACTTCGACCTCGCCGTCGACGATGACGAACATGTCGTTCTCCAGGGCTCCCTGGGTGATGAACTGCTGGGCGGGCGCCAGGGTCTTGTCCTTGGCGATGCGGGTCAGCGAGGCGAGGACGCGGTCGGGCGTCTCGGCGAAGACGTCGGTGGCTTTCAGGGCTGCCACCTTCTCGATCGTCAGCATGGGTCGGTCCTCCGGGGGCGGGGGCGGGTTGTCGTGAGTCGGGGGGATGAGGGGGGCGGGCAGGGGGCCCTCGTGGGCGAGGGCGGCCAGCTCGCGCAACCAGGGGGTCGGCCAGGCGACCGGATCGGTGGCCATCTCCCGCAGCCGGTCGGCGGCCCCCAGCGGGGGCAGGTCGATGCCTTCGGCGAGCGCGGCGATCTTGCGTCCGGGGGACAACCCCGGATCCAGCGCCGCCACGAGGCCCCGGCCACGCCGGCCGAGCAGCCCGTCCAGCGACTCCAACGCCAGCGCCCGCCGTTCGAGGTCCCCCCACAGCAGACCCGCGCGCACCCGCCTGAGACGGGACCCGTGCAGAAGCTCCAGCGCCGCCAGAAGGCGTCCGGCCACCAGCTCCGCCTCCTCGGTCAGGGCGACGCCCAGGCGCACACGCAGAGCGGGCGGCTCGATCGAGCCCAACTCGTCGGTGGCGCGCGCCACCCGCAGCGCCCTCACCGCCAGCGCGTCGATCACGCCCTGCGTCGCTGCTCGGGTCGCGGGGCCCGGCCGTCGGCCCTGGCGCAGCACGGCGGCAACGGCGGCGGTCTGGACGTCCGCGTCGGGGTGATCGAAGCCTCCGCGCAAGGTGTCGGTGACGCCGTTGGCCTCCAGGTCCCCCGCGAGGCGCACCAGGCGCAAGGTGCGCGTCGGCGCCGGGACCTGGAGCTGGAGCAGGGCGTCGCGAACGGCTGGCACCGCGGCGGGCCCCCAGGCGACGAGGGCTTCGGCCGCTGATGCGCGAGTGGCCGCGTGGTCCAGGCCCGCGAGCAGGGGCGCAAGGAGGTCTGGGTGCGGGGCGTGGGCGGCGGCGCGTGCGGCGTGCGCGAACAAGTCCGGCCGATCGACGCGGAGCAGCCCGCCCAGGCTGCCGTGCAGCGTGGGCAGGGCGGCGTCGGCCAGGACCTGGGCCAGCTCCAGCTGATCGTCGTCGTCGTCGCTGCCCTGCAGCCGCACGAGGTGGGGGCTCGCGGTGTGCAGCCCGTCGAGGTCCCCGAAGCGAAGCAGCGACACGAGCGCGGCGCGGCGCACCTCCCCCGACGGGTTTCGAAGCCAGGGCGCGGCTTGCTCCACGGGCTTCGCGGCGGTCGCGCAGACCGCGCGCAGCGCGGCGGCGACCACGGCGGGGTCTCCGTCTTCGAGCAGCGCCTCGGCGCCTGCGTCGAGTCCCCGACGCTCGGCCGCCTGCAGCGCATCGAGGCGCAGCTCGGGTCGGTCGAGTAACGCGGGCAGCTGGGCGGCCAGTCGCTCGGGGGCGAGCTCCTCCAGCATGCTCAGGGCGTATCGCGCCTGGCGCAGCGATGGAGAGCCCAGGGCCCGCTCCAACGCCGCCAGAGACGCCGGGTCCTGGGCCAGGGCCTCGTTGCTGTCGATGAGCCGCCGGGCCAGGCCGTCGGCGATCTTGCGCGGGTACTCGCGCCCCAGCAGCACGGCGGTCACAAGCCACAGGCCGATGAGGACCAGCACCACCGCGGCGATCCGCTGCCACGGAAGCCCCAGTCCCTGGAGGACCAGCAGCAGCGCGCCGGCGGCGCCGACGGCCAGTGGGTAGACGACGCCGTCGGCAAGTCCCTGGACCCGCAGCCGCCGGTCCGCGGGCAGGGGCTGGAACAGGAGCAGGGTCGCGGGTGCGTCCGTGACCCCGGTGAAGAGCACGGCGCAAGCTCGCGCCACCGCCGCCGCGGCCAGGATCCCCCACGGTCCAGCCCCCAGGAGCGCCGCGGTGACCAGGGCCGCCAGACTCAGCAGCAGCGTCAGCGGCAGCACCAGCAGCGTGTTCGGCACGCCCAACCGCCCCAGGATGCGCGGCGTCAGCAGGGCTTGACCAAACAGGCTCAGCGCGGCGACGGCTCCCTCGAAGACACCCAGGAACGCTGCCGTGGCGTCGGGGTCGGTGACGGCCTCGGACAGGCGGCCGAAGAAGATCAGGTCCACCGAGTACCAGGCGACCCAGGTCAGCAGGATCTGGACGATCAGCAGCCGCACGTACCGACCGCGAAACAGCCCTTGAGGTGGGGTTGGACTGGGGTCGTCGGCGCCGGAGGCATCGCCCTCGCGAGCCACGAAGCGCAGCGCGCGCAGGCAGATCGCCAGGGCGACGAGGACCGCCACCCCGCCCAGCAGAAGCAGGTTCTGCGCCCCCAGGCGGCCCACGAGCAGGGGCATCGAGAAGCCGAGCAGGATCTCCGCGTAGCGGTCCCCCGTGCCCAGCAGACCGAACAGGCGCTTGCCTTGCCGCAGGTGGAAGACGCGGCCGGCGAGCGCCCAGAACGCCAGGTAGCTCAGTGTGTAGAGCAGCTCGTAGAGGACCGGCAGAGCGAAGGCCACGGCGCTGCCCAGGGGCAAGGCCAGCGCGACGCGGGCGCCGAGGACGAGGCCCGCCAGCACGAAGAAGGTGCCGGGCAGGAGCAGCCGCAGAGGCAACCGCGTGGCGGCGCGGAGGTACAGCCCCGACGCCCCTGCGGCCAGGGCGGCGACGCCCATGTAGACCCAGGGAAGGACGGCGACGTCGTGCTGGGCCAGAAAGAGGGCGTAGGCGCCGGTGTAGACGAGCATCCGCGCCACGCCGACGGCGACGGCCAGGGCCATCATCCACGCCACCGGCGACCCTTCCCCGGGCTCGATGGCCAGGAGGTTGGCGAGGCGATCGATGGGGCGGAGGGAAGACATCGGCTGGGGGGCGGACGCGGTCCGGAGAACGAACGGGAGGCCGTAGGTCGGCGGAGCGGGAGTGTAGGCGGATGGCCGTCCGGCTGGTTCGAAGGCTCGTCGAACGAGACCCGCCCCCGAGGCCGACCCAGGGCGCACCCGGGGACCCTTCGGCAGCTCGTCGCGACCGGCCCGGCGAGGCGCGGCCGAGCTTGGGCGGTCGGTGCTCTACTCTGCGGCCGTGCCGCACGCCTCCCTTCGTGGAACCACCCTGCACTACGACGTCGCTGGCGACGGTCCGCCGGTGCTGTTGATCATGGGCTTCGGGATGCGGGGCGTGGGGTGGTCGCCCTTGACCGAACGCCTGCTGCCGGACCACCGCGTCGCCTGGTTCGACAACCGGGGCGTGGGTGAGTCGGGGCGCACGACCCGCGGCTGGACGATGGGCGAGTTCTCTGCCGACGCGGTGGCGTTGATGGACGAGCTGGGCTGGGACGACGCGCACGTGGTCGGCGTGTCGATGGGCGGGATGATCGCCCAGCACCTGGGCCTGGACGCGCCCGAGCGGGTGCGCTCGCTGTCGCTGCTGGCGACGACGGCCCGGGGGAAGAACACGACGCGGCCGGACCTGTCGACGGGGGTCGAGCTGCTGCGCACTGCGTTCGGGTCCCGGCGCGCGCGGCTGCGGGCGCTGGTCGACCTCGTGTTTTCGGCCGAGAGCATCGAGTCCCGCGGGTACGAGGCGTTGATGGAGGAGGTGGCTCCGGCCCACGGGACGGCCCCGCTGCGGGAGGTGCTCGCCCACAAGCGGGCCATCGAGCGGCACGACACGCGGGCCCGGCTCGCGGAGATCGCGGCGCCCACGCTCGTGGTGCAGCCCACGGCGGACCGCATGGTCAACCCCATCGAGTCGACCCTGCTGGCGTCGCTGCTTCCGTCGCCTCGCCTGGTCGCCGTGGACGGCGCCGGACACCGCGTTCACGCCGACCGGCCCGACGTCGTGGCCGAGGCCGTGCGCGGGTTCGTCGCCGCCCACCCGGGCGGTTCCCGTGACACCACCCGGGCAGAACGCTAGGTTCCTCGCCCCCCGCGCGAACGCGCGTGCATGAGAGGAGGACGGCATTCAGTACATCCTCGACCACCTCCAGGCCCTCGAGGCGGAGGCGATCCACATCTTCCGCGAGGTCGCCGCGGAGTTCGACAACCCGGTGCTGCTCTGGTCGGTCGGCAAGGACTCGGCCTGCCTGCTGCGGCTTGCCCGCAAAGCGTTCTATCCCGGGCCGGTCCCGTTCCCGCTGATGCACGTCGACACCGGCTGCAAGTTCCCCGAGATGATCGAGTTCCGCGATCGCTACTCGAAGGAGCTGGGGGTGCGGCTCATCGTCGAGCAGAACACCGAGGCCCTGAAGAAGGCCCCGCCTATGTCCCAGAACAGCCGCTACTGCGGGTTCTGTTCGAGGCACATGAAGACGGAGGCGCTGCTCGCCGCGCTGGAGAAGCACGGGTTCGACGCAGCCATTGGTGGCGCCCGCCGCGAAGAGGAACGCTCCCGCGCGAAGGAGCGGATCTTCAGCTTCCGCGACGAGTTCGGGCAGTGGGACCCGAAGGCCCAGCGGCCGGAGCTGTGGGACATCTACAACTGCCGCGTGCACGAGGGCGAGAGCATCCGGGTGTTCCCGTTGTCCAACTGGACCGAGGCCGACATCTGGCAGTACATCCGCGTCGAGGACATCCCGATCGTGCCGCTGTACTTCGCGGAGAAGCGGCCCATCGTGCGCCGCGGCGGGAACATCCTGACGGGCTCGGAGCCGGCGCTGCTGCACGAGGGCGAAGTGCCCGAAGAGGCGTGGGTGCGCTGGCGGACGCTGGGCTGCATGCCCTGCACCGGGGCCATCGAAAGCACTGCGACGACGGTCGAGGAGATCGTCGCCGAAGCCCTGACGGCGACGCACTCCGAGCGCGAGAACCGCATCGTCGACCAGGGCTCGGACACCATGGAGGACAAGAAGCGTGACGGATACTTCTAGCGCTTCCGGTCTGGAGCAGGCCGTCGAGCTGCTCTCTCGCCGCAACCAGCTGCTTCGGTTCACCACCGCCGGCAGCGTGGACGACGGCAAGTCGACGCTCATCGGCCGGCTGCTCATCGACAGCAAGGCGGTGTTCGAGGACCAGCTGGCTCACGTCCAGCAGGTCACCGCACGCCGCGGCCAGGAGGGCGTCGACCTCGCGTTGATCACCGACGGGCTCCGGGCTGAGCGGGAGCAGGGCATCACGATCGACGTGGCGTACCGCTACTTCTCGACGCCCAAGCGCTCCTTCATCATCGCCGACACCCCCGGCCACGTTCAGTACACGCGGAACATGGTCACGGGAGCCTCGTCGGCGAACGCGGCGATCATCCTGGTGGATGCGCGGCACGGCGTGATCACGCAGACGAAGCGGCACGCGTTCCTGGCTTCGCTGCTGGGGATTCCGCACATCATCGTGGCCGTCAACAAGATGGACCTCGTCGATTACTCCGAGGCCCGGTTCGAGGAGATCCGGCAGCAGTTCCGCGAGTGGTCGGCGAAGTTGAAGACGCCCGACGTGCGCTTCCTGCCCATGAGCGCGCTGCACGGCGACATGGTCGTCGAGCGCGGCTCGAACATGTCCTGGTACGAGGGCTACACGCTGCTGGCGATGCTCGAGAACCTGGAGATCGGCAGCGATCGGAACCTGATCGACTTCCGCTTCCCGGTGCAGCTGGTGTCCCGTCCGCAGACGGAGGAGTTGCACGACTTCCGCGGCTACGCCGGGCGCATCGAGTCCGGGGCGATCCACGTCGGCGACGAGATCGTGGCGCTGCCGTCGGGGATGCGCAGCACCATCGACCGCATCGTGACCTTCGACGGGGACCTGGAGACGGCGTTTGCGCCGCAGTCCGTGACCCTGACGCTGAAGGACAACATCGACATCAGCCGCGGCGACATGATCGTGCGGCCCGAGAACATGCCGCGCATCAGCAACGAGTTCGAGGCGGCGGTGTGCTGGATGCACGACGACCCGATGCGGCCTCGGAAGAAGTACCTGATCAAGCAGGCCGGCCGGACGGTGAAGGGGATGATCAAGTCGCTGCGGTACCGCATCGACGTGAACACGCTGCACCGGGACACGGAGTCGGTGGGGTTGGATCTCAATGAGATCGGTCGCTGCATTCTGAGGACTCAGAAGCCGCTTCACTTTGATGAGTACGATGACAACCGGGCTACGGGGGCGTTCATCGTGATTGATGAGCTTACGAACCAGACGGTTGGGGCGGGGATGATCTGGAGGATGTCTGCGCCTCCGCCGGAGGTTGGGGAAGAGGGGTGGTAGCCGGGTGAGGTTTTGAGCCGTCGACGGTGGTGAGGGCGGGGCCGGGGGCCTGGCCGCGCTGCGCGCTTTTTGACGGCCCCCGGCCCCGCCCCCACCACCGCCTCAGCAACCGTGGTCGAGCCGGCTCGCCCTGAGGTGCCCACGACCTCCAACGGGGCTTGAGCTGGGCTTGTGAAGCTTGGTTGAGGGGGAAGCTGCCTGCCGGGGTTGGCGGTTGCTCGGGCTTGGAGGCGCTGGGTCGGGTGCTTGGGTGGCCGGCGGGCCGGCGCGCACCGGTGCGCAGGCCCTTCGGCCTGCTGCGGGCCCTGCGGGCCGCGGCTGCGCCGCTTGCGCCCTTCGGGCTTTGGCCCTGCGGGCTTTGGCCCTGCGGGCCGCGGCTGCGCCGCTTGCGCCCTTCGGGCTTTGGCCCTGCGGGCCGCGGCTGCGCCGCGTTGCTCGACCGACTTAGTCGTCGGCCGGGAGGAGTGTCAGCTCGACGCTGTCGGAGGCGAATCGGAATTGGCCGCTGAGGGTCAGGGTGAGGCGGACCGTCTGGCCGGCGAGGGGGTCGGTGGCGTTGGCGAAGGGGTCGGCGTCGAAGGGGAGTTGCTGGGCCCAGAGCATTCCGCCGTCTAGCTCCTGGCTGCATTCGAGGGTGGCGTCGGCTTCCCAGGTGGTGATGGAGCCGTCGGCCAGTTGGATGCGGGACTCGAGGCCGGCGGGTTCGTCGGTGGCGATGCCTTGGGCGCGGGCCGAGTAGGGGACGGCGAGGCCGCCTTCGGGGTCGGAGAGGAGGCGGACCTGGGCGCCGGGGGTGAAGGGCGTGAAGGCGTCGCCGGTCTGGGCGCCGAGCTCGACCGAGGCGGAGGAGGCGTCGAGGCAGGGCTCGGCGCAGCCCGCGGCGAGGGCGACGAGGGCGATGGGGACGGTGAGCCGGGTGACGGTCATGGGGGGAGCCTCCTGCAGGGGGGCGGAAACGCCAAGGGCCGGGGGCGGGTGGCGCCGCTCAGTTGCCGTTGAGGCCGTGGGTGCGGCTCCCGAGAACTCGCTTCCAGAAGGCCTCTCGGGACTTGATGTCGGCCTCGGTGCCATCGGGTGGGCTGACGTCGAGGATCGTGAACGTGAAGTGGTGGGCGCGGTCGGGGGGCTGGTCCTTGAGCAGGGCTCGGAGGAGCTTGTTGTGGCCGTGGCCCGTGCTGGCGTACGTCGACCAGCGGCCCCAGAACCCTCCGTTGCTGGACTCGCCGTACGCGGCTCCGACGTACTGGCGGCCCGTGGCCTCGTCGACGATGAGGTAGACGCCGCGGCTGTTCTTGAGGGCTCCGTGCCAGGAGGGGAGGCGCTGGCGGACGATCAGCTGGAGGGTCTGGAAGGGCAGGTGGAGCGACCGGAAGCCGGGGAACTCCGAGACGGTGACGCGGCGATCGCGCAGAGCGTGGAGTCGGAGCTGGGGCCCGTATTCGCTTCCTCGAACAACCGAGACGCGGAACTGTCGGTCGAACCAGACGATGGCGCGGCCAAGGAGGGGGCTGAGGGCGGTCTCGGCGTAGGGCGCGGTGTCGTAGATCCAGCCGGCGCCGGAGGCAGGTCGGGTTGGGTTGCTGGCCGTGAAGAGGCCCGCGAAGAGCCAGCGCCGGGTGTGGCCGGGGAGCTGGATCAGGGCAAGGACGTGGGGCTTGTTGAAGTTCTTGCGGCTCTGCCCCGCTTGCCACGCCTCGAAGTTGCCGCGCAGGAAGTGATCGAAGGGATGGGAGCCGTCGGCGCCCGGGGTGGCGAAGTGGATCTTGAAGGCGCCAAGGGGGGATCCGGCGGGCAGGAGACTGCGCAGGAGCGGAAGGAACTCGATGGGCGGCGCGGCCGCGCGGGAGGCATCGGGTAACGGGGCGGGCGGGGACGGCTCGGTCGGCATCGGTGGACTCCGTCGGGGACCCTAGCCCTTGACCTGGATCTCATATTGGTGCTACCAACCGACCAATGGCTGACTTCGCCCCCATCGAACGCTTGAGCGCCGTCGACTCGGTTCACGCTGAGCTGCGGGGGGCGATCCTCGCCGGCGCCCTTGGCGTGGGGGAGCGGTTGGCGCCGGAGCGGGCGCTGGCGGAGCAGTTCGGGGTGGGGCGAGTCACCGTGCGGGGAGCCCTGACGAGGCTGGAGGCCGCGGGGTTGCTGGAGGTCCGGCAGGGGAGTGGCTACCGGGTGCGGGACTACCGGCAGCACGGCCAGCCGTCGCTGCTGGGGGGCATCGCGGAGCTGGCCCAGGAGGCGGGGGAGTTGCCGGGCGTCGTCGCGGACCTTCTCCTGGTTCGCCGCCAGCTGGCGATCGCTGTGCTCACGAAGCTCCGCGGGCAAGGCCCGACCCCGGAGATCGAAGGGGCGGTCGATGCCTTTGAGGCCTCCCTGGCCCATGGCCCCGATGGCCTCGCCGCGGCCGACGTCGCCATCCTGCAGGCCCTGCTGGCGGCGACGAACTCGGCCGTCCTCGCGCTGTGCCTCAACCCCGTCGCATCGGTGCTCGCAGACCTCCCGGCGCTGCGGGCGGCCATCTACTGCGACCCGCCGGCAAACCTCGCGGGGTGGCGCGCCTTGCTCGCCTGGCTCTCCGCCCCCGACGCCGACCTGTCGGCGATCACGGCGCTCCTCGAAGCCCGCGATCGCGCCACCGTCGCTTCCTTGAAGGCCTCGTCATGAAGACTCCCTGGCACGCTTGGCTGCTGTTGCTGCGCCCGAACCGAGTCCGCGCCCACCTGCAGGCCCTCGTTCAGGCCGGCGTCATCGGCAGCGCCCCGACGCTGTGGCAGATCGAGCTCGGCGTCCTGCGGATGTGGCACCGGGTCCTGTTCCGCTCGGAGACCGTCGGCACCTGCGCCGATCACAGCGTCCGGCCGACCCTGCGTGCCCGGTTGCTCGCCTGGCGTCCCTTTCGCGCCCCGTTCCTCTTCGCCGAACGGGCCATCGCCCCGCTCGACCACTCGGGCCTCGCCCAGCCCGCCTGGCGCATGGTTCGACACCTGCTCGCCGCCCACCACGACCGCAACCAGTTCGCCTACGACCTGGAGATCCTGCGGGGCAATCGCCCCGTCCTCGAAGCCGTGCGGGACCAGGCCGCCGCCGTCGTCGACGGAACCAGCCCCCGCGCCCGCTGGCTGCGCGACCTCGTCGTGTTCGACGGCTACCACGAGGCCCTGCTCGCCGCCGTCGACAAGGCGCTGGCCGATGAACCCCTCGTCGACCCCGACGAGCTGGACGATCCGGACATCACCTTCGACGCGTACATCCGCTGGTGCCTCGCTCAGCCCCCGACCCCCGCCGCCACCTGGGCCGCTTGGCGCCAGCGCGACTTTCCCCGCCCGGTGTCCTCGTGACCGACCGCGACGCCCTGCTCGCGGCCTCCAACAAGGAGCTCGCCGCCCGCCTCCGCGCCGGCCACCCCATCGACCCCGCCGCCCTCGACGACACCGCCTGGCGCGGCATCTCCCTGGGCTTGCCGGCCTTCGTCGAGCGCCTCAGCTGGAAGACCTTCCGCAAGACCTTCCATCGGGACCCAACCACGCGCGCCCTGCGCGGCTGGAACGTGCGCATGGAGCAGCACGGCCTCGACGGCCCCGACATCCCACGCCTCAAGAACGGCGCGCCCCTTGAGTTTGGGCACTACGTCGTCGAGTCCGCCGCCGACCACCCCATGCCCCGCGACCTCCACCACGCCCTGCTCATCCACTACGGCCTCGGCGCCAACCCCTGGCTGGATCCGACCCGCCTGCTGCGGGACCCCCTGGTGGCCCTCGAGCCCGGCCGAACCGACCGGCTGCTGGGCTGCACCTACGTCCACTTCGGCGCCTTGATCCCGACCCCGAGCTACTTCCTGCTGGAGGCTCCGATTCCGCTGGTCCTCCCGGGCTGATTCCCAGCCCCGATCCCAGCCCCCTTGGGCCCGTGTAGCGCCCGCGGAGACGCTGCTAGTCTCGCGGTTGTAGGTGATGGGGGCGCGCGCTGGGCGCGTCGACCAGGCCAAGTCGGCGCCGGGAGAGCCTTGGCGAGTTTCCGCCAGATCAAGAAGGAATTCACGAGCGCCGCCTGGTCGAGTCAGACCGATCAGGCTGAGTTCGTGGCGCGTGCGCTTCCGCTCGGCGACGAGCTGACGAAGTTGCTGCCGCTCCTGCTGGTCGAAAACAACAACGACGTCGACGTCCGTCGGCGCCGCATCGCCGCGTTCGTGGCCCTGTCTCAGGCCGGCGTCAGCCCCACCTGGTTCCAGCCGCTGCTGAAGGTCGGGCTCAAGGCCGACGATCCCCTCCGGCGCCTGCTGATCCCGCTGCTCAAGCACACCCACGACAAGCGCTACCACCTCGACATCTGCAAGGTGCTCAAGGACTCCGACGCGGGCCGCCGCCGCTTCGCCGCGGCCCTGCTCAAGGAGATCGGCGGCCGCACGGCCCTCGAAGGCCTCATCGACCTGCTCGGCGAAGGCGGCTGGAACAGCCGCGCCGAGGCGATCGACGTCGCCGCCGGCCTTGGCGGCCACTACGCCATCGGCGCTTTGTCCAAGATCCTGGAGCGCGGCTCCCCCGAAGAGAAGACCACCTGCCTGCGGATCCTCGGCGACCTCCGGTACGTGAAGGCCAGCCGGGCCACCGCGGCCCGGGCCATCGAGCCCGCGCTGTACGACGACCGCCACCACATCGTCTTGCTGGCCGTGAAGTCGTTCGCCGGCGTCGCGTTGGAGGAGCAGTTCTTCGACTCGCTGCAGGCGTTCTTCGAGCACGCCGACCGCACGATCCAGCACGCCGCCCTGGAGGCCCTGGCCCAGTACCCCGGAGCCCGCGCCACCAACGAGCTGCAACGACTCTTCCGCGTCGGTGACCCGGCGCTGCGTCACGCGGTGCTCGGGGTGCTGCAGCAGATGGGCGACGAAGCCGCACTGCCGCTGCTCGTCCAGGCGCTGTCCGACTCGAACCTGCAGGTCCGCAACGCAGCCCTCGCAGCGGTCGTGGACATGGCCAAGTCCCGCCGGGTCGACGTCAGCCGCATGGTGCTGTGGCTGCTGCGCTCCAACAGCGTCGACGTCCGCCGCCAGGCCGTGGACATCGTCCACCAGGTCGGCGCCCCGCTCGCGGACATCTGGCCGGCCCTCCTTCGCCTTCTGCGCGACGAGGACTGGTGGGTTCGTGAGCGGGTCGTCGAGTCCCTCGTGGCCATCGCCGGCACCGAGCTCACGCGCCACATCGTCGCCTACCTGCAGGACGAAGAAGACGTCGTGCGGCGCTACGCGGTCGAGGTGCTCATGCGCCTCAAGGACCCCCGCAGCCTGGGCGCGCTGGTGAAGACCGCGGGCGAGGACAACGACTGGTGGGTCCGGGAGCGCGCCATCGAGGCCGTCGGGCTCATCGGCGACCCCAAGACCGTGCCCCACCTCGTGAAGCTGGCCGAGTCCGACTCGACCCTCATCCCCGTCGTCATCAACGCACTGCACGTCATCGGGGACGCCAAGGCGCTGCCGTTCTTCGCCCGCGTGCTTCAGATCGACGAGCCGGGGATCAAGCTCGAGGCCCTGGACGCAATCCGCGCCATCGGGGACCACAGCGCCGCTCGCTGGGTCGAGCCCCTGGCCCAGGACACCGACATCAAGGTGCGCAACGCAGCGCGCGAAATCCTGATGACCTGGGAGAGCGCGTTCGAGGGCGAAGAGGGCGAGGCCGAGGTCGCCAAGCAGCTCAAGGGCCTGGAGAAGATGCTGTGGTGGATGGTGCGGAAGGGCGGGGACGACCTGTTCCTGATGGCCGATCGCCCGCCGCGCATGAAGCTGATGGGCGAGATCGTCCCGTTGTCCGAGCAGGCGCTCAAGGCGGCCCAGGTCGAGGCGATCATCCGATCGATGCTGACCTACCAGCAGATGCAGAAGTTCGAGGGGCTCGAAGACGTCGACCTCTCCCTCGAGGTGAAGGCACTCAAGCTGCGCTTCCGGGTCAACGTGCTCCGGCAGATGACGGGCTGGTCCGCGGTGTTCCGGCGCATCGCCGACGAGCTGTTCCTGTTGGACGAACTGGGTCTGCCGCCGCTGGTGAAGCAGTTGGCCGATCTGCCCCACGGCCTCGTGCTGATCGGCGGCCCTACGGGCAGCGGCAAGAGCACCACGCTCGCCGCGATGATCCACTACATCAACAAGACCTACGGCAAGAACGTCATCACGATCGAAGACCCCATCGAGATCGTGCACGACAACGACAAGAGCCTGGTCACCCAGCGCGAGGTGGGCACCCACACGACCGAGTTCGCCACGGCCCTGCGGGCCACCCTGCGCGAAGACCCCGACGTGATCCTCGTCGGCGAGATGCGCGACCTCAAGACCATCCAGTTCGCCATCACGGCAGCGGAGACGGGCCACCTGGTCCTGGCCACGATGCACACGGTGAGCGCGGACACTTCGGTGGACCGCCTGATCGATGCGTTCCCGCCGGGGCAGCAGCCCCAGGTGCGGACGATGCTCGCCCAGACGCTGAAGGCGGTGATCTGCCAGCAGCTGCTGCGTCGTCACGACGGCGAGGGACGGGTGGTCGCGGCCGAGGTGCTGCTGAACACCGACGCGGTCAGCAACGCCATCCGCAAGGGGCAGTGCTTCCAGATCCCGTCGATCATCACGACGAGCCGCGAGCGCGGCATGCAGTCGATGGACGATGAACTCGTTCGCCTCGTCGAGCTGGGTTCGGTGGGCGCCGAAGAGGCCTACGTCAAAGCCCACGACAAGAAGCGGCTGGAGCCGTTCCTCGCGGCCGGCGGAGCTCCCGAAGCCCCGCCCGAGCGCTCGCGGCCGGCCCCGAGCCCGCTCGTCGCCGGCCTGCAGGCGGCGCCCGGGTTCGATCTGGAAGGCCCCCAGCCGGACCGTGCCCGGCCCCAGACCTTGGCGCCCCGGTCGGCTCCGGGGGTACCTGCGCCTCGTTCGGCGCCAGGGATCGCCGTGCCCCGGGCGCCGGCTGGCCCCCGGGCGATCGCCCCCGACCGACCAGCGGCGGCCCCGCGCTCCCCGGCCCCCGCGGGCGCTCGTCCTCCGGCCCCTCGTGGGAACTCGGGTCGCCCCGCCGTGCCCGAGCGGCCCCGCCCCGCCGCGCCTCGCGGTGAGCGTCCTCCGCCGCCCCCGTCGGCCCCGCGGGCCGCGCCCCCGCGCCCGTCGGGTCCGTCTCGCCCGCCCATGCCTCCCCCGCGGCACGCGCCGCCGGTTGGCACCAACCCGCCCGCACCCCCGGGCCGGCCGCCGCGGCGCGGGCCCCACATCGCCACCCGCCCCGGTGAGCAGGCGCCGGGCGTTGCGCCGCCAGGCCGGCCCCCGCGTCGCGGCCCCCACGTCCCGCTCTCCTCCCCGGGAAGCGCAGCCCCCACGCCGGGAATGGCGCCCCGTCCTTCGGCGCCCGGCATGCCTCAGCGTCCCGCGGCCCCCGGCATGCCCCCGCGCCCGACGGCCCCGCCCGCCGGGAACTATGTGGCCGGGCCGGCATCGGTGCCCGGCGCGTACGTGGCCGGGCCCGGGTCGGTTCCCGGCGGAGCCCGCCCCGGCGGGTACGCCCAGGGCCGCGGCGTCCCGCGTGCTCCCGACCGCCTGACGAACCCAGCGTCGCCGACCCCTCGCCGCCCCGGCCACCGCGCCCCGGCGGCCAAGAACCCGCCGGAACTGGGGCCCGACGGCCGCCCCCCGTGGGGAGAAGACTGATGGCTCGCCTCGACTCGTTCCTGCGCCTCGTGGTGGAGCAGAAGGCCAGCGATCTGCACTTCCTCGCCGGTTCACGGCCGACGATCCGCCACGACGGCGTGCTGACCCCCATCCCGTTCCGCGAGCTCAGCGACGCCGAAGCCCGGCGCTTCTTGTGGGAGATCCTCGACGACGAGCGCAAAGAGCAGCTGGAGAAGCAGTCCGAGGTCGACTTCGCCTACGACCTGGAGGGCTGGGGCCGCTTTCGAACCAACGTCTTCCTGCACCGCGAGGGCATCGGCGCGGTCTTCCGCGTGATCCCCGAGAAGGTGCCGTCCATGGACGAACTCGCACTGCCCACGGCGCTGCGGAACATCTCCGGGTTCCACAACGGCCTGGTGCTGTTCACGGGCCCCACGGGCTCCGGGAAGTCGACGTCTCAGGCCGCCTTGATCAACGAGCTGAACGAGACCCGCTCGCTGCACGTCGTCACCGTTGAGGACCCCATCGAGTTCGTGCACACCCCCGCGAAGTCGATGTTCACGCAGCGGCAGGTGGGGCTGCACGTGAAGTCCTTCGAGGAGGCCCTGCGCTCCGCCCTGCGCGAGGCGCCTGATGTGCTGCTCGTCGGGGAGATGCGAGACCTGGAGACGATCCGCCTCGCGATCTCCGCGGCGGAGACGGGCGTCCTGGTGTTCGGCACGCTGCACACCGGGTCCGCGGCGAAGTCCATCGACCGGATCATCGACGCCTTCCCCGAAGGCCAGACCAACCAGATCCGCGGCGTGCTGAGCGTGATCCTCCGCGCCGTCGTGTCCCAGCGCCTGGTGCGGTCGGCCTCGGGCGAGGGGCGGCACGCGGCCATCGAGATCCTGTTCGGCGGCACGGGCGTCGCCAACATGATCCGCGAGGGCAAGGCCTACCTCATCGACGCGATGCTCCAGAGCGTCGACCCGGCGACCGGCATGCAGAGCCTCGACCGGCACCTGCTGCGCATGGTCCGCGACCGCATGGTCACGCTCGACGAAGCGGTCAAGCACGCGACCTACCCCCAGACGCTCGTGGACAGCGCCGCCGGCCTCGGCATCACCTCGGCCAGCAGCCAGGGAGGCTTCGGTGGCGTCTGACGTGGACCGGCAGCTCCAGCGGCTGCTCGCGACAGGCCGACTGGTCGAGGCAGGACACCTTCTGGAGCGGGCGGGCCGCGGTCCCGAGGCCCTGGGGCTGTACCAGCGGGCGCGCGCCTGGACCGACCTGGGGCGGGTGCTGTTCCAGCAAGGCCGGTACGCGGACGCCGGCGACTCCCTGATGCGGCTGCTGCCCAACGGCTGGACCGCCGACCAGCCCGTCCCCGCCGAGCTCCACGCGGCGATCTATCAGGCGGCGCTTGCCTACGAGCGCGCGGGTCGATCCCAGCGGGCGGCCAGTCTGCTGCGGGCCCTGGGCGATCGGACCCGGGCGAGCGATGTCTTGCGCGCCGCCGGGCACCACGCCGAAGCCGAGTCGGTGCAGCGGGCTCCGCGGCGGTCGGTGGCGCCCCCGGTGCGAGCGACGGCGGACCCCGTCGGCATTGCCCTGGCGCTGGGGAAGGAAGGCCGCCACCCCGAGGCCCTCGCGGCGCTGATGGGCGTGGAGACCGCGGACCCGGGGTACCCCCGCGCGGCCCGGGTGGCCGTGGCCGTCGCCCACCAGATGGGCGCCGTGGACTTCGACTTCGACCACTTCGTGACGCCCTGGCTGAGTCAGCGCCACGGCCGGCACGAGCGCGCGGACCTGCAGCCGCTGTTCGTTCTCGGTCAGCTCTACGAACAGAACGGGCTGCGGGAGGCCGCGGCCGAGGCGTACGGGGCGGCCGCCGACATCGATCCCCAGTACGGCGACGCCGCGCGCCGGGCGAAGGCGTTGCGCCGCCTCGAAGGCCCCGACGCGGGCCGCCTCGATCGGATCTTGAGCGAGGACCGCGCGTTCCGCTCGGGGTCCGGGCGCGGCGGCATGGCCGGGCTGCCGGAGCTCCCGGACCTGCCGGACCTGCCCGACCTCCCCGACTTGCCCGGCCTCGACGAACCCGCGTCTGACGTCGTTCGGACCCGCGCCGTCCCCCAGAAGACCGTCGTCACCGACGGCGCGCGCCCCGAGCGCGTTGCCCCGGGCACCTACATGGAGGCGACGGCGGACATGCCGCTGCCCACGGGCACCGCGCCCATGCCCCGCAGCGGGGCGCCGCCCCTCCACTCGACGCGGCTCGTGGACGACGAGGACCAGCGGGCCACCCAGCTGCCCCCGGGCGGCGGCCCCCGGATGCGGGTCGATCCCAGCTCGCTGACCGCCGGGGACGTGGTCGCCGACCGCTACAAGGTCGAGAAGCTGCTCGGCAAGGGCGGCATGGGCGTCGTCTTCCGCGTCGAAGACACGATGTTGGAAGAGGCCGTGGCCATGAAGCTCTTCACCCACGACGGGGAAGAGTCAGAGCTGGAACGCTTCAAGAGCGAGATGCGGATCTGCCGGAAGCTGACGCACCACAACGTCGTGCGGACCTTCGAGTTCGGCACCTGGAGCGGCTGCTACTTCCTGACCATGGAGGTGCTCGACGGCCAGGACCTGAGCGCCATCGTCCACGAGCAGCCCGGCCCCATGCCCCTGGAGCAGGGGCTGCACCTGATGATCCAGGCCTGCGACGGACTCCAGGCGGCCCATAAGCTCGGCATTGCCCACCGCGACATCAAGCCCCACAACCTCTTCGTGATGGAGGGGGGCCGCGAGCTGAAGGTCATGGACTTCGGCATCGCCAAGGGCGAAGGGAAGTCCTCGACCCTGACCGCGACGGGCGCGCTCGTGGGCTCGCCCGCCTACCTCGCGCCGGAGCGGCTGGGCGGCCCCGTCGAGAACGGCGTCGCGTCGGACATCTACTCGCTGGGCGTCGTGTTCTACGAGGTGTTCGCCGGGGAACTCCCGTTCCAGGCGCAGACCATCCCCCAGCTGTTCATGCAGCACATGAGCGAGCCGCCGCCCCAGCCGCGGCGCATCAACCCGAACATCCCGCCGACGCTGGAGCAGATCATGCTGCGCTGCCTCGCCAAGGACCCGAACGACCGGTTCGCGGACTGCAAGGCGCTGCGGCGGGAGCTCCACCGGGCGTGGAGCGAGTTGATGTAGCGACGGACTGCGGCGTCAGTCCAAGGACTTGAGCTCCGCCGTGGCCTGGGCCGCGAGGTCCGGCAGACCTGCCTCGGTCGCCAGCGTGCGGGCTGCCTCCCAGGCGCTGCGGGCGTCGTCGGGGCGGTCCGCGTTCCAGGCCAGCAGGCCCAGGTTGAAGTGGGCCATGGCGCGGTTGGGCAGGGTGCCCGGGGTCTGGCCCCAGGAAGCCAGCGCCGCCTCGAACGCCGCGCGGGCGCCGTCGCCGTCGGTGTCGAACAGGAGCTCTCCGGCCAGGTTCCAGGCTCGGCCGGCCAGCTCGGTGTGTGCGAGCTGGGCGGCTTCGGTCGCGGCGGCGGCGCCAGCGGCGGGGTCCTCGGTGCCCAGGAACTCCGCGATCAGCAGCCGGGCCTCCAGGGTCGCGTGCTCGTCGCCGTCGACAGGCGCCAGGGCGGCCAGCTCCTGCCAGGGCCCCAGGGGCGCGTTGCCGTCGCCGAGCAGCCCCTGGCCCCACAGCAGCAGCGCCGCCCGCCGGTTGCGGGCTGCCTCCAGCCGGTTCTCCGCGCCCGCCGCCTCGACCTCCGCAAACGCGGCCGCCGCGGCTTCGTAGTCGCTGCCGTTGTACGCGTCGACGCCGGCGTTGAAGCGCGCCCGCAGCCGGTCGCCTTCGACCCGGCCCGCCAAGGCGTCGTTGCCCAGCCCTTCGGCCGCGAGGAACGCCTTCGCCTCGTCGGGGCGTTCCTGGGCGAGCAGCGCGTGCACCACGAGGTCGCGGGCAGCGCCCAGAAGCTCCGGATCTTCGGGGTCCCCGGCGGCCTCCACGGCGGCCCGGCCCCGGCGCTCGGCTTCTTCGAAGCGCGACGCCCGGTGCAGGCCATGACCCAGCTGCAACTCCATGCGGGCGCGAGTCCGGGCGGGCAGCCCCGACCGTTGCCCCACCGACATCCCGCTGGCTTCGGCCAGGGCGTCGTCGACGCGCCCCAGGACCGACAGCAGCACCACCCGCTCCGCGCGCAGCCGCCCCCGCACGGGGCCGTCGCCAGGGCTGAGGGCGATGGCCGCGTCGACGGCGCCCAGCGAGTCGGCGAAGCGGTCCTGGCGACGGTACGACTCGGACTGGATGACCAGGGCCTGACGCCGAAGCTCCGTCGCCCCGGTGCCATCGAGGGAGGCCCGCAGCGCGTCGAGCTGCGCCTGCGAGGCCTCGTACTCCTCCAGCTCCAGGCGTGCCTGGGCCAGCCGGAGTCGTGCCCCGGCCAGGGTGAGCGGAGCCTGATGCAGGCTCAGCTTCGCCACCACCGACTCCAAAGCCGTCGCCGCGCCCGCGGCGTCCCCGTCCTCCAGCCGCCACGAGGCGCGGTTGGCCTCCAGCGAGGCCTGGAGCACCACGAGGTCGGTGCCCGAGACCAGCGACTCGGCGCGGCGCAGGGACTTGTCCGCGGCTTGAGTCTGACCGAGCTCGCGCTGCAGCCCCGCGAGCTGAGCCCGCAGCTGCGCCTCGCGGGTGTCGTCGTCGAGCTTGATGGCCGCGACTCGGTCCACGATGGCCTCGGCGTCGGCCGTCTTCCCCTGGGCCAGCGCCATGCCCGCGAGGGCGAGCTCGACCTCGGCGAAGTCGTCGCCACGGGCGCGTCCTCCGGCCTTCGACGCGGCCGCCAGCGCCGTCCGGGCCTCGGTCGCGCGCCCTTCCACCGCGTGGCTGAACCCGACGCCCGCCTGGGCTGCGGCGACGAGTCCGGGGAGGCCCAGCTGTTCACCGAGCTTCGCCGCCTCGCCGTAGCTGGCCAGCGCGGCCTCGGTGTTCCCCAGCATCCGCTGGGCGGCGCCCAGGTTGAGTAGCCCGACGGCGGTGTCCAGGGGGTTCCGTGCTTTGCGGGCGTGGGCCAGGGCTTCGGCGGCCGCGCCCTCGGCGTCGCGGTGGCGGCCGACGGTCAGGAGCACGCTCGACTTCAGGAAGGCGGCGGGGGCGTCGCCCGGTCGGGCCACCAGCGCGGCGTCGCACAGGGGCAGGGCCGCGGCCCACTCCCCCGCCGAGCGCTGGGCCAGCGCCCCGTTGTAGGCGGCTTCGTACCACCCGGTCTGGGCGCTGACGGCCTCGAATCCCGTTGCGGCTTCGGCTGCTCGCCCCTCGGCGAGGGCCGTCATGGCGGCGGCAAACACATCGAACTGGTCCTGCAGCGCCTCCCGCTCGGACTCGGTCAGCGGGTGGTCCACCGGGCCCAGCACGGCGCCGTAGACCGATGCATCGACGGTCCGGTCCTCGGCGAACGCGGTTCCTGCCAGCAGCAGGAGCAGCAGCAGCTTCATCGGCGCCGCCGCAACCCGAGCGGCATCAACAGCAGCAGCGCGACCGCGGCTTCGTCGCCCCCGCACCCGCAGATGCTGGCCAGGGCGTCGTCGATGATGTCTTCGGGGTCGGGGATCTCCGGCGGCGGCGGCAGCTCGCCCAGCGACGCCACCAGGATCTGGCCGTCCACGTCGTCCTGAACAGCCCAGGCCAGGTGCTCGGGGCCGACGACCTCCAGGCCTGCCACGTCGATGGCCGCCGCCCGGACGAGCACGACCCCCTGATCGACCGCCAGGGTCGTCGCGTCGACGTCGAGCGTGAGGCGCCCGCCCAGCACGGCGTCGCCGGCCACGGCCAACGCCGGCGAGGTGCCAGTCATCGTCAGTTGGAGCCCGCCGCCGGTCTGGGTGTAGGAGCCGACCCGCGGCTCGAGCCCGGTCGGGATGTACTCGCCGCCGGTCTGCTCCAGCTCGAAGTCGATGGCGCCGGCCCGCAGCTCGCCGTCGGAAAACTCGATCCAGCCTTCGCCCTCGCCCCCTTCGACGAGCTCGACCTCCAGGGCCCCGCCCACGAGCATCAACCCGCCGCGCGAGTCCTCCACCTCGCCCAGCACCACCGTCGGCGCGCTCAGCTCGGCGCCCTCGGCCAACACCAGCCGGCCGCTGCCCGCCAGGCCGTCGTGGTTCGCGCCGATCACCAGCCGGGACAACGCCGGGCCCGCCTCCGCCAACGTCACCATCGGCTCCACGCCCGCCCCGGACACCGCGTACGCGCCGGGGGCCACGTCGTCGGGGTTGCTCCAGTCGGCCCAGTCGATCTCCCAGGGAAACGCCAGCGGTCCGTCCGCCGCGAGCCAGGTCACCGCCGCCGCCGCGTCGCGCAGCGCCGCCCCGTCGTCGGGGTCGAGGCCCGCCGGCGCCCACTGGACCCGCCGGGGGTCACGGCCGCTCCAGGTGGCCTGGATGACCAGCCCGGCGAGGTAGCTCCCCGCCACGGAGGGGTGGCTTCCGTCGCCGACGTAGAGGCTCGCGAACAGGTCCGCGTCCAAGGCGTTGATGCGCCGAAAGGCCGTGCCCACCGGAGCAACCCAGGTCGGCCGCTCCTCGGTCGTCGTGGCTGCGCGGTACGCCTCGTACCCGGCGTCGAGGTTGTCCTGCATGGTCGTGTAGTCGGGGTTCTGAGCGGGGTTCTGGGTGTCCCCATCGCGCCGACCCCAGGTCTGGAAGAAGACGGTCGCCGCGCCCTTCGCCTCGATCAGGTCGTCGAGCCCGACGGCCGCGGCCACGCTGCCGATGACCTCGGGGTGGTTCGTCGGGAAGCTGGGAATCTGACTCTGCTCCTGCAAGAGCACGAACGCCCAGGCGTCGCTGCCCGTGACCATCCACTGCCGCAGCTGCGTCTCGCCGTTGGTCCCGTCTGCGTCGTCCAGGTGCTGGACCAACCGCCGCCCGCCGGGGTTGTGGGACGCCACGTTGGGGTCGGCCCACGCGGGGACCTCCGCCAGCAGGTTGTCCATGTACGACGCCAGGTCGTTGGACGCGATGTACGAGTTGCCCACCAGCAGCACATCCACGTCGGCCGCGGCGGTGCGCGGGCTCGTCAAGAAGACGGCGGCACCCACGAGGAGGATGGCGAGGGGGGCGATGCGGGTTCGAATCGATGTGGTCATGGCCGTCGGACGATAGCCATCGGTCGGTGGCCCTGCGAGGGCACCATGCAAGCGTCCGGGCGTCGGCGTCGTACAGTCCATGAAGGGAGTCCCATGAAGGAACGACAGGCCGAAGCGGGTCGTCGGTTGCTCAGCGCGGTGGAGCGCCTGCTCGACGACCCCGACAACATCATCGAGGTGGTCGAGCGGAAACAGCGCCGGCTGCAGCGCCAGGGCCCGGTGGAGCGGTCCGCCCTGTGCGAACTGCTCATCGAGCACTACTCCGATCGCACGGGCATCTCCGGTGGTTTGACGGCGCTGCCCGCCGTCGTCCCGGGCATCGGCACCGCGGCGGCGCTGAGCGCGGGGGCGCTGGCCGATGTGGCGATGCTGCTGAAGTACGAGGTGGAGATGGCGCTCGCCCTCGCCCACGCGTTCGGACGGGACATCACCCAGCGCGCCGAGCGGGCGCGGGCGTTCCTGCTGGCGTCGGTGAAAGTCCACGACGACCGCACGGCGGGCAACTTCCTGGCCGACATGGCCGAAGCCGAAGTTGCCGCGGTCTACGCCTACGCGCCGCGGCAGATGGCCAAGCTGACGCTCATCGTCCTGGGCCGACTGACGCTTGCCCAGGCGGGCAAGAGTTTCTTCCGGGCCCTGCCGGTGGTCGGCGTCGTGCTGGGGGCTTCGGTGAACAAGGGCCTGACGACCCGGGTGGGGCGGGCGCTGGTGGAGGAGCTGCAGCGGCGCGAGGAGGAGGAGCCCCCCGAGGTCGAGGACGACGTGGTCGACGCCCGGGTGAACCGATGAGCGACACGCTGGAGAGCAAGGAGGACCTGGCTGCCGCCATCTGGCCCGGCGAGACCCCCACCCGCGTCCTGGCCTGCCGCCACTGCGCGAAGAAGAACCGCGTCGCGGTGCCCACGGCCGTGTTCTGGCCCGAGTCTGTGGACTGCGGATCGTGCGGCGACAAGCTGTTCCTGACCCGAGCCGAGCCCCTGACGGCCATCAGCAGCCGCGCCTACGAACACCCCCTGGACCGCAAGTCCCTCGCCGCCCTCGAAGCGGTGCCCGGGTTCGGGCGCCTGGTGCGCTGGTTCGTCGCCAACATCGGCGAGCGGTCGCTGCGCCTCAACCTGCTGGCCAGCAACCTGCTCGTGGGACCCGACCAGTTTCCGGAGCTCATGGAGCTGCAGGAGCGCGCGGCCGTCAGCCTGGATCTCCCTTGGCGCCCGGAGCTGTACCTGGGCGAGTCGCCGGTCCTGAACGCCCGCACCATGGGCGTGGAGGAGGCGATGATCGTCGTGAACTCGGCGTTGCTGGACCAGCTGTCCGACGAAGAGCTGGTCTGTGTTCTGGGTCACGAGCTGGGGCACCTCCACAGCGACCACATCCTCTACAAGACCCTGGCCAACATGCTCCTGAGTGGGGGCTTGATGGTGTCGGGCGTGTTGAGGCTGCTGACCTGGCCCATCAAGCAGGGGCTGATGCACTGGAATCGCTGCTCGGAGCTGACGGCGGACCGCGCCGGCTTGCTCGCCACCCGGGATCTGGTGTCGTCGCTGCGCACGGCCATGAAGCTGGCGGGCGGCAACCGGCCGGGCACCACGTCGCGGACCCGCACGAAGGTCGCGCCGTTCATCCGCCAGACGCGCAAGCTGGCGGAGATGGAAGAGGGGAGCTGGGCCGACGGCGCGCTGGCGGCCTTGCTGGCGGTGAACCAGAGCCACCCCCTGACCGCATGGCGCGTCATGCACCTGCTGCGGTGGGTCGAGAACGGGAACTACCTGGACATCCTGGCCGGCGACTACGCCCGCGTGGCCCGCGACTGAGCGGTCAGCGGTCCAGGGCGGCGAGGAACGGGGCGCGGACGTCCGCGGGGAGCCCATCGCCCACGGTGGGGCCCAGCAGCGTGCTGTGGGGGCTGCCGTGCCAGTCGCTGCCGCCGGTGACGACGAGCCCGAGCTCCCGCGCCATGCGTCGGTAGCGCCGCCGGGTCTGCCGGGCGTGGCGCGGGTGGTGGGCTTCGACGCCCGTGAGCCCCGCCCGCTTGAGGTGCGCGAGCTCTTCGCGGGTCACCCGGTCGATCCCGGGGTGGGCGATGGACGAGATCCCACCGTGGGCGACGACGAACCGGGCGGCGTCGGCCGTCGACCAGGGGTCGTTGGGCACGAACGCCGGCTTCCCGGGGCCGATGAAGCGGTCGAACGCGTCCTGGAACTGGGCGATGTGCCCTTCCCGGAGGAGCGCCCGGGCGACATGGGCGCGGGTGATGGACTGGCCCTCGGCGTCGGCGAGCACGGCGTCGCCGTCGATGGGGGCGCCGGCGTCGGCCAGCAGCTGCACGATGCGGTCGAATCGTCGCCGGCGTCCTTCGAGGCGTTCGGCGAGGTGGGCGTTGAGGCCTGGGTCGGCGGCGCGCTCGTCGGGGAACCAGGCCAGCAGGTGAACACCCCGGCCCGCGTGCTGCGTGCTGATCTCGACGCCGGGGACAATGCGCAGGGACGCCGGCGCGGCGTCCCGGGCTTCGCCGACCCCGGCCAGGGTGTCGTGGTCGGTCAGCGAGAGGACCTCGAGGCCACGCTCGGCCGCCAGCGTGGCCACGTCCGTGGGGGACCGCGTCCCGTCGGACGCAGTCGAGTGGCAGTGCAGGTCCATGGCGGCGCCGCGTGACATCGGCCCGAAGATAACGCCCGTTTTCGATTCTGCTCGTTCTGGTCGGGACGAATTCTGTCCCGAGCCCGGGATCCCGGCCGAACTCCAAGACGCCGCAAAACGATCGTGCGCGCTCCCCACGTCCCTGCCACAATGCCCCGTCTGAGCCCGGGAGAGCTCAGCCGGTACGGGCTGCGAAGGTCAGCCCAATCGAGCCGAGTGTGGAAGCCCTTTGTGGCTGGCGGCTCGACCCAATTCGCTTGATCCTTGCTCCGCGATGGTGTCTAAGGGAGGTGGGAGACCAGCCTCCGCCGAAATGACACGGCGCAGCACGGCTCCGCGAGAGGACGGATCGAGGATGTCCGGCGTCAGCCTCCCCGGCGTGCCGTTGCCCATGTCCCGCAGTGAGCGGGTCATTCGGCGGTTGTACGACATCACGGGCGACTACGACCTCGGCCTGAGCCACCAACTCGGCCGGATCCTCGAGCTCGGCCGGGAGCTTTTTGGCGCCGACGGCGCGGTCTTCGTGCGCCTGGAAGAGGACCGCCTGACCGTCGATGCGCGGCAGGGCGAACTCGACGTCGACCCGCTGCGCGACCTGATCGAACGCACCCTCGACTTCGACGGCGTGCTCGCGCTGGACGACGTCGTCGACCCGCTGCTGCCCGACGTGGGCGCGTTCGTCGGCGCCCGCGTCCCCATCGCCGGCATCCTCAGCGGCGCCCTGCTGTTCGTGCGCTCGACGCCCCGCGTCCGCCCCTACCGCACCACGGAGTTGGAGATCATCGCGCTGATGGCGCGCTGGCTCGCCACCGAGCTGCGCCGCCGCCGCCGCGAGGCGCGACTGGCCCGGGAAGCCGCCGAGCTCTCCCGCCTCACCCGGGTCGACGCCCTCACCGAGACCCTGAACCGCCGAGCCCTGGAGGAGGCGATCCCCCGCCTCACCCGGCGGCACCGCCGCGCCGGAGCGCCCATCGCCGCGCTGCTGCTGGACCTCGACAACTTCAAGAACATCAACGACGAACTGGGCCACCACGTTGGAGACCGGGTCCTGCGCCACGTCGCCGGCGTCCTGACGAACTCCCTGCGGCCGACGGACCTGCTCGCCCGCATCGGCGGCGATGAGTTCCTCGCCCTGCTGCCGGGGGCCACGAACCGGGAGGCGGTGCGGGTCGCCCGACGCGTGCTCACCCACCTGCGGGGCTCGCCCGTCGTGACCCGGGAAGGCAGCGTCCTGGTGAGCGCGTCCATCGGTGTCGTGACCATCGAGGACAGCAAGGACCTCGAGTCCGTCCTGGAGCTCGCCGAGCCCGCTCTTCAGGCCAGCAAGGCTGGCGGAAAAGACCGCGTCACGCTTTGATTCGCGCCCGATGCGCGTTGCCCTCATCCACCCCAGCACCCGTCCGCCGCGAGGCGCCGGTGGCCGCGTGTTCCAGTTGCTGGGCCGGCGGCCTCCGCCGCAGCCCCCGCTGGCCGCCGCGTCGCTCGCCGGGTGGCTGCGCCAGGCCGGCCACGCCGTCGAGATCCACGACGGCCAGGCATCGGTCGCCGTCGACCTGATCGCGATCCCGGCGACCTCGGCCGCGTGGCCCGACGCCGCCCGGCTCGCCGCCACCTTCCCCGACACCCCGGTGGCCGTCTTCGGCTCCCACCCGACCCTCTTCCCCGAACACGCCCTGGCCGCCCCGGGCGTGGACTTCTGCGTGTTCGGCGACCCCGAGGACGCGTTCGTCGAGCTGCTCGCGGCGCTGGCCGCCGGGGAGCCGCCGCGGGGGGTCCTGGGCGTTGGGTTTCGCGACCCGCAGCCCACCCTCAACAAGCCTCGCCCGGCCCGTCGCCACCTGAACGACCTGCCGCTGCCAGCCTGGGATCTCCTCGACCGCAGCGCCTACCACCTCCCCGCGTCGCGCACCCGCCGCAGCGCCGCGCTGCCCGTGCGCTTCTCGCGCGGCTGCTCCCACGCCGAGTGCCTCTACTGCGCGCGGTCTTCGTCGCTCAAGCGTCCGTACCTCCGAGTCGAGGCCCGGCGGGCCGCGCGGCAGCTGGCGGAGCTGCGCGAGGCCACGGGCGTCGACGAAGTGGTGCTGGTGGACGACGAGGTGGTGGTCGGCGGCGACTGGATCCGCGAGTTCTCCGGCGAGCTGCGCAACCTGCACAAGCCCGTGCAGTGGTCGTGCGAAGTGCGCCCCAGTCAGGTGGACGCCGGCATTCTGCGGGCGATGTCCGACGCCGGCTGTCATCAGGTCGTGATCGGCATGGACGTGCTGAACACACCGCTGCTGCGGGCCTTGGAGAAGGACCAAACCGTCGCGACCTGCGCTCAGGCGGTGCGGGACGCCCGCCACGCCGCGCTCTCGCCCGTCGGCGTCTTTGTGGTCGGGCTTCCGGGCAGCAGCCCGGCCATCGAGCGGGACTCCGTGCGGCACGCTCTGGCCCATGGGCTCGACGCCGCGTTCTTCGTCCTCTACCGCCCCGCCCCCGGCACCGCCGGCTGGGACTCGCTGGGCTGGAGCGCCGACCAGTACGTCCACGCGCTCCAGGACCCCATGAAGGCTGTGTATGTGCCCGACGGCTTCCGCGACGCGGCAGAGGTCGAGGCGGTCTTCGCCGAGGTGATCCACACCTGGCACCGGGACGCGCGGCCGTGGCTGAACCTCGCGCGGCGCGCCGCCACCGACCCCGTGCTGGGGCGGATGCTGTTGCGCAAC
>Ga0055584_100001036_pt1 | contig 26936 bp, 23 predicted proteins | sample OSDHelmetaG_FD_58716 | JGI IMG/M metagenome (GOLD analysis project Ga0055584, IMG submission 58716) | Pelagic marine sediment microbial communities from the LTER site Helgoland, North Sea, for post-phytoplankton bloom and carbon turnover... | ecosystem: Environmental > Aquatic > Marine >...
AGATTCCTCAAGAGTATCGCCAAGTGTGTCCCAAAATCTGGAAATCTTGACACCTTGAATTGGCTGTTCAACGTTTGGGAATAGTATTGGTTGAGGTCCATCAAAGCATGACACCCGAGCGAATCAACAGCACCAGGCTATAGATGACAACACAACCGACAATCAGAGTTCCGAGCTTTAATACGAACTCGGCACTTGAGGGTTTTTTGAGCGCAATGATTTGGACCAGCACGCAGACAAATGCTGTCATCGACAGTTTGAAGTAGATCATTCCTTTACCACCCCAATGGCGAATGAAGAAATCGGCAATCGGGTTCGACTCTCTAAAGTGCCCGGAGCGTAACAGGATGTAGGTCATGAAAACATCGAGCATACTCACCAGAATGAAGACCGAGGTTTCACGCTCGAAGGGCAGATGCCCGGTAAGCAATCGTTTCAGGTCAGACTTTGGCTTCGCTTCAAGTTCCGGTTCATTCATACTTTTGGCCGATTCAAAAGAGATATCGAAAAAATCAGTATATCAATGAATGCTCGGAACACAAAAAAAGCACCGGCGAAAACCGGTGCTTTGGAGGATCTGTGAATGCTCAAGCATCCGTCAAGCGACTGCTTCCAATGCCAACTCATCGGGCTCAATATCATTGGCTTTCATCGGATCATCCTGTTCCTTGCAGGGAACTCGACGATCAACATCATAAGCTTGGCCGATCATTTCCAGAAAGCGAATCGCCATCCAGGTGGCATCGAATTCCCACCATTTGTGACCAGCACGAGCCACAGCGGGATGGGCATGGTGGTTGTTGTGCCAACCTTCGCCGTAAGCGAGAACGGCAACCCACCAAAGATTTCGCGACTCGTCACGAGTATGGTAATTGCGATATCCCCAAAGGTGTGTGGCCGAATTGACAAACCAGGTTGAGTGGTAAGCCACAACCAATCGCAGACAGAAACCCCACAACAACATCGAGAGTGCACCGTAAGGTCCACCTGTCAGATATCCGATTCCTACGATTGTCAAACCACTGGCTGTCAGCCAGAGCCCTTGAGTTCGCTCGAAGAAACTCATCATTTTGCGATCAAGGAGTTCAGGGATATAGCGTTGGTAAAGCCGATTGAGTTGTTCTTTGTCGTGTCGAATGAAGAGCCACATGATGTGTGACCAGAATGCGCCTTCCAGTGGTGAATGCGGATCACCGTGTTGGTCGGAACGATTGTGGTGCAAGCGGTGAGTCGCCGACCATGTCCAAGGAGTTCCTTCGCCGCTAATGGTTCCCAATAGCATGGCGACAAACTCGGCAGGCTTCTTTAATTTCATAGATCGGTGCGAGAGGTAACGATGATACCCCAGACAAATCCCGATACTGCAAGTCGCCCAATGAAGAACGAAAAATGTGGCGAGGCCCGTCCATGAGAAAAAGAACGGAGCGGCAAATGCTCCTGCATGAACGACGACCAGAAAAATGGCCACCACAGGGTCAACATTTTTCCATTGCAGTTGTGCCGGAGAATAAGCGTCATAAATTGCGGCAGTCTCTTGCTGTTTCTTCTCTCGCTTAGCGAGCATTTCGTGAGAGACCGCATCAGCCGGACGATGAGCTTTGGCTGATGGAGAAACTGTAGTCGACATAGTATTCAAGCTTTCGTGATCCGGCCACTGAATAACCAGCCGGAAGTCGTAATCATTTGTCCTGGAGCAAATCCATTTGCTCCTTCCATGTGTGAGATTATATACGACATCGCCAGATTATGGGTCAGCAGTCCGTCATACTTTTGTCAAAGTATTGTCACAGTCGCAATCTCAATGACACTAGCCACTTACGTCGCCAGCGGGAGTGAAGCGATATCCCGTTCCACGAACAGAAATCAGGTAGATTGGCTGATTGGGCTTCGGTTCGATCATTCGACGCAATCGAAGAACAAAATTATCGATGGAGCGGGAGGTGACATCTCCCGGCTCGTCCCAGACATCTTTCAGGATTTCATTGCGTGAAAGTACCACATCAGGGTTCTGAACGAAGTATCTCAACAACTGCATTTCCATGGTCGTGAGAGAATGTTTTTCGCCACGAGATTCCAACTCGAACTTTCGAAAATCGACTCGTGTGTCATCGAATTCGTATTTATCAATCTCCTCCTTCTTACGAGGAGGGGGAGCCGACTGCCGACGTTCGAGTAAATTTCGGACGCGCGAGAGAAGTTCGGGGAGAGCGAAAGGCTTGGTCATATACTGATCAGAGCCAACATCAAATGCTTGGGCCTTGTCTTCACTGAGAGTTCTGGCACTTAAAATCAAGATGGGGATTTGTTGATCGCTCTGTCGAATCTTCTCACACACTTCATATCCACTCATCGAAGGGAGCATGATATCCAGAACAACAATATCGGGGGGAGGTGTCGATTGGGCAAGATCGATGGCTGTCGGCCCATCACCGGCCAACATGACCTGATAGCCTTCTTGTTCGAAGTTGAACTTTAAGCCTTCCGCAAGCGCAGTTTCGTCTTCGACAACAAGCACTCGATATCCTTGTCCGGTCATTTTAATAACATCCCCGGCAATTGCACTTCAAACACCGTACCGTGTTCATTCTCGCCTGATTCGATGGTGATTTTTCCCTTTAACAGATAGACAAGCGTGCGAACAATGTAGAGGCCGAGGCCGGTCCCTTTTGTACGCCGTTCGAGTTCGTCTCCTCCCCGATAGAAGATCTGGAATACCTTCTTGTGTTGCTCGGACGGAATTCCTTCACCGCGGTCATGTATTCTCACGACAATCTGGTTCTTTGCATTGTGAAACAGGGCCACATGCACCGAAGGGGGATCGCCGCCGTATTTAATGGCATTGTCCAAAATGTTGCGAAAGATCATTTCCAATAGTAATTGACGCGATTGAATTCGCAACGGTTCCAACTCGAACGTGAACACGGTCTCGGCATCCACCTTTTGATGAGCGGCGGCGGATTTGGCACAGTCTTGCAGCAGTTCATCCAGCAGAATTCGTTCTTCTTCAGACTCGTGTCCGATGGCATCCAGTCGTCCGACTTCAAGCAATTGGTTAATCAATCGATCAAGACGATCGAGTTCATCCTCCATCACTTCATAAAAGTGATGCCTTTTCTCATCTTCCATCTCTCGCATCGAGAGCGTTTCGAGATAAAGTTTTAATGATGCGATAGGAGACTTTAACTCATGCGTGACACTGTCAACGAAGTTTGCCTGTCGCTGATTTAATCTCACTTCTTTGATGGTCAAAACCAGATAAATGGCGATGCCCACGATCATTAAAGAGAAAGCCACCGTTCCTACCGCCAAAGCACTCCAGTAAAACTGTCGTGCCAAAATGACAATCCAGCAGATCATCAGCGTCACATTGAGCGTCAACAGGGCGACACTCAGAGTAATCGGCAGGTGAAGAGATCGGCGTTTGCGAATATAGTCGGTCATAAGACTGAGTTGTATGAGTAATCCAGTACGTCATTCTAGCGAGTCCGTGACCAGGATTGACCGCCAAGATGACACTAGACATAAAAAACCCGCGAAAGCGAGGAGGCTTCCGCAGGTTTCGATTGTAGAGATGAATTAACAGAAAGGACTCACTTTAGCCTGCAGTAACACTGATTTTCTGCTTGGATTGCTCTTTGACTTTCGGCAATTGAACAGTCAAAACACCATTTCTGACTACGGCTTCGATTCCTTCACGATCAATTTCGTTGGTGAGTTGGAACGAGCGTTCAAAATCACCGAGTCCATATTCGCTACCCACCAATTCGTAACCTTCATAGTGAGCTGGTTTGACATAACCATGAATCGTGAGAACATTTTTCTCCAGAGTCAATTCGGTGCGATCCTCGTTGACGCCGGGCAAATTGACGCGAAGAGTGACATGTTGCGGACTGTCTACGATATCCACGTGAGGTCGATAAGTGCGTGTTTGTCGCGTCGGCTCAACTCCTTCAGGTGTCGGTGACTCCTGCTTCTGCAGATCTTGCTGTGATTGCTCTGTTGTTTTTAATTCGGTTGAAGTATTCATAGAAACTCCTCCTGATAAGACTGAAATTGTAGGAAAGGTATGTCATCACCCGGCTGAGACTGCGAGTTTCTTCGGTTTGTCCCGTTCCGGTTTGGTGAGATGGATTTCCAGGATTCCATCAACATACCGAGCTTCAGATTTTTCTTGGTCCACAGCGAATGGCAGCTTGATGGTCCGTTGAAACGATCCCGAAAACCGCTCTCGACGTTGATAACTTTCGTCTTCATTGAGAGTTGAGGCATCAACCTTCGCAGCAACAGTCAATTGGTTGTTGTTGATATCAACATCAATCTGTTCTGCTTCCAGACCCGGAAGTTCAGCAGTAAGAATCAGGTCGTCTTCTTTGGACCACAAATTGAATTGCGGCCAACTTGGTTGTGATTGCGGCAGAGAATTCAGAAACGTTCGCCGCAAATCACTTCCCATTCCGAGTGAGCTGTTCAAGAGGTTTCCGAAATCTCTCCAAGGTAGGTTTTGATTCACTCTCAACATAATGTTCTCCTTTACATGACCAATTGTTGACGCACATTTTTCATTGCTAAGCCTGTCTATTTGAGGTCCAGTTCTGTTGTCAGACCTCGTGATTAAAGTAAAGCAACGAGTGTGCCAATATGGCTCGTGAAGATCTATTCATATTGCATGTCGTAACTGTGTAATGACTTATCTCTTTGTTGGGTTCTGATTTAGATTCTGAATACTGATACGAAAATGCCATAATGACGTGTCCTGCGAGCCTGTTGATATTAGTGGGGGAATGCCATATTGGCACTCCTGAGTTTGCTTTGCTCCGATGAGATAGTGAGTTTTGGAAGAGTCTGCGGTCTAATCCAATTGCGGTGGCCTTCTTGTGATATCTGAGTTTCTGAATCCTGCTTCACTCGACATGAGGAAAGATACGTCGATCATTTTGCCGATGTGATGATTACCTATCTGATATAAGCAACAACTCGACTTTCTCTGTGGCTGGGTCAAGGAGGATCCGACTTCAAGAGTTCTCTGAGTCGAGCTGCGTGTGTCCATGGAAGGATGTTCGCAATGAATTCTGGTTTTGCTGGTTCGGCATCTCAAGATGACCGTCGGCGTCGTCGTCTGCTTTCAGAGCAGTGCGAAGACGGTGCGGATCGGTCTGTACTGGCAATGACACGTGAGATTACTGAGTCATCACGAAATCATCGTTATCCCATCAAACGCATACTCCATTATAAACTTTGGCGTCTGTGGCTGATCGCGACAGTATTGGCGACAAGTTTGGGTGGCCTGCTTTACGGCATATGGTTTGTCGGACAGCAAGATGTGAACCCGGCGATGGAGCTCTTGTTTGCGGAATCTGGAGGGCGTCTCTTTCCCGCTTTGATGGCCGCCTTGTTACTGATGGCTGGCCAAATATCATGGCTGATTGGCTGGGCCAGATCTCGCGGACCAAACGACTTTCGAGGTCGTTACCGAGTCTGGAGTCCCATCGGAATGTTCTTTTATCTGATGTCGCTGTCTGTCGTCATCCGAGCCGATGAAATCATCAACGCTTCGATCACTCACGCCGGTCTGGATCTTCCTTGGACAGTCGCCGAATTCAACTGGTTGATTCCATTAGCGGGAACCGCCGCATTGATTCTCTGGATCGTCAATGGTGAGATGAGAACCTCACGGATTTCACGAATTCATCTCTGGCTGGGGGTGAGCTGCCTCATTGCCGGCATCGGATTGCCATATTTTCCCGATCTTCAGGTTCCTGGTTTGGCTTTGACGGGACTCGTTCTTGGCGGAATGATGCTGGTGTGTCAAAGCTTGCTCTGGTTTGGCCGACAAGTGCTGTATATCTCAGCTGATCCAGCCGAACAAAAGCCATCCGTCGCATGGAGAGTTCTCAAATCTTTGTTGCAAAAAAAATCAGGCAACAAAGTGAAAAAGAAAAAGGTTTCCCCAAAGAAATCCGCAACTGTTGATGAAAATGAGGACTCGCCAAGCTCATCAAAAACAAGACGGCGTGGTCGTAAAAAGGTCAGTAAACCGAAGGTCGTCAAACAATCAGAATCCACGGAGATGCCTCCGGCAGAAGAAGTCCCCGAAGTTGCCGTCAAATCCGAAAAGCCGCACATTCGCTTGAAGGCGGCAGACATCACCGTGACATCAGTCGATGCCGACATTCTGCAAGAACGTCTCGACATGATGGAGTTACTTGCGGAAGAAGGAGAAGAGTTCGATCAGGATCTTCTGAAAGGATTAACGAAGAAACAGAAGAAACAGATGCGATCTACCTGGAGAGACTTGGAACGGCAATACAGCGCTCTGCGGGCGGGCTGAAAAAAATGATTGCGACCGAGTGGTCCTCTTGTGTACAACAGATCAAAACAACACCAGACTCTTGATCTGTTTGAAAGCCTACGATGTCGTTTTCGTCTGAAGAACCTGAGTATGATCCCCGTCACCAATCTGAAGGGATGAGTGCGACCTCTAAGGTCTTACTGATCGTCGCTGTCATTTTGGGTCTGTTGATGTTGGCATGTTGCGGTGGTGTCTACTACTTCACCAAACAAGTCAAGATGGAGCAATCCAGCACTCCCGCCGACGTTTTGGCGGCACAACAAGCAATTCTGCCCGCGAATATTCCCGAACGGTTTGAACCCTCTCAATCAATCCGAATGAATCTGATTGTCGCCGAGATGGATATGGCAATCTTCGAGGCCAAGGCGGGCGAGAAATCCGGTATCGCTTTGTTGCGGATGAAGTTTTTGATGGACGCGATGGAAGATCAGCAAGCTTCACAGCAGATGAGGCAGCAAAATCCAGTCAGCCAAAATCTGAAAAACATGAAGTCAGAAGATAAAACCTACGAGGTTGACGGCAAGGAGTTGGTATTCACCTTTGCTCATGGAGAGCTTCAAGGTGGAAAGGATGTTGACCCGGCAGATATCGGGAAAGAATGGTATTCCGTTCAATCTCTGGTCCCGGTGAAACAAGGCATGATCATGTTCACGATGACGGGGCCAGAAGAGGAGTTCGATCAAGCGGAAATTGACGCACTAATCGAGAGTATTCAACTCGAAACCGAGTGACTTTGCGCGACATCAGCCGTTATGTTCAAAACGAGTGAAAAGCATTTGACAGTGAACCTCTGTAACTTTAAGCTGTTTTGTTCTGTCTTAAATTTCACATTATGCACTCGCAGGTTCCCCTCATGACTTCGACCTTTCGATGCTTTCAGGCTCGTTTATCTGTTCAATCTATAGCACTCTTACTGGGTGTGGTTTCTTCGATCTTCAGTTTTCGGGATGTGACACTGTGTTGCAGGATATGTCGGGAACAAGCTCTGATCCCGCTGCATCAACATCTCCCGTTGTGTCACAAACTCCCGCATCGCCTCCGAAGCCCCAGTTGTTCAAGACGAAAGTGAAGTCGAACGTCTATGGAGCGACCGTCACTGTTCACACAGTGCCTGCGGGAGACGAAGAGCCAGAAGAAGTCGTCAATACAAAATTCCAGAAACAAGATCAGTTTGCCGAGTTCGAACTCCCACCCAATCAAAAATATACCATCATGCTGACGCTGGCAGAACGTGTCGCTGCACAAAGTGATTATCAGCCACGACAAAATGGCGAAGTCGAACTTAATTTTACGAACGACCAGTTTGCCGTTTTTCATCGTGCTGGTGCATGCCTGCTCGTGATTCCAGGGAGAGGATTTGGTTCTGGATTTTTGATGGGGGACCGTCAAACGATTGCCACTGCGGCACACTGTGTTGCCTGTGAGAATGTGGGCGAACTGAAAATTGTTTTTCACCCTGAGGAACCACGGCAAACACAACAAACCGGGGCGCAGCTAATTTACTTTGATGCGAAGCAAGATGTCGCACTTTTGCATCTCAAAGAACCGATGCCCGATTATCATCCCTATTTCTGGACACCGCGTGCCGCCAATAAGGAAGATGCTGTCACAATCTTGGGGAACCCCGGTCGCGCCGGATTTCCTGATCCGATGTATTCGAGATCCGCGAAAGTCAAAGGGACACGTCCCGATGAATTTTTCATCGATATCGAAGTGAAGCCGGGATATAGCGGTGGGCCAGTGATCTTGAACCACACCATGAACGCGGTAGGGATCACCAGTTTCAAGTACATCAATACCGAAAAATACGAGAAAGATGGGCAGTCCTATGCCAAGTCCAGTGATATTGCTTCGGACGCCTACACGCACTGGTCGGCTCTGCCCGAACCACTGAAAGCCAACAAGTTAACCCGTGAAAAAAAACGATATGACGATCGCTTTCACTTCATTGAAGCCGATGAAGTCTCAACTGCCATCTATTCCGACAGCTTCTCATTTCTACTCGCCGTGATTGACGTGATTCGCGATTACAAACGACACATGTCCGTTTCTCTCTCAGGGCTACCGAATCCCGTCTCGGCATCGGTATTCACACGGGAGGAACGAAAAGCTCATCGGGAATATCTGAAAGAAGAAGGGCCGAAAAAGGCGAAGGAAATTCGTGAGCGAATTTCTCCCGACTTATACTTCGAACGTGGATACCAAGAACGGTACGACAAAGTGATTGCAGATCCCGATCTCCCTAAACATCTGAAAGATCATCTTGTTTCTGCCAACGAACACTTCACCACAATTCGCGAAGCGCTGGAGAATGTTGTTGATCCTTCCGGGCGTTCGAGTAAGGGGAAAACCCTTGTCGAGTTCGTAGATTATATCATTGAAGAATTCAATAGTGCCCAATTTCACTGCCGTAAATTCAGTGATGAGTGTCGAGGACGAACTCAGTAAAGTTCATCGGGCGAAACGATCGACATCTGACGATCACGGATTGGCAGCATCCGCGTCGATGGCGTAGGCTTTCATGATCTCCATGTCGATGTGTTCGATGGCCGACATATGGGTCGCCTTGAGAACCAATTGAGGTGCCATGTCGTATTCGAGTGCTTCCAGCCAACGCGGAAGACACAGGCACCAGTGATCCCCTTCTTTGAGACCGGGGAAATCGTACATTGGAATAGGAGTGGAAAGATCGTTGCCGCGCGATTTTGAGAACTCCAGAAACTCTTCGGTCATCACCACGCAGACCGTGTGCATGCCAGCGTCATTGCCGCAGGTATTGCATTTCCCATCACGGAAAAAACCGGTCATCGGGTCGCAACTGCAATCTTCCAGATCAGTACCGAGTACATTTTTCGCCACAATTGAGTTCCTCTTCGCTATTTCTGACTGATGGTTTGATCGCCGACTTAAAGAATAAATTTATTGAGGTCTTCGTCCTGCAAAATCACTTTGAGTTGTGACTCCACATAATCGACATCAATCGTCACGTTTTTGAAATCTGCGGAGGGAGCCTGATAGCTAATCTCTTCGAGAAGTCGTTCAAGAATGGTATGCAAGCGACGCGCTCCGATGTTTTGCGTGGTCTGGTTCATTTGAAACGCATAATCGGCGAGCTTATCAACACCTTCCGATGTAAATTTCAAATTGACTCCATCCACTCTCAGAAGTTCCTCGTACTGTTGTGTGAGAGAACTCGCTGGCTCTGTCAGAATACGGATGAAGTCATCGCGCGTCAGGTCATGAAGCTCGACGCGAATCGGAAATCGTCCCTGCAGTTCTGGCATGAGATCCGAGGGCTTGGATCGATGAAAAGCTCCCGCTGCAACGAACAGGATCTTCTCGGTGTTAATGGTTCCATATTTCGTTTGAACATTGGTTCCCTCCACAATGGGAAGTAAATCGCGTTGGACTCCCTGACGAGAGACATCTCCACCGCGAGAACCTTCCCCTTCTGGTCCGCAAACTTTGTCGATTTCATCCAGAAAAATAATCCCCGTCTCTTCGGCCAGACGAATGGACTCCTCATTGATGGCGTCTCGATCCAGCATCTGCTCAACTTCCTGATCGAGCAGAATTCGACGCGCGTCAGACACCGGTATCTCACGCGGGTTTGATGGCTTCGGCATTATCTTATCCAACATGCCTTGCAGATCCATATCCATCTGATCGGTCCCCATGTTGGAGAAGACCTGGACGGGAGAATGTCGTTGTTCGACAGTAATTGTGACGGGGCTTTCTTCGAGTTCACCGGCGAGTAATTTCTGCTTGAACTTTTCGCGGTTTCGCTCGTGCCGCTCTCGCTGTTCTTCGCGTCGGTCAGGGTCGAGATCGAGTTCCGGCTCTGGCAGCAGCAATTTCAGTAAGCGCTCTTCGACTTTCGCTTTCGCTCGCTCTAGAACTTCCTCGCGCTTCGAGATCTGGACGAGAGAGATCGCCGCCTCGACTAAGTCGCGAATCATGCTCTCGACATCCCGACCATAGTATCCCACTTCGGTGTATTTGGTCGCTTCGATTTTGACAAAAGGAGCTCCCGTCAATCGAGCTAAACGCCTGGTGATTTCGGTCTTCCCGACTCCGGTCGGACCAATCATCATGATGTTTTTGGGAGTAATTTCTCGTCGCAATTCATCGGGAAGTTGTTTCCAGCGCCAGCGGTTTCTCAGCGCGATGGCGACGGCCCGTTTGGCATCATCCTGTCCGACGATATGCTTGTCGAGTTCAGCGACAATTTCTCGCGGTGTCAGTTCTTGCATGGAAGTTCCTCGACAACAATATTGTCGTTGGTATAGATATCGATTTCAGAAGCGATTTTGAGTGATTCCTTCACAATCTCGGTCGCTGACAAGTCAGAATGAGCCAGCATGGCCCTTGCCGCAGCCACCGCGTATTGTCCGCCAGAACCAATGCCAATCACCGCATCTGCAGGTTGGACAACATCACCTTGCCCGGTGATCAGCAAGCTATATTCCTCGTTCACAACAACCATCATCGCTTCGAGTTTTCTGAGAACTCGATCAGTCCTCCACTCTCGGGCCAGTTCTGTTGCAGCACGAACAATATTTCCCGGATAGTCTTTTGCCTTGGCTTCAAAGCGTTCGAGTAAGGCGAAAGCATCCGCCGTAGAGCCTGCGAAGCCGACAAGCACCTGATCGTCGAGCATGCGGCGTAATTTTCGCGTATCGGATTTCATGACAGTGTCGCCGTATGTGACCTGGCCATCGCCGGCAATCGCGACGACTCCCTTATGTCGAACCGTGAGAATCGTGGTCGAGCGCCAGCGTGGTTTTTGGCCGTCACTGGTCGTCAAATGCAACGGGGCAAATTCCGTCATGATGAATCTTTCAATAGACAGCAATGGAGTAAAATCGCATCAAATCGATTCGGACCTAATCATCCTAACGATTTTTTCAAGCGATCAACGGCTGTATTGATATTCTCGCGGCTGTTAAAGGCACTCAGGCGGAAATAACCTTCTCCACTAGCACCAAAACCGCTACCGGGAGTTCCGACAAGATGGGTTTCTGAAAGCAACTTATCGAAGAATTCCCAACTGGTGAGCCCTGCGGGAGTTTTGATCCATACATATGGAGCGTTGACACCGCCATACACGGTGATTCCGACGGATTCGAGACCTGCTCGTAGTAGGGATGCATTCTCAAGATAAAATGAAATTAGATCTTGGATTTGTTGCTTGCCCGCTTCTGAATATACCGCTTCAGCCCCCCGCTGGATGATGTATGAGACGCCGTTGAATTTGGTGCAGTGACGGCGATTCCACAACGGATGAATGGCTTGTTCGGTCCCGTCGGTGGTCATACCTTTCAGAGCTTTCGGGACCACGGTGAATGCACAGCGAGTTCCCGTGAATCCCGCGTTTTTGCTGAAGCTGCGAAACTCAATCGCCACTTCTGTCGCGCCTTCAATCTCATAGATCGAGTGAGGGATCTCTTCCTCGGTGATAAACGCTTCATAGGCGGCATCGTAGAAAATGATCGCGTTGTTTTCGCGAGCGTAGTCCACCCATTTTTTCAGTTCTTCTTTGCCAAGAACTGTTCCACTCGGATTGTTGGGATAGCAGAGATAAATGAGATCCACACGCTCACTGGGAATCGCCGGGGTGAAGTTATTTTCCTCAGTCACGGGGATGTAAGTCAGTCCGGCATAACGCCCCTTTTCGTCGGGTTCTCCTGTGCGGCCTGCCATGACGTTTGTGTCGACATACACGGGGTAGACTGGGTCTGTGATGGCAACTTTGTTGTCTTGCCCGAAAATGTCGAGGATGTTTCCGGTATCACATTTTGATCCGTCAGAGACGAATATCTCGTCAGCAGAGATATCACAACCGCGACTTTTGTAATCATTCTCGACAATCGCATTTCGGAGGAAGTCATATCCCTGTTCGGGACCGTATCCGCGAAATGATTGATGGCTGCCCATTTCTGTAACGGCTGTCTGCATGGCTTCCCGGCATGCTTGTGGCAGAGGCTCCGTGACATCTCCGATGCCAAGTTTGATCACATTGGCGTCAGGATTTGCCGCGGTGAACGCATTCACGCGTCGGGCGATTTCTGGAAAGAGATATCCGGCTTTAAGTTTGAGGAAATTGTCGTTGACGAGGGCCATAATGTTACCAGTCTCAAATGGTGAATAATTCGATTTGACACATTGTTTTAGGGGTTTGACAGTCTGTTTGCAACCAAGCTGCCACCAGTATTCCCGAAGCAATACAGGTACACACCGTGTATTGCCACACAGTTCCTGAGCCGTAAAGTCGGACCAAAGTTCATACATTTCCTGGTTCTTGAACGCGAGCTGCAAACATTGCTGGAAAAGAGCCGATTCGGGGGCGTACAATGGAAATTAGCTCATCGAAAAAGTCTTGTCTTCAAGACGGCTCATCATCCACTCGGGAATTGACCGAACCATGGCCACTCGAAAATACTTTTGGGGTATCAGCCTGAAACTGGCGCTCTATCTGGGGTTGCCGTTGTTGGTGACATTGGTGGTCTGGTCACAGGTCTTCGTGCCGGCATCTCAAGACATCATGTTCGATCATGAAATGACGGACCTCTCCGATGAAAATGCGGTGAGAGGGGTCGAGCTGGAAGGTCAGTCGAAGGATTTTCTTAACGATTTCAGTCTCTTGGCCCGCAAACTCGAAGAGGGTGACGACGATAAATTCGAATCGATGAGCTCCAAACTCGAATCGAAGTATGTGCTCATCGAAGTGCTGGAGACAACTTTGTCTGATGACAAGGCGCCCCCCCTCGAAATGAAAACGATCCTGAAACAAGGGACGGCAAAGGCTTATAAAAACAATCTGAGTTATCAGAATTTTATCGCTTCGATTCAGTCCGAAGTCAAAGCACACCCGGACTCGGAGCATGTTCTTACGGCGTTTCGAAAAGCCCGGCTAAATATCGATCCTCAAAAAAAACCTGACAGTGAATTGCCGTACGATGTTGAGAATCACGTCTTCTGGATTGGTTCACAAATTGTTTCGCCGAATGAAGGAGAAGAAACCGGACGTGTATTGATTATGGCATTGGGTTTTGATGAGAAGCTGGCGCGACTGATCGCCTCCCCCCGCCATATGGCAATTCTGGCAGATCAAGATGGACGCGTGATTCTGAATCCCTTCAGTTCGCAACAAGTCGCGAATGAGGCGGGAGAGTTCGTGAAAGTATTGTCCGAAATGCCCGAGCCATTTGTGGAAGGTCCATTACTGGCCGACACTTCAAAGTTTCTGGAGTCTCCCGATTGGAATGCTGTCGGGTTGGGAGAAGTCTCTATTGATACGCTGAAACTTCCCGAAGTCGCCTCAGATGGTCTCTCACTGAAACCTGGTCATGTTTATTATTACTGGGAGTCGAAGGATGTCGGTCTCGAACCGGCTGAATTGGAAGTCGCTGCGATTGCGATCCGACGTGAAACTGCAAAACTCTCCCGACAAGAATGGGATGCATCGGAAGAGGAAGAACCGCTCATTCGTGGTGGAGGGCTTTCTCCGACCGTGGCGACCATTCGAATCATGTCGTCTGATCCTGAAGAAATCCCCAAGCTTCAACAGCAACTGATTGATGCCGTCAAACAGGAGTTTGTGACTCACACGGAATTAAGCGCAGATGCGAAAGAAGTTGCTCTCGAGAAACTGAATCGATTAGCACGTCAGGTTCCTGACCCATTTCGATGTACGACGAACCGTTTTTCAGGCGTTCAAATTCCCCTCACCGTCAGTCCTACCTCAGACCTTAGCGGGTTTCTATTACTTCGTGGTGTCTTTGAAGAAGAAGTGAGAGCCGCGCTCGATGCGGAACTGAATCAAGAAAAACTGATGTTTACCGGAATGACATTTCTGACGTTCGGTATTGTTTTCTTTATGGGACGACGGATTGGCAAATTATTGGAGCGAATGTCGGTTTCTGCGGAGTCGATCTCAAACTTGACGTTCGATCAGGACGCCGATGTCGAAGTTTGGGAAAAACAAGCCAATGCAGTCTCCTCTCGGCTTCCCACAGATCGTCGGGACGAATTGGGAGTTTTGTCACGATCTTTTCAGCGGATGCTTGTTGATATTCTGAATGCACAGATTGAACTCCGAAAACTGAATGCGGAATTGGAAGAGCGGGTTCGTCAACGAACCCTCGAATTATTAGCGGCTAACGACGAGCTGGAAGTCGCCAACGAAGAACTGAAACGTGGTCGTGATGAAGCCGAGCAGCTTTCTCGCAGTAAGGATGAGTTTCTTGCGAGTGTGAGTCATGAGTTAAGAAACCCTCTCAATTGGTTACATGGTTCGGTTCAATTCCTGGAAATGACCCAACTTGATGATCAGCAAAAGCATGATGTGCAGACTGTGCGACGAGCGACGGAAGAATTAGGGGCGCTCATCGAGGATATTCTCGATTATCAAAAAATCGTAATGAACGGGATGCCGATTGAAATCAGCGAAGTTGGACTCGATACCTTAATGCGTGAGGTTTGGGATTCATTGGAACTGATGGCCGAAAAACATGACGCCGAGCTTAAATTTCATTGGACGGAACCGGCAGGAGTCATTCAAACCGACTCGCGTCGATTCAAGCAGGTTGTCAAGAATCTGGCAGGGAACTCGTGCAAGTTTCGTGATCCAGAGGGGAAACGCCCAAACAATGTCCGGGTCAATGTCGAACGTCACGAAAATCATTTGATGATCGTGGTTTCCGATACGGGACGAGGCATGAAGCCCGAAGAACAAGACAAATTGTTTGTAAAATTCCAGAAACTCTCCTCTCAGGAAGGGAACAAGTCGGGGACCGGGTTAGGTCTGGTGATTACTAAAAGTCTGGTCGAGTTGATGGGAGGAACCATCGAATTCGAAAGTGAGTACGGTGTCGGTACGACGTTTACCGTCCAGCTTCCCGTCTCTTACGAATCCGTGATTGTCGATGGAAATAAATCCGAAAGTTCTTTGCCCAACGATGCTCTGCGACGGAAACCTCAGTCTCCGTCCCGTCAAACGGATAAACCGTCCAAGGTGATGGTGATTGATGATGACCCCAAAATGCAGGAAATGATGAAACGATATCTGACCGATCATGGATTTGAAGTCATCATTGCTGTGGATGGAATTGAAGCATTGAGTCTGGTGAAACGTGAAGATCCCGATCTCATTACCCTCGATGTGAAATTGCCGGAACTCGACGGATGGGCCGTGCTGGCGGCCTTGAAGACGGATGTGGAAACTGCCGACGTGCCGGTCATCATGACGACAACACTCGATGATCGCGAAAAAGGGATGGCATTGGGTGCCGATGAGTATCTCGTCAAGCCGGTGAATTGGACGCATTTGGAGCGAGTCCTGCGACAATTTTCGCAACAGTTAGAGTCGCCTCAAGTCCTCGTGATTGAAGATGATGAGCAAAACCGTTCGTTGCTTAAGCGTCAGTTGGAATCTGCCGGGTGGCGGGTCGAAGAGGCTGAAAATGGACGCGACGCACTCGATCAATTGGCTCACGCTGAACCTCATTTAATCCTGTTGGACTTGATGATGCCGGTGATGGACGGATTCGAGTTTCTTGCCGAACGGCAAAAGTCGGCCCAGTTGTTGTCGATTCCGGTGATTGTTGTGACGGCAAAAGAACTTGCTCCGAATGAAGTTCAGCAACTTCGCGGCAGTGTCATTCGGGTGCTGCAAAAAGGAACTTATTCGCAGCCGGAGTTACTCGAAGAAATTCGTCAGGAGCTGGAACGTCGTCATCGTGCGAGTCAACACGAAAACAAGACGACACCTGCTGGGCAGGATTCCGAACAGACCACTTAATCAGAGAATCTTTGGGGCTGAAGGAATTCGCCCCTACGAACATAGCGGGGAAAGATGAGATGGCGAATATTTTGATTGTCGAAGATGATGAGACCAACGTGAAGCTATTACAACGACTGTTGACCATGAAAGGCTACCAGTTCAGCGTGGCGACCAATCAAAAGGATGCCGTCGCAATGGCACATTCCGAGATGCCTCATCTGATTTTAATGGACATTCAGATGCCCGAAGAGCCGGGAGGCGAAGTCTCATCAACCGCAGGAATTGAGGCCATTCGAGAATTAAAATCGTCGGAGTCCACGTCCTCCATTCCGATCATTGCAACGTCCGCCCACGATCTTCCAGAACAGCGGAACCGTTTTAAGGAAGCGGGCTGTGATGACATCCAAAGCAAACCTTACACCGATTTTAATGAGTTGTTAGAAACCATCGAGCGGAATCTGAAAGGGACCTCCGCATCATGAATGTCGATCGATGGAAACGATTCGTGAAAGTCTCGCGCGACGAAATTCTGGTCGCCATAGAAGCCGTCACGCAAACCAGCGGACTGCTGCTGGAACAATCGGACGACTCCAGCTTACATGTCCCCGAGCAGGTTCGTCGCGACTTGGAAACAGTTTATGACTCTTCGCGAGAACTCTATCAGTTTATTCGGGAAGTCATTGAGTCTCCCGGCCAATATATCGACGATTCCGTGAATGGTGAATCGAACGATTCTCTTCGAACTCTCAGGCACGATCTTCGTAACCGCTTAAACGTCATCCACGGCCCTTGTCAATTCATGCTGATGGAGGAACTGCCACAGGATTCTCAGGCTCAAAGAGAATTTCAACAGACATTCCTGAATGACGTTACCAATATTCGTGATTACGCCAATCAAGCCGTCAATCGGCTCAATGAACTTTCTGGCATCGATGGTGACATCGAAGATGGGCAGACGATCGAATCGCTTGCGAGTGACCGGTCTCAATCTCGCGATGAATTGAAACTGAATGAACCTGTTCGCGTTCGGGATCGACCGGTTGAACCCGCGCGAGTCCTGATTGTCGACGACAACGAACTCAATCGAAAGATGCTCGCGAGATTTATGGATCATATGGGACATCAGTCGGAATTCGCGACGGATGGCCACGAGGCTCTCGAACAGATTCAAGCAGTCGACTTTGATCTGGTCCTGTTAGATATTCTGATGCCCCTAATGAATGGCATCGAAGTCTTGCACGAACTCAACAATCAGGGATTGCTAAGACACTTACCTGTCCTGGTACTCTCCGGTCTGGATTCCAGCGACGAAATTATCCAGTGCATTGAGTTAGGTGCGGAAGATTTTCTGTCGCGTCCCATCAATTTGACACTGCTGAAAGCACGAGTGAATGCGTGCCTGGAGAAAAAGAGACTGAGAGAACGAGAATTTGGGCAATTCTTTCCACGGGAAATTGCTCGGCAAGTCGCATTACGACCCGAGATGCTCGACGAGGGTCGTGAAGCCGATGTGAGTGTCTTGTTTTGTGACATTCGCAGCTTTTCAAGGATCTCCGAAAAGCTTGAACCGGAAAAAACCGTCCGCTGGATTCGCGATGTCATGGAAGTACTCTCTGAATGTGTTCTCGACAATCAGGGGGTGCTTGTCGATTATATTGGTGACGAACTGGTTGCGATGTGGGGCGCTCCCACGGAACAACCCGACCATGCTCAACTCGCCTGTCGTGCGGCACTGGCAATGATCGAACGCTTGCCGGCCATTAGCAGGAAGTGGATTCCCGAACTCGGTATGCCGACGCAAGTCGGTATTGGAATTAACAGTGGCAAAGCTCACGTTGGTAATACCGGAACAGCTCGCCGTCGAAAGTATGGTCCTCTCGGCAACACCGTCAATCTGGCCAGTCGCGTGCAAGGAGCCTCTCGATATTTAAAATCGAGCCTGTTGGTCACAGAAGCGACTTTCGATCAATTGGACGAAGACGAATTCTTCTCGCGCCGTCTCTGTACCGTTAAAGTGAATAACATCGAACAACCTGTTGAGTTGTATGAAATTGTTCCCTTGGATACGACAGATTGGAGCGGCCTGAACGAGCGGTATGAACAGGCATTGGTGGCTTTTGAGGATCGGGAATTCCGACACGCGGCCTCGATGTTGGGAGATTTGCTCGTTCATCATCCGAGTGATGGGCCGTCATTGCTGTTGATGTCGCGTGCAGTGAATGAACTGATCACAGATTCCACCGCAGAAGATTTCGACCCCGTTTGGCCACTCGCGGGAAAATAACGGTTCTTGATTTCTGAGAATATTTCAGAGATCTCTCCTATTTCATGTCCGTTTTGGCTCATGAGATCGGATCGACTCTTATCAGCTCGTTGAAAAACTCAATATTGTTTCTCAACAGACTGTTACGCACCGTGTCTGCGAGAATTGATCAATGTTCAAGTTACTGTTTCTACCCAGAGGGTACCTCACAATATTTGTGTTGTTTTGGGCATTTGAAGCCGGACTGTTTGATTCTCTGGCTCAAGCTCCGCAATCAGCTCAAATCACTCAAATGTGGGATTGGTTGAAACCTGAAACCATATCGGAATCGGATTCTGTCTCAGAATATGAACTCATGCCTCCCGCTGAATTCGCAATATTGAAAGACAAGATTCTGGCCGAACTTTCCACCGTCGATCAGCAGGTTTCGATCGAACATTCTTCTCCATTTTCTCCACAGAACTCTGAATCTCAAGTCGAAGCCGAGTCACCAGATCAAGGGATCGAGCGTCGCAGCGAAGTTCCTCGAGATATCCGATATTTTCTGCACAAAATCTTTCGCTGAGCCTGAGAAACTCATCCAGCGGGCAATTCTTTGAAGAGCCACCACTCTTTGCATACAGCATGTATGAGTCGATCAGTCCGAGAATAGCTAATAGAAACGTCTTTTCTGCGCGGTTCTGAAAGAGATCCTTGAGTGTCGTGAATACCTTAAGCTAGACTGAATACACCAAATATCCTTTGATTAAGGTGATTCATGATGTCGTCGGGCCATCCTCAGTTATTTGAGGACCTATTGGAAGACTATGAGTGTTCCTGGAAAGATGGGAACCCGCTTGAGATACGTTCGTTGCTCACTCGTTGGGAAGAGTCTTCGACGAAAGTATCCTCCGCCGAACTGCTCTCGGAACTGATGATGATTGCCTTGGAATTCAGTTGGCGTCAACATGATCCCCGTCAAACGGAACCACCATCTTCGGGAACCTTAGAGTTATTCGATCAAGAGTTACAACAAAAACTTTCTTCAGCCGGCTTAACGGCGAAGTTTCTCATCGAGGAATTTCGGACTCGTCATCGTTGGGGCGACCGTCCCTCCTTAGAAGACTTCGAGAAGCAATACGCCAGTTCCATTTCAGAAATCCGAACAGAACTGGAAAGCCTCGAACAGGAATACGCCCTCGAAACCTCAATTCGCAAGCTGTTCGTCGAGCATGAGAATACTGACGGTGTGGAAATTGACTCCAGTCAATTGAAGGTGTCCATTTCAGATTTTCTGGCCAGCGTTTATCCCTTCAGTGAGTTGCCGGAAGATTTGAAGGATGAACTAGCGGCAACTGCAATTGAGCGAACATTTCTGCCGGGTGAATATCTCATGCGGCAAGGATCCGCTTCTGAATCTTTGATGGTGATTATGGAGGGAGTCGCACAGGTCACAATTCAAACTGATGCAGTCGATGAGACGGAACAGGAACTCGCCAGAGTGGGAGTTTATTCGTTGCTGGGAGAGATCGGCCTGCTCACCAATGAGGTTCGCTCCGCCAATATCATTGCCACGACTCCGATGAAAGTCGCCGAGATTCGCTATGAATCTTACCAAGCATTGGTGATTCGCTTTCCCACCTTAAACATGTTGCTCTCGGAATTGGTGGCCCAACGTGTGGGGACCATTGCGACCGACATCATGTTTGGAAAATCACTGGGGGGATACGATTTTCGTCATCGTCTGGGGCGAGGCAGTATGGGAATCGTCTATCTGGCAGAAGACCAGCAAACGGCACAAAAAGTTGCCGTTAAAATGCTGAGGCACGACCTTGTTTACGACCGACAGGCGAGTTTAAGGTTTCGTCGCGAAGCTGAAGTCATACGACGATTGAAACATCCAAACATCATTGAGGTCTATCGCGAGTTTTCCGCTTACAACACATTCTTCTTGTCGATGGAATATTGTCGTGGCTGTACTCTGGGAGATGCCATTGAGCAATACGCACCATTTCCCAAGGACGATGTTCGGAAAATCGTCGGCCAACTGGCGTCTGCACTTCACCATGCACACACCGAGGGAGTCATCCATCGGGATTTGAAACCGGCGAACGTCATGTTGACAGGGGATGGAACTCTGAAGCTGACAGATTTCGGATTGGCCAGATCGGTTGAATGCCTGAAGATGACGGCTCACGGACAAATGTTGGGGACTCCGCGTTATATGCCGAGCGAATTACTGGGGGGCGGTGAAGCTGACGAGCGTGCCGACTTGTATGCCTTGGGAGCAATCGCGTGGGAGCTGATCACGGGAGAGTCATTGTTTACCTCGAAAGACATTGTCTCTTTGCTGCGAGAACAATTGCAATGGCAGATGCCAGCATCCGAGAGCATCATCAACGGTCTCGACGACGAACTCTACCAAGTATTATCAGAAACGCTTTCGCAAGAGCCCGAGGAACGTACTCTCGATTTGAAACGGTTACTTGGCTGGGCCGCACCCATCAATCCAGATTACTGCCTGGTCATCGAGCAGCCCGAAGAAACTTCGGCTGAAGAATTGAACTCCACGATCCGTTTGACGGATGCCAAGGTCAAAGATCTCAACGATGTTTCCTCGACAAGCTAATCAGTTGCCGATGCTCTTCCACGCTCGCTGAAAGAACTTGGTCCAATTGCGATACATGATTCCCTCGACATCATCGTCCGAATATCCTCGCTGCTGCAATAAATCGATCAGCCTTCTCAGGTCGGCAATACTCTCCAGATCTCCCGGACATTGCTCTTTGCCAAACCCTCCATCGAGATCAGAACCAATGCCGCAATGCTTGGTATTTCCGGCGATCTGGCAGATATGGTCGATATGTTTCAAAATATCGGCGATAACAACTGTTTGCGGATCGCTCTCATGACGCACCCAACCGGGATTGATCATCCAGTTATCAAAGGCGGCACCAATGATGGCGTCACGCTCAATGAGAGCTTCAATTTGTTGATCGTCCAGTTGTCGGTCCGCGGGGACGAATTTGCGACAGTTATGATGACTGGCAAGAACGGGACCGGAGTAAATGTCGAGCGATTCCCAGAAGCATTGGTCCGACAGATGAGTCACATCGAGTAACATGCCAACTCGCTCCATCTGCCGTAACAGTTCGGGGCCTTGCTCTTTGAGTCCTCCCTCGGAGCCCGTACCGTGGCCATATTCATCGGGGCCATAATGAGCCGGTCCGAGTATTCTCAATCCCCGGTTGTACCATTCTTCGATCATCGAAGGGTCGAGAACAGACCAACTCCCCTCCATGGAGAGGATGAACCCGAGAGGCGTCTCTTCAGTGGGAGCATGCCACTCCGCGGTATGTGCCGTAAGTGTTTGCGCATCCGAAATCTCTCGCAGATATCCCTGTTCGACCAGTTTGCGGTAATAAACCAATTGAGCGCGACTGGCGGCATAGGCGGCTTCGCGAGATTGAAAGAATGAATTCGCGGCATCACGCGACGAGCGACGTGGAAGGAGCGTTGCAATGATGGTGCCGATTTGGCCCTTTCTCAATTCGGGCCACGAGACAACGGGGTCGTCCGTTCGTCGATCTGTCAGCGTATGTTCGAATTCACGGATTTTCTCAATCGGAAGTTTGAGTTCCCGGTTCCATTCGAGTGCATTCCAGGCCATGTCCAGATGGGCGTCAAACAGTTGCATCGTCTTCTTTCACGTTTTGAGTCTCAGGTTTGATAGCGAGCGACGCACAGAGGAGTGCCACCCAACCGATGATGAAGGCGACGCCTCCAATCGGTGTGATGGCTCCCAGTTTCGAGATCCCGGTGAGGACCAGAAGATACAGGCTTCCCGAAAACAACAGAACTCCAATCAGAAAACTCCAACCTGCCACTTTGAGCGACTTGCGCGAGCCACGCAGAGCCAACAAGCCGACCGCGATCATTCCCAGCGCATGGTACATCTGATACTCGGCTGCGGTCTTGAAGTCTTGCAGATATTTCCATGAGGCGGCGAACTCTTGTCCGGCAATGGTTTTGGCGTGAACCTCGGCAAATTTCTCAACGACATATTTATCCATACCATGAGCGGCAAATGCTCCTGTGATGACAGCCAGCCCTGCGAGTGTAGCGCCGGTCGCTATCCAACATCGTGCGGTTGAAAGATTGTTTGACATGAATCGATCTCAATGAAGAACAAGAATTGGCAATTCATAAATGACAAGAGCATTAAAGTTGAATTTCCGCGCCCATCACTTTCATGAAGGCAGAGAGCCAAGCGGGATGAGCGGGCCATGCAGGTGCAGTCACCAGATTTCCATCAATATGGACTCCATCGACGGGAATTTCGACATACTCTCCGCCAGCGGCCGTGACTTCAGGTCCACAGGCTGGGTATGCCGTACATTTCCGACCTTGGAGGACATCGGCAGTTGCGAGGAGTTGTAAAGCGTGGCAGATCGCTGCGATTGGTTTTTGGTTGTCGGCGAAATGTTTCACGATTTCCAGCACACGACCGTTGAGACGCAAATATTCCGGGGCACGTCCACCCGGAACAAGCAGTCCATCGTAAGTCGATTCATCAATATCTGCAAAAGTGGCATTGAGCGTGAAATTGTGTCCTCGTTTTTCCGAGTAGGTTTGGTCTCCCTCAAAGTCGTGGATCGCCGTCCTGATCTGATCACCCGATTTTTTATCGGGACAGACGACATCAACGCGATATCCCACCGCCTGCAAAGTTTGTACGGGAACCATCAATTCGTAATCTTCAACGTAATCGCCCGCTAAAACGAGAATTGATTTGTCAGCCATTCTGCTCTCCACCGTAGATATTTGGGTGTTTGTTCAGAATTCAGTGTAACGGCGTCAGCACACAGTCGAAAGAAATCAGCAGTCGTTGATTGCGAAACCTTTCAGAAAGTCGAAAATCGGCATAGTCCTGAAATCTCCGTACCGCTATCCTTTGACACAGACTCGACTTCGAACTTCTTTGTGATACTCTCAATGGTCCTGACATTCAGCCTGGGAATTTTGCTGATCGCTGGAGTGATCGCTGGCTATTTGGCTGGTTGGATCGGTGTTCCCAAGGTGTGCCTATATATTGTTGCGGGATTGGTAATTGGACCTTCATTACTGGGTTGGATTCCTGAAGGGCATCTGCACGAATTGGATCCCGTCCTCAAACTTGCACTGGCAATGGTGCTTTTGGAAATTGGGAGCCGGTTCAAAGTTGGGATGATTCGACGAATCATTCGTTCGGCAGTCCCACTCTCACTCGGAGAGTTATGCCTCACTTTCGGATTGGTGGCCGGTGGCCTGTATCTGTATGGTGAACCACTTCGATCATCGCTTTTGCTTGGTGGATTGGCTTTGGCGACAGCACCAGCGACGACCATTGTTGTCTTGCGCGAGTACGATTCGGAAGGTCCCGTCACGGCTTATACGTTCTTTCTCGTGGCTCTTAACAATCTGGCTGCCATCATCGCCTTTGAAGTTCTGTTTGCCGTGACTTCTCTTTTGGAAGAAGGGCCAAGCGTCGACGTTTCTGGCCTGATGACCTGGCTTTCGATTAGTTTGGTCGGATCGACAGTATTAGGAATTGTTGGAGGTCTTGTGGTTTCTGTCGCTTCGTCTCTCACACGCGAGAAGCAACGGACGGTTGTCGTGTTTGCAATCACCGCTTTCGTTTTGGGGTTTTGTGAAAGTTTCGATCTCCCTTATCTGCTGACATTCCTGGCAATGGGCATCACACTGGCGAATGCTTCGCGACATACGGCTGAAACACTCAAAGAACTCGGAACAGTCTTAGCACTACTTTATGTTGTGTTCTTCGTCGCGGCAGGAGCCGAGCTTAATCTCAAAGCACTCGCTGCGGTGGGAACGATTGGTGCCATTTATGTGGTGACTCGTTGTTCGGGAAAATATTTGGGTGTCAGATGGACCGCAAAATATCGGCAAGAACCGATTGAAGTCCAACGCTGGTTGGGAGCCACCTTAATCGCCCAAGCGGGAGCCGCGATCGGTCTTGTGCAAATCGCATCGGAGCGTGATCCTGAACTCGGCAGGTATCTTTCGACCATTATTGTGGGGACGGTTGTTGTCTTTGAAGTCATCGGTCCGCTACTGACGCGTTTTGCTGTTGTTCATGCGGGGGAAGTTCCCGTAGCTCATCTCGTCCACCCCGAACGTCCGGGATTGCGTGGGTCGATTCACAGCGTGGTCAGCCAGATTCGAATTTCTTTTGGACATGATCCCTTGATGAAAAAAAATCGCAGCGACCTCAAGGTGGGCGATCTGATGCGAAAGAATGTGAAGAGTATCTCGAACTCAGCAGACTTTCTCGAAGTCCTTGAGTTTATCGAGCATAGCCGACATCAGGTTTATCCTGTCACGAATATTGATGGTAACCTGGTGAGTGTGATTCGCTATCGTGACCTGCGAACGGTTCTGTTTGACCGTGAAGTCGCATCGTTGGTCAGAGCCGAGGACTTGAGCGTTGAGACCAATCTGTTTCTCTCTCCCGAAATTCCGATCCAAGATGCTTTTGACCAGTGTGAAAAGACGATCGACGATGTGATTCCGGTGGTCGATTCGATCGAGACGATGATGCTCGTTGGATTGCTCGAACGGCGGGACATTGTCCGTTTCATCAAAACCGACCATAAAGCTCCACGAAAAACAAGTTCTTCACCGTCCCCAGAAGAGAGTAACCCCGCCTAGTCAATGTGTCGAGTAGACATGCCCTTAAGATTGCGAAATGCCTCACGCAATCTCTGTTAAGTTGATCTAGAAAGTCATTCCCCTGTGTGGTCACAGAAAACGTCTCAAAAGGCGATTCTCATAGCCGGTTGCCTGGCGATGATCTATACGCAGCTCACCATGTCGCCCGCCACGATCCAGTTCGCCCGTTCGTTCGGTGCAACGGGATTACATATCGGGATTTTGGGGGCAATACCAACGCTGATGTTATTTATGCAATTCGTTTCGGCAGTGCTTGTGAATCATATCAATTACCGTCGAGGAGTCTGGTTCTGGGTCTCCCTCATTCAGCGATTGATATTCTTACCTTTGCTGGCTTCGATGTGGTTGTTCCCCGATGTCTCGAATCAAACTTGGCTATGGTGGCTGATAGGAATCACAACCGCGAACCATGCGTTGTTACACTTCACGACCCCGATGTGGATGTCGTGGATGGGAGATTATCTCCCCCACAAAGGTCTCAATCAATTTTGGGGAACACGCCATCGCTGGATGCAATGGGCGGGAGCCGTCTCGTTACTCGGCGGGGCTGTGTTCCTCTCGAAGAGTGGTTTTGACATCAGGCAGGGCTTCTCGATTCTGATCGGGGTGGGAGCCCTCTTCGGAGTCGCCGACATTTTGATCTTTCTCAAGGTGGATGAACCCCCCGTGAGCCGTGTTCCCGAGCCGAAGCTCGGGAAAGTGCTCACAGCCCCCTTTCGCAATCGTCAATTTCGCTCGTTTATTCTGTACACCTGCTTCTGGCATTTTGCAGCAATGGTGGGCGCTCCCTTTATCAGTTTTTATCTGCTCGATGTTGTCGGCATGAGTGTTATGCAGTTAATGCTCTTATGGACTTGCTCATGGGTGGGCGGAGCGATATTCGCTCAACGCATTGGACATGCAGCCGAGCATTATGGAAATCGTCCCGTTCTCATTTTCTGCACTGCCTTCAAATCTCTCAACATGATCGGGTTGTTGTTGATTCCCTCTGATCCCGATGTCGCATTTTGGGTGATGGTGCCGGTGTTCATCATCGATTCCATTCTCAATGCAGGAATTGCCATCGCCAATAATGGGTTTATGATTAAGAATTCGCCCGCAGAAAATCGGACAATGTTCATTGCAGCCGGGACCGGTGTCGCAGGAGTCGTAGGTGGTCTCACATCGATCATAACCGGGGCCATTTTATTGCTGACGACAGGTTGGAGCATCTCTCTCGGTCAATTCGTGATGGACAATTTTCAGGTTGTCTTTTTTGTGAGTGTCATTTTACGACTGATTGCCGCTGTGCTGGCAAGGAGTGTCAAAGAACCGGAATCTGAATCGACCTATCGAATTGTCGTGCAACTCATTGGAGTCACGCCGTTTCGAGTGCTTCGTTTCCCTGTGGGGCTGTATCGTAATTATGACAAGAACGAAGGATCGGATTTAGATCGTCCAAAAAACGAAGAATCCAATCCGTTGATTACAACAGAAGCAAAATAATGCCCCGCTGGATGATCCCGGAGAGAGTACTATTGCACAGGGAAAAGATCTGAGCGAGCAAGGGAAGTTGGTCTTACTGAAAGCCTCAAGGCCGGAGAGTGTCTCTGGCGACCAATGATTATCCTTGGTCGTATCTTTTGCGTCAGTCCACTTTCCGAACTGAGAGATACCAGCATCACTAGATTCCATTCGCCAAATTGCTGGTGACTGAACGCCAGCTTTCTGATGAAAATCACTGATTGAGCATGACCAGTGAAAAATGGGGCCGGCGAGACTCGAACTCGCAACCAACGGATTATGAGTCCGCTGCTCTAACCGATTGAGCTACAGCCCCGATTGGAAGT